>JAABUS010004754.1_pt1 | contig 19008 bp, 22 predicted proteins | sample 5560161 | NCBI WGS metagenome assembly JAABUS01 (sample SAMN10711885, study PRJNA513376) | rock metagenome | isolation source: Antarctica rocks | place: Antarctica: Victoria Land, Trio Nunatak nord | collected 2016-01-04 | reverse complement strand
CTCAGTATAATGACGAGAAAGTTCTTCATTTGATGATCTTCTACAGCAAAAGCATGATTTTTGCTGAAATCAATTATTACATCTATGATAAGAAATTGCTAGTCATTATTCAATGCTTCAAACACTGACGATTCAAGCTGAAATGCACTGAACTACTCATTCAGATGTTCATCAATCATCAAACTTTGAAGATTTTCATGAAAAACAAACAGTTGAGTTAACAACAAGTCAACTATCTGAACATTCTATCGAAGTTTAACTTTCAAATCATCTTTAAATCAGGCAAAATAAACATTAAAGTTGATGCTTTAATCAGAATGTCTCTAGTAAACGTTTCTGAATCAGCTCAGCGTCTTGAAAATTATTTTCAGACTATTCTGATTTCTGATAGAGTCAATATTCTATCTGTTGAATTGAAAGCAAATCTTTATCAACGAGTACATATGATCAATTAAACAGATGAGTTCTGCAGCGAATATAGACAAGCTATGAACGAAAACAAGCTCAAATTTCATATCACTAAACTGAAGAACTGCGAAATCATTGACGACGTTTTATTTAGAAAAGATCTACTGTGAATCTCTGAGAACATGCATATGAAATTACTACAAGAAGTGCATGATCAATCTTCAATCTCTCATCTCAACAATAGACAAATCATTGATCTAGTTCAGCGTTTCTACTATTGATCAGATCATCAAGCTATGTCATGATGTCAGATTATCAACTCAATTTAGAACATAAATCGTCGATGTCTTAAATAATCTCGATTCATTGAATCTGTTTCGCAGTTTAATGAATCAAGTCATCAATCTAGTCATCATCATCTTAATCTAGTCTCAGCAATTCTGTTTCAATCATCTCAGTCATATGCGCAAATCTCTGCAATCTTAAGTCATAAAACTACTGTCTAGCCTTGATTCTGCTCGATTCATGTATATAAAAGTTGAGTTTTTATGCTTTTCTTTCGCTCTTTGTCTTTCGTCTTGTACATTATCTGATGTATTGTTTTGTATCTAGATTCTATCAAAGTAATAATAATATCAGTCTTTTATATTGATAATATCTTTAGTCTAGCTCAGTCTTTGACAAGCTACTATTCAATGATACATTTAAAACTGTCATGCTTATCAGCGAAGCAAAGTCTTTAGAAATAGCATCAATGAACTTCATTATTCTCTCTTGATTTCACAGAAATGCTGAAAAGATATAGCTATGAACTTCATCACTGAACTATCTCTGTCAGAAAACTATAACGTCATTTGCATAATCATATGTCATCTCATCAAAGAACATCACTATGTTTTCTGTCATTAAGAAGATGATGACATCTCAGTTGAAGAAACAATTTAAATCATATTATGAAACATCTATCAACTGCATGATCTACTCAGTTTTATTGTTTTGAACAGAGACTTTTAATTCATATTGACTATATGAAAAAGTCTTTGCAAGCGACTGAGAATTACAGCTAGTCTATTCACAGTCTATCATTCTGAGATCAACAATTAATTGAAACGAGTCAATCAAGATGTTGAACGCGAACTTAGAATCTATTGCAATTACATGCAAGATGACTGAGTTAAATGAATATCTATGATGAAATTCAGCGACAATTCAAATATCTTCTCAATCACTTCAATGATTCTCTTTTACTTCAATAAAGAATTTCACTCTTGAATAAGTTTTGATTCAGATATAACTGACTATGAAACAACTTGTAAACGACTTGAAGCTAGAAAAGCAAATGATAGTGTCATTCAAATGAAAGAATTACTGAACTTTGATCATCAACAATTGAAAAGAACAAAGCTAATCATTGAAATTCAAATCAATAAACATAGATGAAACATCACATATGAAATAGATGACTGAGTTTGACTATCTTTCAGAAATGTCAAGACAACGAGACTCTGCAAAGATTTGAAAGACAAACAGCTAGATTTCTATCAAATCACTGTCAAAGTGAGTATTTTCTATCATCTTCATTTATCAGTCAGCATGAAGCATTTGCATTCAATGTTCAGCTCAAAGCTACTGCAATCATATTCAGAAAACTTTCTATCAGAACAGCATTCAGAATCACTCAGATCAATCATTATCAAAGATAATGAACATTAAAAGATAAATAATATATTAAACTTCAGACGCTATCAAGATTGAATACAGTACAAAGTCAAATGAACAAATCTAGATAGAAATGATGAATGATACTATGTCGATAAAGAAAAATTTAATGACTCAGAGAAAGTTTTGAACGAATTTCATAAGCTATATTTAAACAAATCGCGCTAAATATTGAAATAACTATCAACAAAAGTGAGCAAATGAATTACATTCATGTGAACATGAATTTTTGAAGAGAAAAGTAATGTTACAAGCGTATTAAGATTGAACAAGACTGAAGCTTTAATCAATTCACAGTGAACGCTAGCGAGTTCTCTGTGTAATGATTAGAGCTAGTCAATGATCTAGTCGAGATCTGATCTAGATCTGACTCAGATTTGACTCAGATACGACTCAATTTCTTTTTCTTTCTCAACATTCTTTTCTTTCAACAATATTTTGTTCATCTACATCATATTCTTTTCATGTCACAAACATATTTCTTTCAAGTCTAGCGCAGTCTCTGAACATTACATAAATAGAAGCTTTTGTATCAATCTTTTTCTGTATTCTTAATATTCAGTTATAGCTTTTTCTAAAAATCAAGCACTATTAACTCTGATCTTCATGAGTTGTATCATTTAAGCATGATTCTGACAATCTTCATGAATGAATGATGCAGCACTTGATGATTTTGTTCGTGATTTTAATGAATCAGCATCAAAGATTTGAGAGAAATGATTTTGAAATTCTTTGAAATGCTCTTTAGTAAATAAATGACTAGACATGATGAGATTTGTTTGAAAGAAGATTGAACAAATAATGATGCTTGATGATTGAAGAAGAAAGACATATAGAATGATGTTTAATCTTCAATAAAGAAGATGAGATTTGTTTGTTGATTGATTTGATTGATAATAATAAATTCATACATTCTTGTGACATTGATTAGATTGACTCATGAGAAACTTTATGCTATTTGTATTGAGTGAACAAAACTCTTTGAGATAGAAAATCACTCGCAGTTTATACGACTGCTTCACGCAGTCGAAACAGTGAGTTTTGAAACTATGTATCAAATTTGTTCACATTGATTGTATGTTAAAGAACAAGTGTTCTAGTCACTCTAAATTGCTTCAAGAGCTTCGTTTTCATCATCATCTTTGCTACTGCTCTGAGACTCTTTGTGATGATGATGATTATTTAATAGTTCAAGAAGTCAGCATCTTGTAACATTCTTAATCGCAGATGCAATCAGTTCAAGCAATGCATGAGTACATGCTTCGTCGTCTGATAACTTCATTCGCAGTTGCATCGCAAGCTATTTGTGCCTGAAACATTTCTAGAGTGCAAATAAGCATTCAGATCTATGCGTTCAATTCTGATGTGCATTGCAAGAATGCTCTCTGCTTTCTGAAAATCATCACGCATCTTTATTGTCTTATTGCTCAGATGCAATCTTTGTGCTAAGATTGCATTAATGTTTGCAACGCGTTCTCTGTACTTTTTTCATCATTGATTTCATTGATTCTTGTGATATTGCTTTATTGCAATGCTATCGCTTGTTGAAATTATTGTGAAGAAGAAGATGCATCGTCTGCATTTTAACTGTATCTTCGCATCTTCTTGAATGAAGATATTCAGAAGTATTATTTTCTTGATGATGAATGAGCGAGAAATGACGTGATTAACTTTCATCAAATAAGCGCATATTAGTTCGCATGCTTATCTGATTTCTTGCGTTTAATTGTTGATTCAACTGTGTAACGTGATCTTGTTTTCTAGCATGTTCAAATGAACATGTAGCAAACTCATGTATGTTTCTGTCTTTAGAGTTTCAATATTTACTCTTTTGAACACTTCTGTTACGTGATGCAGAGTCTGATTCTGAAGTGTTTCTAGTCTGTATTCTTTGCTCAACAGTTCATCTTTCTTGTCACGCTGATGTCAGACTAACGCTTTGAATGCAATTTCTGATCTCACTACTGCTGAGTATACTTGTCTCGCTTTTGTGAAGATAGCTTCTCATGTAAAGACTTCAAGATGACTAAGTGTCAGCATTCTTGTGACGTGATTCGTCTCTATTTGTCGAAGATGCGCGTTTCATTGCAGTTTCATGTTCAGTTGCATCTTTAGAACTTGTACATCTGATTTCGATTTAATAACTGAGCTTTCTATTTGTATGTTAATCGTCATGTTGAATCTCTTCGATTTTCTAGTGAAATGCGTGAGCTTGTACTTTTCTGATGCAAACGTCACGTCATGAGTGCAAGCTCATTTCGTGCAGACGTCATATGCTTTGCTCAGTGTTCTGCAAATTTCTTCAATGAATCTGTTGTAGACTAGAATGTTAATATCATTTACAAAGTCAAGCACTTCAATTTTAATTTTCAATGCTTCACATTTTTTGATTAAACTTGCGTTGAAGAATAGAAAGAGAATCGATGAAATGAAAAATCTTTGCAATATGTCTGCGTTTATCTTGCGCATGTCACTCGTTTGTTCATTGAATATTAGCGACGTCTCTTGATTCTTTAGAAAGCTGCGTGTTTATTTGATTATGTAGCTCAATGTTCTTTTCATTTTCAGTGTATGCAGAAGTCTGACGTGTGAGACTTGATTAAATGCTTTGACGACGTTTAAGCTTAGCATGAAGATCACATATTTGATTTCACAGTCTTACACTGTGTGAACTTGATCTATTAGTAAATCTAACGTCGAGATCACAAATTGCTTGCATTTCGCTCTCATTTGAGCATTTGATAGCATGTGATGAGTCTCAATTATGTTACTCAGTCTTTTGATCTTGATCGACTTCAGCGCTTTGCTCATGATATCAAGCAAAGCAATGAGTCGATACGTCTTTGAATCAATATAGTCGCTTTTCTTCAATTTGCATAATACTATTGTCTGAGCTTTTTTGAACTGCTTCAAATGATACTTATGTATTACACATGCATTAAATAAACTCGTCAGTACTGAGATCAGTTCTGCAAAACTCGCTTGAAGCGCTCTGTTTGAAATATCTAAAGTGCTTGATGATGATGCTTTGTCTGCTTTTACTCATCTGATTGTCTGCTTCACTTCATCTTTCGTGATGCATGAATTAAATGAGACTGTCAGAGATATGAATGACTCTGCGATGTCACTGACATTTACTTGAGAAGATGAGAAAAAGAACTTCTCTCGCAGTATCTCGATTTTTTTCTTGAACGTTGTTATCATATGATTGATGTCGCTTTGCTTCAGTGACGAAAACTGAGAAAGTTTTTTAGATAGCTGACTTTCGATTTTAACTCATTTTGCAAAGCATTATATTGATTTGAATGCTTCGCTCAGCTCATGCATTTGTGATCTGAAGTGTGCACATTTCGTTTGTTGAATGATCTTGTTTCTATGATCGTTGTGCTTCAGATATTTATTTCACGCTTCTAATGTATCTTGCGTTTTTCATGTGATTTGCAGTCGTCTTAATTTCATTACTACTTCGAAGCAGCTTTGATTTCAAAAGTCTCTTGCTCAATTTGATGACTTTGTCAAAAGAATAAATTTCTCAATGATCTTCTGTAGCACTCTGATAATCTTGCACACTCTGTCATTCATCATAATCTTGTCATCTAAAGAGCGTTTCAAAGATAGATGTATTTGCAGATAAGCACTTAATGCTTCTGTATTTATTTTCTTTCAAAGTTGTTGAGTTGAAAGTTGCACTGAGATTGTTTGTAAACATAGCTCTGTGATGATTGAAAGATGATTCGATCTCTGATGCAGATCAATTTGTATCTTGCACTTACGTGTCATGAACTGTATTTTCTCGCTGCTAAAGACTAAATCAATCATCGTAAATTGATTGTGAACTTTGCGAATAATAGTGTCTGATTTCAGCAATAATTTCAGTCTTGCGTTTGTAATGATGTTTAGTAGAGTATCAGTTGTCGTATGACGAGTGAAGCATCTTCGTCTCTCTCAGTGAGAATAATGTAGATTGAAATCTTTTACAATCAGTTGTTTACAGTTATTCTTGAGTAGTTTGTTCAAACGAGAAATGATTGAAGATTTCTCTGTGAATATAGTAAACAGTGAGCATGAGTTGTAGACGTTTAAAATTCTTAACGTCTGCGTTTTGTCATCTGTGTTACGAGTTAATATTCTGATTGAGCAAATGTTAAATTCAGCTGTTTCTACTATTCATTGATTGAATCTTAAACATTTGTTGATGTATATGCATGTTCTTGATTGAAATGATGAGTTTTTCACTAGATGAAAGAAGTTGTGTGCTGAGTTAAATGATTGCAAGTCATTGTTGTTGCAATCTTGCTTCTGTATAGTTATTATGTTGAATTCGCGAACTTTTCTGTCAATTAGAAATGATTCTTGAATTCTTAGTGATTTTCTGATGTTGTACTATAGAATTTGTAGAAAAGACTGTTTTATCATAGAGTTATTCATAACTGTTGTTGACTTTGCAATGAGAAGACTCTTTGTATGCTTTCAATCATTGATGATTTTTCTCACTTTCTGATTAAATGTTTCTGAATCTGCTCAGATGTCGTCTCATCTGAATCACTACTTACGCAAGAGAAAAGATTGACTCATCTCTTCTTGACTTCTACTATTTATCAAGCTGATTTATTAGCGATTCAACTGCGTGTTTTCTGCATGACTGTTGCTGAGTTCAAGAAATTTATTGAATCAAAAGAATTCATTGAATCTGAAAAGTTCGTTGAATCTAAAGAGTTCAGAAACAGTGAGAAGAATGTGCAATTGTATTTAGACATTTCAGAATATCTGAACAATTTGTTTCTATAGATTTCGAACGCTTGTTTCATCTGCTGTCATCACTTGAAACAGATGCGTCTTCAGAATTCATGATTTTCGTTGCAGTTGATGCAACGTCTTTTATTCAAAGACATCACACACTTCTCTATGTGATGCTTGTCTGCGCACTTTTTGCAGCGCTGATTTTTTCTGCAGATCTTAGTCATGTGATCAAATTCGTGACATCTGAAGCACTGTGTGATACAACAGTTCTTTTCAAATAGCTTGCATGCACATTCTTGATACGAGTTCAGCATGCTTATGTTCATTAGTCAATTCATCATCGCTTCGATCGCAATCTTTACGATGAGTGATGAATGAGTCTTTTCACTATCTGCTATCTTCTTGAGTCAGACTATTCTTAAAACTTTCAGATCTTCATGAAGTCTCGCGTTATCTTTTATCAATCTTTCAATGATTTTTTTCTAATTGCTCATGTCTATTGTAGTGTGTACTTCATGTGTCAGCACTGCAAAGATTCAACGTGCTACATGTGTTGAACTCACAATTTCTTTTGCTCATGTCTGAGTCTTTTTCAGATTTGCTTGAGTATCTGAGCTAACTGCATGAAGAAAAATGTCATTGCTGCTCAGCTTGCAAAGTGACATGATTAAATCTCTTTAATCTGTCAACACGTCTGCAATTCTCTGTAGAATCTGTTCAATCAACTTCTTCTGTATCTCTTTTATTTCTCTTCTGTTCATTATTTTAATCATGACTTCTCATTTTTTGCAAAGCGACGATGAATCATCTCTGAGACGTTGCTTTCTTGTCGTCATTTCTTCTTTTATCACGTTCGCTTATGATATGATTTTCGTTGAAAGACGCATGCTTCTCTGTGTATGCAACTGCTTGTTGAGCAGTTGAATTGATGTCTTCAGTTTTTATACATCTTTCGCGATGAACATGTTCTGATTCACATGATGTTTTTCTTCTGAATTGAGTTGAAGACATCAAATCAGCTTCAATGCTATCTCTTTTCATGAATGATCTTTGCTTTTCTCTTTCTCTAACGTTGATATCTTTATTAGTAGATTAATAATGTTAGTAACGTTCTCTTCATCATTGCATAAGCATTTTAACTTTGCATTTCTGTTTTCTTGTGATGAATCAACGTTGCTTGCAATCATCTTTGAATCAGCATTGCTGCGATTCATGCAATTTATCGTTATTCAATCATCTTCTAAATTCACTCTGTCTTGTTTGTAATGCTCTTTTTCAAAATTTGTGATGCGTGCGTTGTGATTTTTTTTTTTCTCAATATGAATCAATATTGTTGAAAATAGCGATGACAGACGCGCAGTCATTAGAACTCGGTAGAATAGAGATATAAACAGACGTCGACGAAACGATCTAATTGAGTTTAGTGTCAGAAAACATTCAGTGTATAGTCACTGTCTAGTAAATAGATTTTACAATTATTCTTTTACTCGTTCAACTGAATTCATCACTGTTCACTCTACTCTTTCAATAAATATCTTGATTTGATTGATTTTTTAACAAACAACGAAGATTCTTTATTGTTGAATCTATCGATCGATTTAATTCTTGAGCAATTCATGAAGATTCTTTATCATGATTCTTGTAATCAAGTGAACTTTGCATACTTAATGAGTAATAAGTAATCTAGCAATTCAAACAGTCTTATCGTTGATTTTATTCAACTCTTTAATGTTGTTTTATCTTTCAATTATTGTTGATCATCAGATAACTAAATTTCTTTAAACTCATTTTATTTAAATGAGTATGTTGAATGAGTAATGAAATCAGTATCATGTGATTAATGAATTTTTAATATAATGTCAGAATTATGTTTAAATGATACAATCAATAAAGATCAGAATTGATAGTGCTTAATATTTAAAAATAACTATAATTGAATATTAAGAATACAGAAGAAGATTGATATAAAAGCTTTTATTTATGTAATGTTCAAAAACTATGCTAAGCTTGAAAGAAATGTGTTTATGACATGAAAAGAATATGATGTAAATGAACAAGATGTTAATAAAAGAAAAGAATGTTGAAAAAGAAAAAAATGTTAAGTCATATTTGAATCATATTTGAGTCATATCTGAGTTAAATCTGACTAGCTCACTGATTAGCTTTAATCATTACACAGAGAACTCGCTAGCGTTCACTGCAAATTGATTAGAACTTCAGTCTTAATATGCTCATAATAAGATTCATTAATCGCATTATCTTCATCTTCTTCTTTGTGATAAATATTTTATGCTTCAATGATAGTTTTCTCAGAATTCAAGTTCATGATATGATTATAATACTTAAAAAGCATTATCTGTTCAACTGATTCTGAAGTCATTTGTAATCAATCTTATCAACAAACTCTTCTTGTAAGATTAATGTTCATTCAATATTTATAAAGAATATTAAACATGAAAGAACATTCTTAGTCATTTGAGTTAATCTTGAATAGTTTAAGATGTTGTCTCTTTAATACTTTCATATTGAAAACTTCTCAACAATAACATCAATGCAAAGATATTGATCATCTTTACTAACAGATACAAAGTGACGTTAAGTTCTTTGAAAAAAAGTTCATATAATCATCATAACAAATTATAACATTGTTAATAAATAATCAATTGCATTATCATATTGCATTATCTGATCAACATCACTAGTCACTTGTGCTCTGACTTCTTAGACTAATCGCGTCAAGTTGAATACTTGAGTTCAATTCAAGTACTCAACTTGAAAAGTGTTGAGTTGAATTGAAATTTTTTTAAAAAAGTGTCGAGTTGAATTAAGAAGTTGAATTCAAGAACTCGAATTGAGTTGAGAAGTTTGACTTGACAATTCAATTCAACAACTCGACTTGATTCAACAAGATATTAGATAGATGTAAATAGCTTAATTAAACAGTCTTCATCATGAAGACTTCATGATTTTCATCATGACTTTCTATCAAACACTCTTCACGATAATGCAAAAAGATAATGCACTATGAATTTATAAAATTATGAATTATGCTTAGAACTTAGAAAGTAAGATAAGCGCTGTTCGCTAGTTGAACAGCTCTATTATTTTCTTTTCACTTTCATTATTCTCTTTCTTCTCACTACTGATAATCTCATATTCATCATGTTGTAGTTTCTTCTCATTCTTCTTTGCTTCATAGCACATTTCTGCATCATTGTTTTCTACTATGATGAGATCATTTGAATTAGAATTTATTGCATGTATTGAATTCTGAATTTCTCGTTCTTTGACAGTTGAGAAAGTGACGAATTCTGTTGCAAAATTCTGAAAAGCTGTCATAAAATTAATATCGTCAGTCTGCTTTAACTTCTTCAAATCATCATGATGAAGAATTCTTTGTTGAATTAAGTGAACTATAAAGATTCTAAATTTTGATATTTCTTCATTCATGTTCAGCTCATCTGTTGTCTTCTAAAATTGATATTAGTTTCTACAACTGAAAGATAATGCATATAAATAATGCATATCTTCGTTACTTTTGAAGCAATTTTCTCTGCAGTAATATTTGCATTTTGTGTCACAGCAGTTATATTGAAAAGCTTTATCATCTCAATGACAATCTCAGCATTCGCTTTGCATCTGATTTTCAATTCAAAGCATTCAACTATAAACAGATCAGCGCTTTATTTAGTATTACATTACTGAGATGCATTATTATGAATATCTTTGTTCTTTCGCTCTTGTTTTATCTCATTTCTTACATTGTCTTTCATCACTGCTTTGTTGATCTCATTCACTTCTTTTCAAACATTAAATTGTCTTAGTTTGTATAGTTGTTTGAATATGACTACATGATCATTATTCTGTCGCTTGTAGTGTTTTTTGATCTTATTGAATTAATTTTCACCACGATTTTAACTTGTGATAGACTTTGAATTTACAAATAAAGTGAACATTATCTGTTAGAATCAACATTGTTCTCTTGATAATGCATTTAAGTAATGCAACAGTATCAATGAAATTTGAGTAGTTCAATAAAATATGAACAGATAGAAATTTTTGAAAAGTAAGAAAAAAACTCATCAAGTGAGATGAGTTTGAGTGCAACGAGAAAAATTTAATTATTATTCTTAACACTTATTTCTTAACACTTATTTCTTAACACTTATTCAATATTTTCTTCAATTTCTTTTCTGATTTTTCAATCACTTCTTCTATCATATTTTCTTGAATTGTTTTAGTAATTAACGCTTCAATAAATAATACTTTTAAAAATAATACTTTTAAAAATCAAGTTTACATAAATCAAATCAATTATTCTTGATAAACAATGACATGCATCAAGAATGTTATCAATAATGCATACTGATAATGCAATATGACTTGTTTATTGCTGACAAGTTCATTTTTAACATATGCATTAGCACGTAAGATGTCTAAGAGCTCAATGCATTCAACTGATTATTATGTTATCAAAGAAACTTCAGTCTTTAAATCTATTACTACTACTAAAAAGATAATGCACATGAGTAATGCATTATTTACTGACATACTAATGCTTTGCAACAGAAAAGACATTACAAATCAGACATTGTTACGCTGCGTGAAATTTGAAAATATCAGAAGATTGCAGAAAATCTTATTCTTAAAATGATCTTCGAAAGACTGATTAAAGAGATTATGCATGATTATGCTTAAGCAAACATGCTACAATATAATTTTTGCATTCAGCGCTCTGTCTTGAATGCTCTTCAAGAAGTCATTGAAAACTTTATGATTTTCTTTATGAAAAGTAAGTGCATTATTCTTTCACATTATTACTCTTGTTGTAGAATTTTCATTGACATTTTGCTTTATGCAGACATCAACTTGATGACAATTTATGTCAAACACGTCATCATTCAAGATAGAGATATGAGATTTATGAAGAATTTCATGATGAATCTTGATGTCATGTTTTTCAAGACAGACTAGAAAATGTCTGTCTTCATCAGTTAGATAAACAGTGTAATTCTTGAAATCACATTCACATTATTCTTGTGCATTATTCTTGTGCATTGACTTAATTGTACTTCTAATAAGTACTTGCTTTAAATGCAAGACTTTTAATAAATGAGATAATATTGCAGATTTATGAATAAATCTGCATCAAAACAGTCTTCAAAGATACTTGAAATGAATCAGCAGACTCATTGATCTCTTGATTATCATTCTTCTTTCTGTGATAAATATTTCAGAGCTCAGTAATAGTCTCATCTGAATTCAAATTCATAGTTCAATTGTAATACTTCATCAGCATTATTTATTTCATCATTTTTAAACTCATTTGTGATCAATTTCATCGACATACTTTTCTAACAAGACTGAAAGTTCGCTCAATATTTATTGAGAATATTGAGCATGAAAGAACATCTTTAGTCATTTGCATCAATCTAGAAAAATTCGAAGCATTGTCTTTTCAAAATTGTCATGTCAGACATTTCTCATTTATAACATCAGTGCAAAGATATTAATCATCTTCGTCTTGAAAAGAATGAGCATGCTGAGATTGTCAAAGCAATGATCTTCTAACAGTTGCAACAGACTACAAGATCATTAGTAAATGATCAAATGCATTATCATAATGCATTATTTCATCAGCATCACTTCTTGCTCTTTGTGCTTCTGCTCTCAAATCGACAGCTGAATCTTCATAGTAATGATGAAAATACTCTTTAAACTCTGTCTTGTACTTGATCTTGTAGTGAACAGACTCTTCATCATGATCTGTATCTTTATTATCTTTGTCATCTCAAGTCTTGTAAAGATTTAGCTTCATTGTAGAATTCAGAATATTTGCAAGATTATATATTGTTTCATCGTCGTTTTCAATCTTGACATAATACTTCACAAGTTTGATTGAAACTTTTTTGCAAGTCTTTACTATAACAGCACTTGATGAGCAAGTACTTCTTCTTATATTCTTTTCAATCTGCTCAAAATGATTGAAAAGTGCATTAAATATTTGAAATTTCAAGTGAATATCTGCATTAGTTGTTCATGATACTATTAAAGTGCATTTGTAGAAGAAATTTAATAGATTGTCAACAAGCAAAATCATGAATCACTCACTTTCATCAAGTTTGATCTTTGCAATCTTGAAATTTTCGCAGTATTTCTCTGTTCAAAGATCAACAAATTCACGTAGTTGATATACTTGACGAAGCATCAAGTATGTAGAATTTCAATGAATGCAAATATCTTGTATCAGTTTTCTAAATCTTTTGTCATTCTGCTCTTGAAAAGCTTTGAAGTGAATCAATCGCTAAAAAGAGTCGTTGACAGCTATCGTCAGAGCACAAATTTAATTTTATAATTAATAAATGCATTACTTTTTTGCATTATCATTCAAAGCAATATCTTTTTGATCACAATAAATAATTCTCTGCTTGTCTTAATATCTTGCACTTGCTCATTCTTTAATTGAGCAATAACATTATCAGCTATTATCTTTGATTCAAAAGCTTGAATAAAATCTTGAGTCACAAGATTGATGATGTAAATCAAGCAATTAATGAAATTCTGTGTTCTGTTTCATCGAAACTCATGATGATTCATAATCTTTTCAAGTTTCTCTTTCAAGATACTATTATTACTTGCATTATTGATAACAACTTCAAAAAGCTTGTTCTTAATAGCGTAGTTTTTCAGAATTTTCATTAGCTTCATCATCAATTGATGATTGATATGCTCAATATCAAAAGACGTAAATTTAATAAAATGTTCATGAAACTGAAATTTAACATCGATTCAGTATATCAACACTTTCAAGTATGCTACTCTTTGAAAACTAGATCACACGTTCAAAGCAATAAAGATATATTGTGACTTTTTAAGATTCATTCTGATCTGATCACAAATATTCTTATAATGAGAGAGAATCATAGTTATCATATTTGTGCAATGCACAATCTGCAGATTTGAACGAAGCATGTATAGCAGCTTTCGAAATTGCTCGTTATCAATGATTCAAAAGAATAAATTCAAGTCAACAAAAATCTTGCATAATTGATTTTCTCAATTCTCTTGATTAAAGACAAAGACTAACTTGATATGACTTTTCTTCTAATAGTTTGTCAATTTTGCATTATCAATTTGCATTATTAGATATAATTTACTCATTCAAAAGTCAGTTCAATCTATGATTGCAAATGTTCATGTTTTCGCTCTGTCGCTGTGCAAAAGTCTGATTCAAGATGCTTTTTCATAACAGACGTGCTAAAGCTATCAAAAGCTGTAGAATGATTCATAATCTTATTGCAGATTGTGCATGAGATTTTGAGCAATTCTTCAACTATCGAAGTTAATTGTATAAAGTGATTTCATATATTAAATTGCTTATCATCTTTGACTTTTTTGAATCAAAGTGAATTGACTATCTTTTTTTGAGTCTTGTTTTGAATACTCTCGACAACAGAAATTTGAGATCATCATTGTAAAAAAAAGTCATCTGTATTCAAAGTTCATTGAACATACTTGCTATTCTTTCTTATCTTGAGCTGTGAAAAATTCTGATGAATTTTATTCATTGCTTTTTGTTTAATCTTCTTCTTTTTAAAATAATGTGAAAGTTTCATAAATCTTTGATTGAACAGATTGAAAGTTGTCAGCAAACTAAACATTCTGTCATATTGTAGAATGATTTGTATTTGCAACGTAATAACAGTAGTGATGAATAGCTTGAAGATAATATATAGAGCAATGAATAATGTGAAAAGATAATGCAATTTATTGCAAGAAATGAAGAGAACAACAAGCAGACATGTTGTTCTATGTTTCTATTCTTAGCTCTCTTGACGTCAAGCTCAAGTTCTTGACGAGTCGAGTTAAGTTGACTCAACTGCTACTTAAGTCGCGTTGAATCGAGTTGAAAATATGCTCAATTCAACTTAAATCAAGTTGAAAATGTGAGCAACTCGATTCAAGATCGATTTGAGTTCAAAATGTCAACTCAATAGTCAACTTAATGATCAGTTTATGACTTCTGCAGTTGTAATTTTCTCTTCATAATGATGATGAAAATAGTTCTTGAACTTTTTTTTGTACTTGTCATAATAAAAATGAGAATCATTCTCATTTACATCTCAATCTTGATACAAATTCAGCTTTTGAGTAGAATTTAAAATTATAATGAGATTGTATATCAATTTATCTTTGCTCTTCATCTTGAAATAGTACTTTGCAAGCTTGTTAGAAGTTAGTTCGCGAGCTCAAAGAACAAGTGCTTGTGAAATACATGCATTATTGCATACTATCATCTCAATAACATTGAGATGATTGAAAAGAGCATTAAACATTTGAAATTCTAAATATATGTTAACATTAATGATTCTAGACACAATCAGAGTTAACTTGTAGAAAGAATTTAACATATTGTCAATAAACAATACTAGTGATCATTCATTCTTCTTTAATCAAATAGCTTGAATCTTTGCATCTGTCAAGAATTTCTCAACTCATATATTAATCATGTCACGCAGTTAATATGCACATTGAAGCATCAAATAAATAAAGTTTCAGCGAATGCAAATGTCTTGTATCAATTTTCAAGATCTTATGACTTAAAGCTTTAAAAAGCGAAGCTTTCATTGAGAAGAACTGTTGATGACAATAGTAAGAGTGCAAATCTGTTTCACTGATTAGTAAATGCATTATCTTTTTGCATTATCAACTTGATAAATATCTTCTTGATAACAATGCAAAGATCATTACTTGTGATTACATTCTTGACTTGATTGTCATTTAATGACACAACGAAATTGTCATTCAAAGTCTTTGATTTAATAGCTCTGATAAACTCTTGAGTCATTAGATTGATGATATGAATCATACAAGATATTGAGTTTTGTGCTCTATTTCATGAAATGTCACGTTGACTGAGCACTCTTTCAAGCTTCTTCTTTAGAGTGTCATTTTTGCTTGCATTATCAATAATAACATCAAAAAGCTTGTTTTTAATGTTGTATGTATTCAAAATCTTGAACAGCTCTTGCATTAAATGATGATCAGTATGCTCAACTTGAAGAGATGTAAATTCAATGAAATGTTTATGATATTGAAATGTAACATTCATTCAATATATCAAAACTTTCAGATAAGTGACTTTTTGAGAACTAGATCATGCATTTAATGCAATAAAAATCTGTCGTAACTCTTTTAAATCTTGCTTTATCTTTGCATGAATTTCATCATATTTCAAGAAAATTATGCTTGACAATTTAATGTGATGAACGAAAGTAATCTTTGAACGAAGCATTTGTAGTAACTGTCAAAAATGCTCATTTTCAATGATTTGAAAAGACAAATTCAGTGCAATGAAGATTTAACACAATATCTTTTCTCAATTTTGTTGATTGAATTGAGATGATAAGTTGATATGACTTTTCTTCTATAAATACATCAACTTTGCATTATCTATTTGCATTATCATATTAAACTTACATGATTGAAAAATATCTCAAGCTGTGAAAGAAAGTTGAATTATTTTCGTTTCTGATAAGCATTTGACTTGAGATGCTTGATCATATTGAACATACTAGATTCATCAATAGTTATAAAATGATTTAGAATTTTAAGACAATTCTTGCATGAAATCTTAGAATATTCTTTCAACGTCAAAATCATTTGAATAAACTTGTTTCAGATTTTGAATTGTTTATTTACTTCAATTTTCTTAGTTCAAAGTGAATTATTTATCTTTCTTTGAATCTTGTTGATGACACTTTTGTCAATAAACATCTGTAATCATCATTATTGAAATTAAGCATTAATATCAGCACTTCACTCAACATATTGATTATTTTCTCTTAATATTAAAAGAGAAGTATCACGATGAATTTTATTCATTGCTTCTTGAAGAGTTCATTTCTTTTCGATGAAATTCTGATTGATGTTTCATGAATCTTGACTTGTGAATTCATTAGAATGAAGATTACTGAAAGTAGATGAATGAATGATCGAGAAATTAAATTCTTTCTCAATCGAAGATCTTGATAATTTATATGTCTTATCAGAATCAGACATCTTGCAATATATTTTATTAATAATGCAACAAGATAATGCAAACATCGAGAAGAGAAATAAATTCATTTGTTTCACGTAAGTCTTTCAAATATAATGATGTAATAAATTTGATTTAATTTGATTTGAATTTATACATTCTTGTGACATTGATTTAAGTTTAACTCATGAGAGAAACTATGATATTTATATTGAATGAACAAAACTCTTTGAGAAAGAAAATCGCTTGTCGACTATATGATGACTTCAACATCGTCAAGACAGTGAGTTTTAAGACTATATATCATGTTTGAATCTATAGCTTCTATTCAGCGCGTGATGCTCTAGTAAACTCTTGATGAGAGTGTCTGTGCTGTTTGATTATGTCACATCGTTCTTGCTCTGCTCTTCATAAATAGTATTCTTTACAAACAATGTCTCAATTCAATCTCTGATTCGAAGATGAAGATGTTTTCTTTGCACTCATGATGCTCGTGATTGTAATCGATAGCTGTGTTCTCTCGCTCAATGATTGTCATTCATTGAGCAGAGAAATATATGATGAAAGAGAGATGCACATGATGAGAAGATAGAATGTGATTATACTGAATAATTCTTTTCTTCTCTTGATTTGACTTGTGTCACGCAGACGTTGAATGAATTGTTAGTATAAATGTGCAATCGCAATCGTTAGATGATTTGACTCTAATCAATAGAGAAGAATGCGTTCTGATCATTCTTCTGCGCTCTCAATTTTTCACGTAGATAGATATATGACTTGATGTCAAGTAAAGAAGATGAGTTCAAGCTTTCTCAGTATATCAGCGTGATCGACAAGTCACTACTTTTTCAAGCACTGTAATCACGACTCTCAGACTGAAATCGATTATTCTATCTGATATCTTTTCATCAATTACTCAACGACACTGTCGATGTGATGAAGATGTTTCAGTATATCGATGCAATCAATGAATCACAAATTCTTCGATCACTTGTAATCACGACTCTCATACTGAGATTGACTTTTTCACTAGATATCTTTTCATCTTTTACTAACATCGACATGTCATTAATCTTCTTCATAGATTGATAGTGACTGTTAGAAGAAATGTTGTTGTGTAGATGAAAACTCTGCATGATCAACTTTCTCGCTCATGCAACATTCTAACATTGTTCAAATTGCGTCGAATTGAGATTTCTTGACTCTTCTGACTTCTATTCAGAACATAGAATCAAAAGATTCGTAGTTGACATCATATACAGATGAATCTCATTGTCGATCTGATGTAATAGATTCAAAAATAGTAAATCTTGACATTTAATATCATTTTCAATTTCTTGATGAGTTGAATTGAGAATTCAAATCAAGTATTGATTCAAGATTGATATCAGATCGAGTCAGAATGTTGAAATCAAGTATTCAAGTTAAGTCAGAAGATTAATATCAAGTACTTGAGTCAAGTCAGAAGATTAATATTGAAACTCAACTTGATGATCAGTTTATGAACAGTTGTCAAAAATCACTGATCAAACTAATCTCTTCAATCGAGCTGTTTCTTTCAATAATCATTGTAAAGAAGCTCTCATTTCATCAAATGTAGATGAATCTCAATTGTCTTCGTCTTCAACTTCTTCGTAATTCTCATGTTTTGAATCTCAGTTATCTTCACTTTCTTAACAATCTGAATCTTCTCGATCGAAATCTTCTTCACTAAAATGTTCATGATCTGATTCATTTGCATCATTATTATGTTCTGAATATTGAGAGAATGAACTTGAGTGTAGTATCTTTTCATCTCATATTGACATCGACTTGTCATTAGTCTTCTTCATGAATTGTAGCTGTTAGAAAGAATGTTGTCGCGTAGATGAAAACTCTGCACGACAGCTTTCATGATCACGCAACGTTCTAACGTCGCTTGAACTGCGTTGAATTGAGATCTCTTGACTTTTCTGACTTCTATTCGAGAATAGAATCAAAAGGTTCGTAGTCGACATCATGTACAGATGAATCTCGTTGCCGACCATATATAAATAGATTCTCTTGTATATTATAAATAATATCAAAATGACAGTGAATCTCTTTGACGATAGTCAGAGAGC
>JAABUS010004752.1_pt1 | contig 19018 bp, 23 predicted proteins | sample 5560161 | NCBI WGS metagenome assembly JAABUS01 (sample SAMN10711885, study PRJNA513376) | rock metagenome | isolation source: Antarctica rocks | place: Antarctica: Victoria Land, Trio Nunatak nord | collected 2016-01-04 | reverse complement strand
ACGCAATTACAACCTTTTTCAAAAACATCAATCAAACCAACAAAGCAGAACTTGAAAAACTATTAACTCTTAACTTTCAATTCTTTGATAATAACATTGCACATTCTTATGCAGCCTGAAGTATAATGTACTCCACCTAATGTATTTTACCTTCATTTATGTATCATTTAAATACCAAGCTTTAAAAATAAAACACTTTAAGCATAAAAAGGGGTACTTTGTCAATTTATTTCTTAAAAAAATTGTATCAATTTAATTGTTGAATTAATTTAAAATAGAAAAATGTGTAGACTGTATGTCATATCAGTAGCTAGATATCTAATATATTTTTAGTTAAATAAAGCGATTCACTTTATTTACTACTGGTTTCCTCGGTTTCTTAAATTTATTAGTATCAAAATCAGGTAAAGGAAAAGTTAAGAATTATGCATGTGTTTAAGGTGTTTACAAAATTTTTATTGATAACATAAGTATTCGTATTTATAATTTAAACCTTTGTAAAAATGAGATGGATCATCTTTATTATTTTTTTACGCATGAGTACTTATTCCTGCTGTCAGGAAGCTGAATTTGATATGGGGAAAGCATCTGTTTATTGTGAATCATATCCAGTCAAGGATAATTATTCAGGTAAAGTATTGCAGGGAACCGGGTTTATAGTAGAATATCGGTCACTTTTTTATTTTATTACCAGCTATCACAATATAATTAATCACGATTTCTATACCGATACACATAATACTGCACAAACACCTTTTGAACAAATGAGACTGATAATGCAAAGAAAAATAGATAATAAATGGGAGAGTCTCTTCGTGGATTTAATAAATGAGGATAGTACATATAATTTCTATCGTACAAAGTATAATGGAAATGATGCAGATGTAGTCGCCATTCCTTTAAATGATTTAAGAGCCTTTCTTATTCAACCGATAGCTATTCCAAGAACCAACAAACTAAAAAAGGATGATATTGTTTTTATTTGCGGCTTTCCTGCGGTATCAGATGAAGCACATTTTCAATTGTTGCAATTTGGCAAAATCATACCTAATCCCAGGTTGAATGATACTTACGAGCGGTTTAAAGATTATCCTTTACAGTTTATAAACAGACCAACATCAGCAGGCTTTTCAGGGACTCCGGTTTATGTGTGGACGGATACCAGGAAATCTCCTGTTTTAGCAGGCATTAATGCTGCGGTAGATGTGAAAAATGGAATAAGTATATTTTGGCAAATAGAAGTATTACAAAACCTCCTTGCATCAATTCCTTCACCGTAATGTTTTATTCTGTCAACTCATAAAATACTATAATTCCAGAAACTTTCATAATTACTATCAGTTCTGTCGACCAGACAATGTAAGTAGCGTGGTATAAACCAGCGGATGTATATAAAACAAAATAGCTAAAAATTTACGGCGCAAAACAGAAATTAAAAAAGATGCTACTTTTGGAAATAGCATCTTTAATATTTGACAACTTAGATATTATGAGACTCCAAATGGTGCAACCAATGCAAGTACTTCGGCCGCTGTCAATGGCTCATCAAACGCTTCAGTAGCAGCTGTTGCAGAAATAGCCATCCCGTTAATACCTGTAATGGTTATAGTTGCTTGCGAAACATTGCTTTCAGGGGTTGCTCCGCCATAATTTCCATCGGCAGCAGCTATACCTGTATCATTGCCACCTGAAATATAAGATTTGATAGTAGGCGCCTGACCATTTATGCGCCGCATCTGTCTGATTTTGGAAGCATGGCGTGCTTCTACAGCGTGTATTCCGAGTGCAGCAGTCAAATACACCTTTTGTCCGAGCAACTCCCCGGCTCTGCCTTTATAAGCTCTTACGCCTGTATCTTCCAGAACTTGTGCCACGGCAAGAAATGTTGCATAGCTGGAAAAAACAGTTGGAAAGGTTCCCTGCGCTGTAAAGTCATATGAAGGCTTTGCTGCTACAGGTGTAGCACCGGCAGCTGTTATGACTGTCTGAAGAAAAGCTACGTGTTTGCCTTCGCTATCCCGGATAATTCAGGGAAAGATAACTTTTTAATGTCCGCCCGTAATCCCTCCAGGGCTGTTTTAAACTGAGTTACCGCTGCTGTATCAGCAGGTATTTGATTGGCCTTTTCCCTGAGTTCGTTAATTAGATTTTCCTGTACTCCTATTTTTCTTTCCTGTGAGTCCACTTTATCAATGAGTGAACCTATTAATACTTCGTTCATAATTTAATGTTTTTCTATTGTTAATGACGCAGTCCACGCGACTGTTTTTTCTTTTTCTTCTGCCTGCTTTCCTGTAATAATTCGTATGGTGCCTGGTTGTTTCCTTCCGGCTTCAGCAAAATTTCCAAAGACTTTTCTACGCCTTTGCTTATAGGATTATCCTGTAAGTTTTCTTTAAACTGGTGAGCTGACTCTTGGGATTTGTTGGCTATAGCAGAAGAATAAGGACTCCTGTTTTCGGTAAAACCAGGTCTTAAGGTGAATGATTCTTTGTGGTTAAGTGCCAGTGTTTTTTCGAGGTTCCCTAAAGAAAACTGCCGGTCTACCTGGCTGCCCTTGAAAGAATAATCTCCCATCTTAAAGCTCACTCCCTGCTTTTCCAGTGTCAGTCCCTTATACTTATACTGTGTCTCAATACCCCGCAACTGTAATTTATTTTCCAGTTCTTTCATCGTCTTGCACTGAGGCAACACTTGCATAATAGCTTCGTAAACCTTGTATTTGGTTGCTTCGGATTTCCTCAAGGCCTCGTAATTAGTCTGCTCCAGGTTTTTCTTCAGAGCAGGAACAAGTTTGTGTTCTTGGGTTAATTGCTGTGCAGTTTTCTTTCCTCGTAATCCTAAAAAGCTGTCAGAGATTACTTTGCCGTTATTGTCTACCATGTTAGCAACTACATGCATGTGCAGGTGTCTCCGGTCTGAATGTTTTATAATTGCAACCTGTGTGTCTACAATTTTCAACCTTTCAAGATATTGTTTTGCGATCTGTTTCATTTGTTCATCACTTACTTTTTCTCCCGGATAAAAACTTAAGCAACAATGGAAACAAGCTTTTTCTTTCTCCGGTCTTAGTTGTTGCTGGGCAATAAAATCATCTGACATTACCTGGTAATTATGTTCACGTACTCCTGTACATTCCAAAACTTCAGCTTCGGGTTTGTTTACTACATAGCGGCAGGCATGGTAGAAAGAGTGGCCGGAAAATACTTTACTAAACATGACTGAGTTTTTTTAAGAGTACTTCAAACTGGTTTCTGCATGTTTCGAAGTAGAGCATTGTCTTAAGCATTCCCTCGCTGTGACTGTTCTTTGTAAGCTGGTTGATGTTATTAGACATTCCGATAAGCTGTCTGACAAAATGCCTTTCCTCTTCACTTAACCTCGTAGTTACCGCTCCATTAATAGCTATTTGCCTTACAAAAGCCGATACTTTCATTCCTGCTTTTGCAGCCTTTTGTCGGATAATAAAATGTTCTATTTTGCTGAACCTCACTGCTGCCCTGATTTCTTTTTTGATGATTTTGGCTGGTCTTCCAGCCTGTTTTGTTTTCTTTTTCACTGTTTCCATCTCACGCTTGTTTATTTGTTTACAAACTCTTTTTATGTCTTCCTTTTATGCGACCAACGGGAGCAAAAGGCGAGCAAGTTCGTCGAACTGATTTTTGTTCGACAAGAACACCGCTCGCCCTAAAAACTTTGGAACTGTCTGCTGCATTGGTGTTACTGATTTTGATAGTCACTGTTTTCGTCCTTTTAAAATACTCGCCAATACACCTATTACAATAGCTTATAAAAACTTTCTGTTTGTGGCCTTCTTTCACCTTTTGTCTGCTAGTAAATTCTGATTAGATTATCCATACTTTTCCATTTTCTTCGATTCCTTCCCTTCGTTCTGACCCTGTAATTATTGCCAGATTTTAAAAGGACTGGTGAAAAAAAGAAAGAAGTATTACTAACGGAAAAATTGACAGTCCAACATATTATTCCTGCTATTATTTGCTGAAAAGCGAAAATGAAAAGTGATTTAATGTCCTGCATCCCCGTTAAAAATTTTTGAGCTTTCCACGCCATGCTTTCGGATGTTTGCCTTCAAATTCATCCACAAATGGATATTAAAATCTGCCAGCTCCATCATTTCTTCAAAGTTTAACTGGTGAGGATTTGAAACTACTCCCGGAGTTTTATCTTCTGAGTGACTACTAATACAGGATAATATATTAGGCGCATAGCCTTCACCAATCTCCAGTGATTTCCCGATAGCCACACTGCTCCCGAATAATTTAATTTGCTTTCCGCTGCTTAACTGCAGGGTTCTTCTTTTAAGTTCTGCCATAACTGATTTTTAAATTGTTTATTAATTAAAGTGTTAATAACCGTGCTCCTAGTTTTTTCAATAGATAATAAGCAGGAAACGGAAGAGTATTCTCGTTTTCATGTCCGCCTGTTTTGTAGTGGCTTATCAAATAATTGTTTAAATAAACAGGCTGTTGAAAAGAAGAAATACCTCCGTTTATTTCTGCAAATCAGGATTTAAAAGTTGCTGGATATCTGCTGAGAGGAAATAAACCCTTGAGCGTATCTTGTAAGGCTTCAGCTTTTCATGTTTGATCCAATCATAAACGGTAGCCTTTGTAACATGAAACAAGGCACAAACTTCTGCCATCTTATAAAGAGGTTTGTTAATCAGGCCAGGTGTTTGAAAAGACGGAGGATCTGTCTTTTGCTTGTCGACACTTTGAACCTCTTCGCGAACTATTTGCCGGATAGATTGCCAGAACTGTTCGGGGTCGTAGGGGAATAACATTGGGGTAACGACGTTACCATTGCTCACATTTTCTTTCATCACTTTTCGTTTTAGAGCTGCAAAGTAGCTTTAGGGTCAAACGAAAAGAAGATAAAGACCTGAAGGAATTACGACTATATCTAATTAAAAAATTAATAGTTCTGTTTTTTGTGCAACTATGGCTTCGGTTTTATAAATTGCTGCCAATAATTATTTTCTTTATAGCGGCCAGGAAATACGCATTAAAATGAAATCAATCATCAAACAACTGACTTTTAATGAAAAACTGTCTTTAGGATTTGAGATTATTCCGGTAAATAGTCATTATGCTCAATCAAAAAAGAACCTGCGTGCACCTCACCGGGCTTCTTTTTATTCCATCATCTGGTTTGAAAAAGGAAGTCCGGTACACACGGTTGATTTTAGTACGGTGCTCGTAAAAGCTGATTCCTTTTTGTTTATACGAAAAGATGCCGTTCAATTTTTCGATCAGGTGGGCGCCTTTGAATCACGGGTACTTATTTTTACGGATGCGTTCTTCTGTGAGAATGAAAACGATCATTTATTTTTACAAAGCAACGCTCTTTTTAATGATCTGGACAGTACTAAAGATAGCAGTAATATACAGTCAAACCATTTAATGAGAGAAATATGGGCATTAATGGAGGAAGAGGCAAAACACCCCGCCGATTTATTTCAGCCGGGCCTGTTAAAGAATTATCTGTCCAACTTTATGCTGTTAGCAGAAAGGGAGCGGCAAAAATTAGGTTTTCGATTGGTTAAGCATGGAATATATTTAGATCACCTGATCGCATTTAATAATCAACTGGAAAGGGACTTTAGAAAAGAAAAAAGCGTGAGTTACTATGCACAAAAACTGTTTATTTCTGATAAAGTACTAACCAATGCATTGCAAAACACGATGGGAAAAACACCTAAGCAGCTTATTGACGAGCGGATATTACTGGAAGCCAAAAGACTGCTGGTCCATGCTAATGACTCCGGCAAAATAATTGGCTTGTCTTTAGGTTTTGATGAACCAACCAACTTTAATAAATTTTTTAAAAAGCACACCGGCAAAACTCCTTCCGAATTCCGGGCAGACTATGCCCTTGCAGTGACAAAAGGCGCAAAAGTATCATCTTAAAGCGTTGATCTACCTTTACCGTGATTGCCTCTAACACGACCTTTGATGTATAAATTCATTAAAAAAGTCGTTATGTATTATTCAGTCAACAACATCAATCTTTTTGTAAAAGATGAGGGCTATGGAGAGCCAACATTAATATTTCTTCACTTCTGGGGTGGATCATCAAAAACGTGGAACGGTGTTACCTCTTTACTTAACAGTAAATACCGTTGCATCAGCTACGACAGCCGTGGTTGGGGGAAATCAGATAAGCCAGAAACAGGCTACGGTATTAAGTCACTTGCGAGCGATACCCTGGCGCTTATTCAAAAGCTCAAACTTGATAATTACATACTTGTGGGACATTCGATGGGTGGAAAAGTATCCCAATATATTGCTGCACAAAAGCCTGCCGGATTGAAAAAATTGATATTGGTAGCCCCTTCTCCTTCAGTTTCTACCGTTATGCCTGCGGAAATGTTGGACGGAATGAGAAGTGCCTATACTTCTCTTGAAGGAATTAACGGAACCATTGATCACGTTTTTAAAGCAGGCGATGTCAGCCCTGAATTAAGGGAACAGCTAACAGCTGGCATTCAAAGTAACACTGACCAATCCCGTTTAGGCTGGACAAACATTGCATTACCGGAAGATGTCTCAGAAGGCGTCGAAAAAATCTCTGTCCCTACCTTGATCATTGCGGGTGAAAATGATATTGTTGATCCACCGCAGAGATTAGAAGCGGAAGTGAAGTCACTTATCCCGGGATCTGAAATGATCACTATTGATAGCGTCGGACACTTAATTATGTTGCAAAAACCTGAAAAGGTTGCGGAATTAATAGCAGATTTTATATAAGACCTGTAATTGAACCGGAAAAAGATGTCAAACCTATGTTCGGAATACAACGTTGATTTAAACTAATTTCAGTATAATACATATAGGCAGTCATTATATTAAAACGACAAATGGATTTCCTGCCTTGACAAATACCAAAACTATTACCGACAACCATAAAAAGACATAGTGAACATAGACAAACTCATAATGCATTTCAACAATTATCTTCCTCTAAACACCAGGGAAGAGGAAGATTTAAGTAATCATGTACTTAAAAAAACATTGAGCAAAACTGTTTGAAGTTAGCAAGGTTTATTAATCCATGCTAATAACCAGTCTTTTTCCAGCCTCAATGTCCTTATTCCAAACTGTTTCTATAACAGCTAATTTTTCAACTTGCGTTTCTATGATTAGTTTTCTGTCTGCTGCCAATTGAAACATTTCAGGCAATATCTGGCTGTTAAATTTTTTCAAATCGTTTTGCGAAAAGCTTCCTAAACCAGAACCTAAAATTTCAATAGATGAACTTCTTAAAATTCCTGATGACAGGTTAATATTTTCACCTGCCATATCACCAACAGTTACTATGCGGACAGGATGATTAAATTGACTTATACCTCCACTCAATAATGACCTAATAATTAACTCTATTGGATGTCCCCATAGATAATCAATCACAATGTCAATTGGGCTATCATTATTAATTTCTTTTAATTGTTTAATGATTGATTCATCATCTTGCTTAAGTGAAACAACATGGTCCGCACCTAATTGTGTTAGTTTTTCTAAAGAGTCAGCATTGCGACCGGTAACAATAATTTTAGCAGCGCCATAATGTTTAGCAACCTGAACTGCCACTCGCCCTGTTACCCCTGTTGCTCCATTTATTAATATGGTGTTGCCTGTTTGCATTTTATCTCGAAAAAGAATTGCCATTGCTGCCCCCATTGCCGCATTAGGAAGTGCAGCAGCAACTGTATTGTCAATGTTGTCGGGCAATATTGTAAACCTGTTATTTGCAATTAATGCTTTTTCTGCAATCATTCCTGTTATCCCTTGAGCATAAACCCGCTTTCCATTTTCTAAAACTCCTGCACCGTCTAAACCAACAATAGCAGGAAGTTCTTTGTGACTCGCATAATGCTTGCCACCTGCTCTTAATTTATCTATATTTTTAACTGATGCGGCTTTTACATTGATTAAAATTTGTTCGTCATTTTGTGGGATTGGGTCTGCAAAATCCTGATAAACTGGCGCCGCTCCAAATTTGGTTAATACTGCTGCTTTCATTTTTTGATTTTTTATTTGTTAATGTGCGTTTACTATTGTTGTAGTCATTTTAATTTGTCTTGAATTATAATTTGATAAGATTCAGAAGCGATAAAGCGCCTTTCGCCTGTTGAAGTCTGCCGCCGGCAGATAATGAGCCTAAGTCAACCGGAGCAAAGCCAATGTCTTTTATCATTTCACTTACCTCTGCTTTAGCTTCTTTGTCATCTTATCATTTAATGTCGTCTTATCATTTAATGACGCAAAATTGCACACAAATGCACCCTTCTCCAATGACATTTGAAGGAAAAAAACCTTGACATTTGTCAAGGGCAGTCAATAAAAATCAAACTGTTTTTTTGGAGATTTGGCTTCTTATCCTGCTTAAGGTTTCAGCAGATACACCGAGGTAAGATGCAATCATGTGCAACGGCACACGATTGCCGATAGAAGGATATTTTGAAATAAAGTTGCTGTATTTTTCTTCTGCAGAAAAAGATATACTGACATGAATACGCTGCTGTAAAACCGCAATATTTTTTTTAAGTGTTTCATTTACAAAATTATTGAAGGCAGGAATTGTCTTGCGAATCATTTCAAAATCTTCTTTCTTCAGCAATAAAATTTCGCTGTCTTCGATTGCATCGATATTATATTTTGAAGGCATACCTGAATCCATGCTTTCCCTATCTGCTGTCCAATAGTTTTCAGGAGCAAACTGCATAATGTGTTCCTGCCCTTTTTCGTCCACATAATAATAACGCAGAAAACCCTTGCATACAAACGCATTAAATCGGCCGACATCTCCTGCCTGTAAAAGATATTGACGTTTCCGAAGCTTTTTGAATGACGAAACGGATTCGATCAACTCATAATCCTGATCGGTTAAAACGATTTTGTCTTCTAAATATTTTCGAAAAGTATCAAACATTAATTTCAATAGCTTTTTGGCAAAATTAGACTTATTCAGGTAAGCAAAAATGGATGTTGTTATACACACAACGATTGCACAATCCTTTAATGCCAATGATATTTTAGCTACTTCGCACCCTACCGCGCGGTTCCGTACAACATTGACTTCATGGTTGGTGCTGCGCACCCCACGAAGTCTTATTTGTTAGCGGTAGTGGTTTTTCTCGGTTGGCAAGTCTAATTAAACGATTGTCTAAATTCCAACGGTGAAAAGTTTGTTTTTGTTTTAAATAAAGTACTGAATGATTGAGGATATTCAAAGCCCAATTGATATGCAATTTCGCTTACCGATAATTCTGTAGTCGATAATATTTCTTTTGCCTTGTCAATTAATTTGTCTTGTATATGTTGCTGTGTGCTTTTTCCTGTCAATACTTTGAGTAAACTGCTTAAATAATTGGGGGATACGTTTAATGTTTCGGCAATAAGCTGAACACTTGGCAAGCCTTTTTCTGTCAAATTTTCGGTAACAAAATATTGATTAAGCATTTCTTCTAATCGGGTTAAGATTTGATGATTTACTTTTTTACGGGTAAGAAATTGTCGATTATAAAATCTTTCTGAATAACTAAATAGTAATTCTAATTGAGCTATGATAACATTATCGCTAAATTTATCAATGTTAGAATGATATTCTTGCTCAATGAATTTTAGAATATTTACAATCATTGTTTCTTCTTTTTCTGAAAGATGCAAGGCTTCATTTGCAGCATAATCAAAAAAATCGTATAACTTAATATTTTTAGCAAGTGAAGTATGCCAAAAAAAGTCAGGATGAATAAGTAACATCCAACCACTGTACTTCACTTCTTCATTTGTTTCTAATGAAAGGATCTGATTGGGGGACATAAATCCCAATATTCCTTCGTCAAAATCAAATAACTGCTGCCCATATCTAAATTTAATTTCACCAGTTAATTGTCTTTTAAGTGAAATCAAATAAAAATCAAATAACCAACTAATCTTTTCATTAGCAGGTATGGGCTTTACTGTGTCCAGATTTACTACGCTTATCAATGGATGCTCGGGCTTAGGAAGTCCGATGGTTTGAAGATATTGGCTAATGGTTTTAAACCTATTTGGCTGTGCATTTTTCATATTACAATTTACTTACTTTTTGTTATAAGCAGCAGCAAATTCTTTGGCAAAATCTTTCAGTTTGACTTTACCTAAAACAGGGCGATGTTTGTAATAATCTTCGTAAAGCAAACCTGTACGGCCTGCCACACCCATTTCAACTATTCCTTTTGCATATTTTTCATTGATACCTTGTTTAATCATTGCATTGGTTAGCATTTTATCAGAAATTTTGCCGTGTTTTAAATAGGGTTTACCAATTGCTTCACCCAATATCTTTGCCACTTCATTACAACTCAATTCCTCACTGGCTATATAGCGTACTGGTCTTCCATTAAATGGTTTTTCCATTTCTTCAACAATTGTACTTGCAATATCTAATGGAGACACCATCAAGTTTACAACTTCGCCACCATAATTAGCCATTATCACACCTCTTTTACCACTTAATAAACCGCCAATGCCATAATGTTGCAAGGCCATAATCCCACCAATAAAACCCTTGCTTAATGTTTTGATAACTTCAATATTGGCCAGTAAATTGTAATAAAACCCAACAGGTCGCATAAATTTAATAGACACATCGACTGGTAATTGTTTCAAAATATTTTCAGCAACATAATGGTATTCTAAAAGACCTACACCTTTGTCAGTATGAGCGCCAATGCTACTTAGATGCACTATTTTTTTTACACCCGATTGCTCAACTGCTTTTTTGTAGCTGCTTACTATTTCTTTGGTATCTTGAATTATATCAAAATCTTTGTTAAACATATTTAATGGGTTGCCAGGCTCCATCAAATAAACTATATCAGCACCAGTAAAAGTTTTAGCAAGAAGGTTTACGTCCTTCACTGAACCAATAGCAGCAATTGCCCCTAATGCTTCTATCTCTTTTTGTCTTTCGGCTTTACTGCTGATAACCGTAACCGAATGCCCTTTTTGCACTAACTCTATTGCAAGTGGTTTGCTGATGTTCCCTAAAGAACCTGTAACTACTATTTTCATTTTTTCTATTTTTATTTAATACAAAGTTCTGCATCAAATAAAAAACAGATGTATGCTAATCTACTTTTGTTGTATGAAAATATAAGATCGAATGGGTTGATTGTCAATGCTTGGTCGTGTCGCACACCATTACCGCTAACACTAAAAATAGACGACACCGTCTAATTTTTCAAGCACCTGCAAGATATTTATTTCTAACCGCTTAGTGTTCGCTTTATTCAATTGTCGGTGTCGCTAATCCAAAGCTTTACCATTCTATTTTCCCTTTCTTCCATAAATCATCCAAGAGGCCAACAATGTTGCCCAATCGTTCCTTCTTATATGCAAATACTGCTCAGTGTCTTAATACTAAAATACCCCAATAAGTCTTTGATATATCTTATATCCACTCCTTTTTTCTAACAGATGCATAGCAAAGCTATGACGCAGGGCGTGAAAGCTTACTTCTTTTTTGATGCCTGCTTTCTGTATAGCCATCTGAAAAACCCTTGAAGCACTTCTAATAGAACTGTTCTCTCCGGAAACTGAATTCAAATCAAATCTTCAATCTTCATTAGTAAAATCAAGTCTCTTGAACCAGAAAACGCAAGGCAGGTGCAATAAACTCATCCTGTTCCCATGTTGGATAATGACTTTGAACAATGGGTTCGAGCTGTTTAACAATCATCGAATCCAGTGTTTTTTTACCTTTATATTCGGCAACCATCTTGCGGGTGTCTTTAAAATAATCAACGACTTGCATGGCAATTTCTGTCCCGCCCAAATTTCCATGTCCCGGTATAATAATATGAGGTTTTTGTGCTGTTATTTCAATAAGTGCATTTTCCCATGTTTTGAGATTAATATCACCTTGCTGAATCATCGGCGGGTAAAACGGCACAATGGGAAACTTTCTCTCTTCAATCAGATCGCCGGCAAATATAACTTTTTGGTCAGGTATGGTAATAATCTGATCGCCCGGACTGTGGGCGGTTCCCCAGGTTTGAAAAAGAACTTTGCGATTACCTAAATTCAGTGAAGCACTCTTCCCATCATAAATTTCATCGGGCAGCATAATTTTTACATCTTCCAATAACTTCAATTGCTCCGGTGGGAGCAGTTGCCGGAAACCCTTTAGCAAATTTTCTCCATTTTGGGCTAAATAATCCCGTTGCTGCCTATTGTAATAAATTTTTGTTTCACCCTTGAAAGCCTGTGCTCCGAATGTATGTTCAGGATGCGCATGTGTTATAGTTAGTATAATCTTTCGTTTACCAGCAATTGCCCTGGCAGCGGCCAATACGTTTTTGCCGAGAGCAGAATTGATTCCACTGTCTATTACCAATACTGCATCATCACCCTCCACAATCCCAATGTTGGGTACCAGGGAAATGCGTTTATCTGTAATAAGCCAGATGCCATCAGCAATGCGACAAGGGAATCGTGCATCTACAAGTGGCAGGGGCTGTTTAGGAGCAGGCAATTTATCGTTTGTTTTTCGTTCGCCAGCCGAACTCAGTTGAGGCAATCCTAATAAAATGGCTAACCCGCTGCTGAACTTTACGAAGTCGCGTCGCTGCCATTGTGCGGGGATTTCAGAATTTTTTTTCATACATATATTTATTTATTGTGAGTGCAATATTGAGTGAACTTTAATAAAAGGAGGTTCATTTTGTTTATGATGATCACTTCGCTAAAACATTTTAAGACCAATAACAAACCCAGCCGTATCTGCCGATTGTGCATATAAATTTTTCCCTCTAACTTTTTAAAGGATGACAAACAAGTCAACGTGAATTAAAAAAAGAAAGCTTGAGCCGATCGGAAAATATTCGCTTCCCGATACCTTTTATCAACGTTAGTTTTAACTGCTATTCCTAAGTTCGTTTATTCAGGTTTCACTATATTATTCATTATGCTAGGGCGCCGTTTGCTCCAATGTTTTGACCTGAGATCCATTTAGCATCATCACTGGCAAGAAACGCTACAACCTTAGCAATCTCTTTTGGTGTACCTAACCTGTTAAACGGATTGGCCGCCGCTAATTTAGCAATCAAGTCTTCAGACTTTCCATTTAAGAAAAGGTCAGTTGCTGTTGGTCCTGGCTAAAGTGAGTTTACGTTGATGCCCCTTACCCCCACCTCCTTAGCAAAAATTCTGGTAAATTGATCTACAGCTGCTTTTGTTCCCGCATATAATCCGTATCTGACCAAATTGGTACGGGTTATGGTTGATGAAAAATTAATTACGCTTCCACCGTCTTGTAACCTTTTTGCAGCTTCCCGTAATGTATAAAATGTACCTTTAACATTAGTATCAAATTGTTTTTGAAAATCATCATCAGTGGCATCTTTAAATAAATTTAATATCAAAATACCGGCATTGTTAACCAGGATGTCAATTTTGCCAAATGCTTCTATAGCTTGATCAAACAGCCGGGTTACATCAGCTTTACTACTTACATCAGCCTGTACAGCTATGGCTTTACCATTATGGCCATTTATAATAGATACCGTTTCTTCTGCAGCTTTTTTATCACCTGCGTAATTAACAATTACGGCAGCCCCATGCTGAGCAAGCTCTATGGCTATTGCTGCACCAATTCCTCTTGAAGCACCTGTAACCAATGCTACTTTGTTTTCGAGTCTTTTCATTATAAGTATTTTTAGATGATGTACAATTGGATTAAAGACGACAGAAAATTATTTTATTAAATCATACTGCATCTTACATTATAAGTCCTTAATAAATTGAGCCGCCATTAACCTGCAAATGATGTCCGTGAATAAAACTCGCTTCGTTTGATGCCAGGAATGCGGCTACATTACCCACATCTGCTGTAGAGCCAAGCCTATTGAGGGGACTGCCTGCTCTCATTTTCTGTTTTACGTCCTCAGCTAAATTTGTGATCACACCGGCGTTATCGATAATGCCTGGCATGACCGAATTTACCGTAACCTGTCGTATACCTAATTCTTTCGCCAGAACATCAACAAAAAGTTTTGATGACGCTTTGCTTGCGGCGTAAATAGCCGCACCCGGATCAGGATGGATACTCATAGTAGAAGAAACCAGGATAACCCTGCCGCCATTTACCACATGCCGGGCAGCTTGCTGAAGCACGAAAAATGTACCTTTTACGTTTAAGTTGAATATTCTATCAAAATCCTGTTCGGTAGCATCTATCACCGGTGTTTCTATAAGTTCAATTCCTGCATTGGCTACCACTATGTCGAGTTTGCCAAAACGGCTAATAGCATCGGCAAACAACTTTTCTATGGCAGCCGGATTTGACACGTCTGCTTTTAAAGTAAGAAATTCAACGCCATATTGTTCAATTAGCTTTTCTGTTTCCTTAGCGGACTTCTCATCTGAAGAATAGTTCAGCACCATCTTAATCCCAAGCGAAGCATATTTTTCCGCTATACCTCTTCCTATCCCTTTTGTTGAACCGGTAATCAGTGCAACTTTATCTTTTAATTCTTTATACATGACTAATTCATTTTTACATTGTTGAAATAAGGTTGCGGATACAACCTTATTTTAAATATGCCTTTAAAAAGCTTCCGTGCCTGGTATTGTTATATTATAAAACTTGCCGCTTTCCATCTTGCCTGCGATGCCGTTATAAATGCCTTCAGCTGATTGCGCAGGTGTTAACGGCGCCTGGTCGCCACCTAATTTAGTTTGAACCCATCCGGGGTGCACGGGTGTAACCTGAATTTTATGTTCAGCAAGTCTTTTCGCCAGCATAGCTGCATACATATTGATGGCTGCTTTAGCCATACGGTACGCCGGGGCATTAGCGTCTGCATTTTTTAGTAATCCCATATTACTGGAAATGAAAATGATTTTTCCTCCATCCTTAATAGTGTGAAGCAGCGGTTCAGTAAAAAATACAACACCGGTGATATTGGTAGCAATGGTTTGATTGAATGTATTAATTTCAGGTTTTGCATCGAATAAATCGAGGGCAACGCCTGCATTATTAATTAGCAAATCAATTCCATCTGTCAATTCAGATATCCTTTTAATCGCGCCAGTAACGCTGTCTTTGTCAGTTGCTTCCAAAGCTATTACTTCCAGATTATCATTTTGAAAATCGTTTAGAACGCCCGATCTCGTCGTGCCAATCACGTTAAATTTTTCAGCTAATAGTTTTTTCACCAGCGCAAGGCCGATGCCGCTGCTGATCCCTGTTACTACAGCGGTTTTATTTAAATTATTCATTGTTTCTTTTTTTTTTTAATTTGATATTAATTAATCATTGCCTAACCCTTTGGTTGACCATGCTCCACTTTGCATAAGCAACCCGAACCAGTCTTCCAAGTGCCATGTGTGCGTAAGCTTTCCCTCTTTCAAGTAATGAAATTCGTGCAGGGGTATGGATACTTTTTTATTGGTGGCCGGAATACCAAGCAGCCCACTGTTGTGGGTAAATGCAATTTCTGCCCTTACACCTGCACGTTCATGCGTGCCAAATATTTCGTGAATGATAATCTCCACGTCAGGGAATGTCTTAGCAAAATGGGTGATAATATCTTGCAAGCCTTTCGGGCCTTCTGCCTGTCCCGGCGCTAATGGGATGTCTTTCCAGTCGGGTGTGCATACCTCGTCCAGTAGTTTGGGCTGTTTTTTCTCCCAGGCACTGTAAAAGGTTTCTATTGTTTGTCGTTCTTCATCGGTTAAGGCTTTCACCATTCCTTGTATTTCACTTTGTTCTTTCATATCTGATTGTTTAGAGAACAAAGGTCATGAGGATTGCGGACGTGGTTGTGGTGAAGATTTAAGTATTTGGAGTTTTGACCAGGGAAAGGAGAAAGTAGCTTTATAGCTTAAAGATAGGGCACAAAAAAGGCAAGATAACTTTTATCATCCTGCCTTTTATCCTGGAAGCAACCTTAGCGAAGTACGTTAAATTCTCAAGCTATGATTTTTAAATTTGATTTAGTAAAAGCCTCGTGATGAGCGTTTTCATTTTGGCCGCTTAATTTCTTACGGTATTCTGTAGGAGTCATTCCCTCATATTGTTTAAAAAATTTGGTAAAATTCGACGTATCATAAGTTAGCCGGCCCGCCACATCACTTATAGACAATGCCAGATCTCCTAGTAACGCTTTAGCCTCCTGAACAATTCTAAGTTCATAAAAATGGCAGGGGTGAAGCCCTGTATATAGTTTGACAACATTACTGACGTGAACAGGATGAAGAAACATAACTGCAGCAATATCCTTAAGATGAACCATTTCTTCCACACGTCCGGCCATAAAATCATCCATATGCTTGTTCATTTCACGAAGAAAGGACTCAGTTATTTCACCTTGTCTGCTCAGATACTTTTGGGGAACTTTCATGGTCGCTTTTAATTAAATTAATTTCCTCCAAATTTCGGTTTTTTAAATTTTAAAAAATGGTAAGTATTTAAGTTTTTGGACAAATTGAATAATTTTTTTTAGTTAATTGTGAAAGGCAATATTATTATCACTTAGGTTATTGTAAGAAGTTAAAGTAATCCTCTGGTATGCTTTACTTCTACATCGGCAACTTATACGCTCCAATGCTTACATCTAAGTACCTTAATTAGTTATCTTTAGTTCAAAGAAATAGAAGTTTCGTTTTCTTTTATTCCAAGTAATTCAATTGATGATTTCCATAGACTATTTTGATACTCTTTATTATATGAATCTATTGAAGATTTTATTTCTTTCTCTCCTTCAAAATATTTGCCTTTTGCATCTTTGTATTTATTAGCATAGGCAAGATTTGCTAAACGTTTGCCAGAATTTTTGGCGGAGTTTACATTAGGATGAAATAATATTAAGGCTTTAAAAATATAATCAGATATAAATTTCAAATGAGGCGGATAATTTCTTGCAAGTCCGGTTCCTGGAACCAGCCCAGGGTCAAAGGCATTTACATGGATATTTGTATGGCTAAGGTGGTTTTGTAATTTATATACAGTCATTATATTACATAATTTGGATGTTGTATATCGTCTCTGTCCAATTGTGAGATTTTTTTCAGTACCTTCTTCAGGATAAGCTAATAACCCTGGGTCTTTAAATTCAGGTGCAGGCATACCTGTTTTTTGTTTTGGGTCATGAGTGCCGCTTGCAGTAAAAGTAATATGTGCATCTTCGGTAACATAAGGCAGCAGTAACAGGGTAAGATAGAGCGGACCAAGATGATTAACGGCAAAAGTTTCTTCAAAACCATCTTTTGTGTATTTCGTTTTGCCAACGATTTGCAGCCCGGCATTATTTATCAAAACACTGATTTTGTTATTAGTCTCTGCAAAAAGTTTTGTAAACTCTCTGATGGATTGCAAAGACTCCAAGTCCAGAGGCAGGCATATCATATTTTTATGCCCGGTTAGATGTTTAATTTTTTGAATGACTTCATTGCCTGATTTTTGATTTCTGCAGGCAATTACAATTTGTTCATCGGGCGCTATTTTTGCTATTTGTATTGCACATTCGTAACCAATGCCGCTTGTTGCTCCTGTAATAATTATTGATTTCATTTTTATCATTTTTAGTTATGATGCAAAGCTCAGAACTAAAAAAATTAAATCGTTTGCCATTTGGCAAAAAGCAAATCAGCCACTGATATTTTTTCTTATTCTGCTTAACGAGGATTGTGTAATACCTAAATAAGAAGCTAAATACGATAAGGGTACCCTATTGGCAAGTGCGGGAAATCTTTCAAAGAAATTCAGGTAACGTGCAGTTGCATCTTCTGCCATCATTGTACTGATTTTATTGACTTTTTCTGCCAGGCCTTTTGATGTTATTTTGGCAATGATTTCATCCCAGCCAATGATAGTCATTGACAGTTCTTTCAATGCTTCTTTTTAAAAAATGATAAACTTGCAATTGGTAATCGCTTGTGCGTATTCTGAAGAAGGAATGTTTTGCGTATAACTATTGATGTCAACTACAAAATTATTTTCATCAATAAAGTACTTAGTAATATCATCACCTTTATTGTTGTAATAACAAATTCTAAAAATCCCTTCCGTCAAAAAGATTACTTCTCTGGGTATTTTTCCTGCTTCCTGATAGTATTTGTCTTTTTTTATTTCTCTTAAAATGCCTTTGCTTTTCACCAAGTCAATCTGGTGTTGATTCAGATGTCCATATTGTAATAAATAATTAATAAGTGCTTTCATATTCATAAAATTATCAAATGCCATATTAGTAAGGAATTGTCATTTGGCAAGAAATTAACGGATATGTCTTGTTTGAAGGAATGCTATGTATGCTGCCCTTTTTAATTTTCTTTTGTACAATAATATAGTTATAAGAGGACGTTTTCTGCAAATCAATAATTTGCAATTAGGTGCCACTTTTTTGTCACAAAGGATAGTGACACTTACAATGGATAGTGAACATTTGTAACCTGTTCTGCTAAATCCCAAAGTTTCTCAGCAACAGTTTCATCCAAAGCGTTTTCTTTAATAGTTGCCAAAGTTGGATATCCTCTATATCCGCCGTTTTCCGGCTCATACATATTTCCTCCACTAACTTCATCTGATATACTTGCGTATAAAGAAGATAAAGCTCCTTGCCAAGGTTCCATAAAGCCACCAAGTCTTTCCATACCAATGGCAATTTCTTCATTACTTACATGTCGTGTTAACTCGGTTTTATTAGCTCCTGGTTGTGCTGCAATAGAAAGTACTTTATCTCCTTTAGCAGTAATTCTGCGTTGTAACTCAACTGAAAACATTAAGTCTGCCAATTTGCTCTGTCTGTATTCACGCATGGGGTCATAGTCTGCTTCTGATTTTAAATTGTCAAAATCAATTACCGCACCTTGGTAGCCATTGCTGCTTAGTATTTGTTAAGAAATAAGTGATACAATTAGGGCGTAATTTTATAATTCCAGTCTCCTCTAAATTCCTTGTTTGTCAGATTAATTTTCTTCAACGCTTCATCATCTACTTTCAATCCCTTTTC
>JAABUS010004751.1_pt1 | contig 19023 bp, 14 predicted proteins | sample 5560161 | NCBI WGS metagenome assembly JAABUS01 (sample SAMN10711885, study PRJNA513376) | rock metagenome | isolation source: Antarctica rocks | place: Antarctica: Victoria Land, Trio Nunatak nord | collected 2016-01-04 | reverse complement strand
CTTGCGGGCTTGACCCCGGCGAGGTGCTCGCGTTCTTGCAGAGCGACAGCGAGGTGGACTCGGTCCATGCCGACAATTTGCGGGCCCATCGGCTGGGGATCAACGGCGTGCCGTGCTTCGTCGTGGCCGGACGGCATGCGATTGCTGGCGCGCAGGAACCAGAGGTGATCGAGCGCCTGCTCGACGTTGCCGCCATTGATGCCGCGGAGTTTTAAGCTCTGGCCCACCAACTTCCATTCCGGTGTTAATAGTTTCGTAACCGTGGCAGTTTAGACATCGTTCAGGACGATGGCTGCTCATCGGCTTGCGTTTTCATCGAGGTCTTTCATGCACTTCGCCTCACGCGCAGCACTCGCGGCCGCGTTCCTGGCCTTGATTGCCGCATCGCCCGCCGAAGCGGCCGAAGTCACCCCGGACCAGGCGAAAGCGTTGGAGGTCCAGATACGCAGGTGGACTCAGGACACGCTCGGGCCTGATATCCGCGTCGCCGATCGGCCGGTGCAGGCCGCGCCGGAGGGCGACCATTTCCGTCTCAGCGTGCCAATCCGAGTAACCCGGGGCTTCAAGCCCGATACGATCATGCTTACCGGATCAGCCACGCGGATCAGTGGCGGCCGTTGGACGATTGAAGAACTGCAAATTCCGTCGCCGTCGAGCTTTACAGTCGAAATGGCAGCGCCCGGAAAGGGCCGGAAAGCGCCGGGGCCGCCGATCCCAATGGACTACACGATAACAGCCGGCAGCCAGGAGAGCCAGGGCGTCTATGATCCGAGCTTTGCGACTCCGTCCACGCTTACAACCGACCTCCAGGATCTAAAGATCGTCGCCACGAGCGCGTTGACCGACCAGCTTACAACGGTGCGGCGCGTAACCGGAGTCAGCACGATGCGGCCGTCGGGCATGGGCCGCGTAGACCTCATCACCGACAGCACAATGAAGGGATATGCACTCAGCGCCAAGATAGGCGGCAACCAACGGGTGGACGTTGCGGCCGAGAAGGTTCGGGTGGACGGCGAGGTTACGGCGGCGTCCCGGGACCGCATCGCAACGATGGTCCCAGCGTTGATGCGGATCATCGCCAGCGACATTCCCGGGGCGCTGAAACCTGGCAGCAAGGTACTGACTGGGTCTGCATCGGACGATTCGGCGATCACGCGCGTCATGGTCCAAGCGCTGCAGGACCTGGCGTCCGAGCTAACGCTGGAGGAGACCATCAACGGCCTTACCGTGCACTACGGCCCGTATGGCGGCACGGCGAGCCAGTTTCGCATTGGGATGGGCATGAAATCGGATGACGGCCTGCTGCAGGCGCACATGGACCTCGGCATCGACGGCCTTGCTTTGCCCGATGTGCCGCTTGGCGACATGACCGACCTGCTGCCGCACAAGATCGCGCTGCGCCCGGTGGTGTCGGGAATACCGACGCAGTACCTTTTGCAATTAATTGCTGCAGCAGGCAACGCGAAAGCGGCTAACCCGACGCCCGACTTCGTGCCACTATTCAGCCGCGGCGGCGTGAGCGCCGGAATCGAAAGCTTTGCCTTCGACATCGCCGGTGCGAGCTTCGCCGGCACGGGTAGAGCAATGTTCGACTCTCCGCAGCAAATGACGGGCCAGGCAAAAGTGACTGCGACCAATTTCGACGAACTGATGCAGCGGGCCAACGGTGTTCCCGAGCTGACCGGCGTCTTGCCAGCGCTCATGTTCGCGAAGGGCGCTGGCCGCAGCGTCGATAATCAATTGGTGTGGGACATCACCTACCGCGGCAACAGGCTGCTGGTGAACGGCACCGATCTTTCGGCGATGATGGGCGGCGGGAGAAAATAATCTTCTAGCTCACGCTGCCTGGGCCGCCTGTGCTGCGATCCGGTTGAGGTTCGACAGCACGTCCCGGCCCAGGCTCATGCGTTCCGCAACACCCATCTCCCTCACCACCGAAAGCTTGTGGTCCGGGCGCAGGCGGATCGTGCCCTTGCGGGTGTTCAGCCAGGCAATCAGCCCGGCAGGGTTGCGGAATGCGTTGCCGCGGAAGCCGATCACCATGCCCTTCGGCCCGGCCTCAATCTTCTCGACGCCCGCCTCCCGGCACAGCCGTTTCAGCGTCACGACCTGCAGCAGGTTATCGACCTCGGCGGGCAACGGGCCAAAGCGGTCCACCAACTCGGCCGCCATCGCCTGCGTCTCCGCATCCGATGCAAGCGCGCCGATGCGCCGGTACAGGCCCAGCCGCACCGGCAGGTCGCGCACGTAGTCCTCGGGGATCAGCACCGGCAGGCCGACCTGGATATTCGGCGTCCAATCCCGGTCCTCCGTCCGCTTGCGGCCACGCTCGGCCCGCATCTCGGACACGGCGTCCTCCAGCATCTGCTGATACAGCTCGATGCCGACCTCGCGGATATGCCCGGACTGCTCGTCGCCCAACAGGTTCCCGGCGCCGCGGATATCCAGGTCGTGCGACGCCAGGGTGAACCCGGCCCCAAGGTTGTCCAGCGTCTGCATGACATCCAGCCGCTTCTCCGCCGCTGCCGACAGCCGGTGGTTCTGCGGCCAGGTCAGGTAGGCATAGCCGCGCTGCTTGCCGCGCCCCACCCGGCCCCGAAGCTGATAGAGCTGCCCCAATCCGAACATGTCGGCGCGATGGATGATGAGCGTGTTCACCGCCGGCATGTCCAGGCCGCTCTCAACGATGTTGGTCGAGAGCAGGATGTCGTACTTGCCGTCGCCGAACTCGGTCATGACGCGCTCCAGCTCGGTCGGTGCCAGCCTGCCATGCGCCTCGATGGTGCGGGCCTCCGGCACGATGTCGCGCAGCCGCTCGGACATGCGCGCCATGTCCTCGATCCGCGGCACGACGCAGAAGATCTGGCCGCCGCGGAACCGTTCCCGCTGGATCGCCTCCCGCACCACCACGCCGTCGAACGGCGAGATGAAGGTCCGCACCGCCAACCGATCGACCGGAGGCGTGGCGATCAGGCTCATCTCCCGCACCCCGGTCAGCGCCAGTTGCAGGGTGCGCGGGATCGGCGTCGCGGTCAGCGTCAGCACGTGGACGTCGGCCTTGAGCTGCTTCAGCTTCTCCTTGTGGGAGACGCCGAAGTGCTGCTCCTCGTCCACGATCAGCAGTTCGAGATCGGCGAACTCGATGCCCTTCGCCAGCAACGCATGGGTGCCGACGACGATGTTGACGCTCCCGTCCGCCAGGCCACGCTTGGTCTCGGCCGCCTCCCTGGCCGTCACCATGCGGGAGAGCTGGCCGATCTTCACCGGCAGACCGGCAAAACGCGCGCTGAAGGTGCGGTAATGCTGCCGGGCCAGCAGCGTGGTCGGCACGACGACGGCGACCTGCGCGCCGGACATCGCGGCGACGAAGGCGGCGCGCAACGCGACCTCGGTCTTGCCGAAGCCGACGTCGCCGCAGATCAGCCGGTCCATCGGGCGCCCGGCGGCCATGTCCTCCAGCACGTCGCTGATCGCGCGCGCCTGATCGTCGGTCTCGGCGAATGGGAAGCGGGCGCAGAACTCGTCCCAGCTTCCCTCGGTTGGCGCAAGGCTCGTGGCCTCCCGCACGCGCCGGGCAGCGGCGGTGCGGATCAGCTCGCCGGCCATGTCGCGGATGCGCTGTTTCATGCGCGCCTTGCGGCCCTGCCAACTGCTGCCGCCAAGCTTGTCGAGCGCCACGCCACCGGTCTCGCTGCCGAAGCGGCTCAATAGCTCGATGTTCTCGACCGGCAGATAGAGCTTCTCGCTGCCGTCGTAGATCAGCCGCAGGCAGTCGTGCGGCGCCGGGCCGACGCGCAAGGTCTCGAGCCCGTCATAGCGGCCGATGCCGTATTCCTGGTGCACGACCAGGTCGCCCTCGGCGATCTCGGTCGCCTCGGCGATGAACTGGTCGGCGCGCTTGCGGCGTCGCGGCGGACGGCTGATGCGCTCGCCCAGCAGGTCCTGCTCGCTGACGACGCTGACCTGCCCGGCGACGAAGCCGCGCTCCAATCCCAGGGTGACCACCGCAGTGATGCCGGTCGGCAGCGATTGCGCGTCCCGCCAGGCGTCCGCCTGCTCGGCCTTGAAGCCGTTCTCCCGCAACAGATGCACCAAACGCTCGCGGGAGCCGCGGGTCCACGCGGCGACCACGGTGCGACGCCCCTGCCCGGCCCAGGTCGCTGCTTGCTCGCGCAACTGCTGGAACACGTTTTCGCCAGTGGCGGCGCCGGCCTTGGTGAACACGTAGCCCGTCCGGCCCCCGGCATCGACGCCGCCGGCGCCGTCCGCGCGACCATAGGGGCTGAACACCATCACGGGCCCGCCGGACAGCATCGCATCCCAACCGGCGCGGTCCAGATACAGCCGGCCCGGCGGCAGCGGGCGATACGGCACCTCGCCGTCCCGCGGCACCGTCTGACGCGCCTGCGCGTGGTCGGCGATCATTTCCAACCGAGCCTCCAGGACCTCTTCCGACTGGTTGTCGAGGCTCACGGAGGCGTCGGGCAGATAGTCCAACAACGTGTCCATGCCGTCGTGGAACAGCGGCAGCCAGTGCTCCATGCCGGGGTAGCGCCGTCCGTCGGAGATCGCCTGATACAGCGGGTCGGCGCCCGCCGTCGGACCGAACAGCTCGCGCCAGCCCTCGCGGAACCGGGTCACGCTGGCGGGGTCGAGCGGCACCTCGGACACTGGGCGCAGCACCAGCGATTGTAGCTTTGTTGTACTTCGCTGGGTGGTAGGGTCGAAGCGGCGCAGGCTCTCGATGGTGTCGCCGAACAGGTCAAGGCGCACCGGATCGGGCTCGCCGGCCGGGTAGATGTCGATGATGCCGCCGCGGGTGGCGTATTCGCCCGGCTCCATGACGGTGCCGGCGCGGCCATAGCCGTTGGCCTCCAGGAACTTGGTGATGGCGTCGGGGTCCACGGTGCCGCCGGTGCGCAGCACGAGGCTCACGCCCTCGAACACCCGGCGCGGCGGCACGCGCTGCACCAGGGCGTTGACGGTCGTCAGCACCAGGCGCGGGCGGGTCGCCGGCTCCAGCAGCCGGGCCAGGGTGGCGATGCGCTCGGAAACAATCTCGGGATTGGGCGACACGCGGTCATACGGCAGGCAGTCCCAGGCGGGAAAGCGCAGCACCTCGATCTCCGGCGCGAAGAACGCCAGCGCCTCCGAGAGCCGGGCCATGCGGCTGTCGTCGCGGGCGGCGTGCAGGACCGCACCCTTGTGCTCGGCGCGGCGCTGGGCGAGCAGCAGGGCGTCGAAGCCCTCGGGCGCGCCGTGGATCGTGGCGGTCATCGGGGCTGGCCCTCCCCGTCTTCGGCCGCCCGGCGAATTGCGCGCAGCATCGGGGTGTCGCAGTCGTCCGGAATCGGCTGCCGGCCAGTAAGCCAGTCGGCCAGCATGGCGTCGGGCATCTCCATCACCTCCTCCAACGCGTCGAGGTCAGCGTCGGTGAACGCCGCGATCCGGGCGCGCACGTAGCCGCCGATCAGGATGTCGTTCTCATAGGTGCCGCGATGCATGGCGCGGAACAGGATCCGGCGGCGGCGATGATCGAGTGGCGGGTCGGTATCGGTCTGATGCACACTTGGGTCCCTGGCAATGGGCTGTCATATAGCGGCGACCTCCCATAAAGTCAGCCCGCCCGTGTCACCAACCCACCCAGCCACCACACACGCCGCGGATGATCCGCTTATCCCGCTTTTTGCCCCGGTGACCGAGCTGCGCGGCGTCGGGCCGGCATTGGCGAAGCTGGTCGAGCGCGTGGCGGGCGGCCCCCGAGTGCTGGACCTGCTGTTCCACATGCCGGATTCCTACATGGACCGCCGCAGCCGCCCGACGATCCGGACGGCGCAGCCTGGCGAGGTCGTGACCCTGGCCGTGGAGGTCGTGCGGCAGGACGCGCCAGAGACCGCGCGCCAACCCTGGCGGGTCGTCTGCACCGATGGCACCGGGTTCATGGAATTGGTGTATTTCGGCCGGCCCCCGCCGCGGCCATTGCTGCCCGGCGCGAAGCTGGTGGTGTCCGGCAAGCTGGAGGGCTTTGCCGACCGCCTGACGATGCCGAAGCCGGATCACGTCGTGCCGGCCCAGCACGCCAGCCTGCTGCCGGGGATCGAGCCGGTGTGGCCGCTGACCGCCGGGCTGTTCCCGGGCCAGCTCCGCAGCGCGATGCGCCATGCGCTGGAGCGGGTGCCGGACCTCGATGAGTGGCACGACCCGGCCCTGCTGCGGCGCGAGGGCTGGCCGAGCTTTCGGGACGCCTTGCGAGCGGTGCAGCAGCCCGATGCGCTGCCGGGCGATTCGCCGCGTCGGCGTCTGGCCTATGACGAGCTGCTGGCGCATCAGGTCGCCATGGCCTGGGTGCGCCAGCGCGAGCGGCAGCGGTCCGGCCGTGCGCTGGCGGGCGATGGCAGCCTGCGGGCGCAGACCCTCGAACGGTTCGGCTTCACCCCGACGCCGTCGCAGCATCAGGCGCTAGCCGAGATCGACGCCGATCTGGCGGCGCCGCGGCGGATGCTGCGGCTGCTGCAGGGCGACGTTGGGTCGGGCAAGACGCTGGTGGCGTTGCTGGCGATGCTGCGCGCCGCCGAGGCCGGGGTGCAGGCCGCGCTGATGGCGCCGACCGAGGTCTTGGCAAAACAGCACCACCGCACGCTGTCCCGCCTGTCGCCGATTCCGGTCGAGCTGCTGACCGGCTCGGTCAAGGGCGCGGCACGACGCAACGCGCTGCTCGGCATCGCCAACGGCCGGATCAAGCTGATCGTCGGCACCCATGCGCTGTTCCAGGACGCCGTCGCCTACCACGACCTGGCGCTGGCGGTGATCGACGAGCAGCACCGGTTCGGCGTGGACCAGCGGCTGCTGCTGGGCAGCAAGGGGGCCAGGACCGACGTGCTGGTGATGACCGCGACGCCGATCCCGCGCACCCTGCTGCTGACGCAATGGGGCGAGATGGAGGTGAGCCGCCTGCTGGAGAAGCCCGCCGGGCGCAAGCCGATCCGCACGACGGTGCACTCGCTGGCGACGCTCGCGGACGTGGTGGACGGCATTGGCCGGGCGCTCGACCGGGGCGAGCGGGTGTATTGGGTGTGCCCGATGGTGTCGGAGAGCGAGCTGATCGACCTGGCGGCGGCGGAGGCGCGGTTCGCGACGCTGTATGCGCGGTTTGTCGGGCGGGTCGGGTTGGCGCACGGGCAGATGGACCCGGCTTTGCGCGACGCGTCGCTGGCGGATTTTGCGAGCGGGCGCATCCAGCTTCTGGTCGCGACGACGGTGATCGAGGTGGGCGTCGATGTGCCGGAGGCCAGCATTATGGTGATCGAGCACGCCGAGCGGTTTGGGCTGGCGCAGTTGCACCAGCTGCGCGGGCGGGTCGGGCGGGGTGAGGCGCAGAGTTTTTGCTTGTTGCTGCATGAGGATGGGCTGACGGACACCATGCGGCGGCGGCTGACTTTGTTGAAGGACACCGAGAACGGGTTCTTGATTGCGGACGAGGATTTCCGGATTCGGGGTGGGGGCGATTTGCTTGGGAAGCGGCAGTCGGGGCTGCCGGGGTTCCGGTTGGCCGATCCGGCGCAGCATGAGGGATTGCTGCAGATGGCGAACCGGGATGCGGCTGTGCTGCTGGATCGAGACCCGCGGTTGGAGAGTGGGCGGGGGCGGGCGGTTGTTGGGTTGCTGAGGTTGTTTGACCGTGGGGCTGGGCTGCGGACTCTGGGGTCTGGGTAATGTCTTGGCTACAACTAAGCAGCCTGCTGTAGCGCGTGCAGCTTCCTATGAATCTCTAGAACCTCGGCGCGGAACTGTGCTTCGTCCAGCGTGAACGCGTCGGTTACCTCTTCGGGAGCCAAATCCGGCTCGAAGCATTCGGCGGGATCAAAGATTGCCGCTAAGAGTCGGCCAACCTCACCAGCCCAAGGCTCGCCCTTGTCGCGTATGTCTCGCCAGACCGCGAGATAGCGTGTCTGAAAAGTTGCAGCGTCAAGGCGACCGGCGACAAATTCTTCAAGAAGCTGTTTTGCCTTGTCCATTTCCCATCCTTTCAAAGCGAATGGCGCTGTTTGAGGTTATTACCCTGGTCCGCATTTAGTTTCCAGCCAGAGACGAACTCGCCGCTCGGGCTAACCAATACCACCTTGCTGTAGCCTAGATCGGTGTAGAGCGTTACAGGTTGGCTTCGATAAATTCCCTGTATCTTGACGGTGTAAGGCTGATCCACAAAATCTTTGAGGGCCTGTTTAAACTTCTTGGCACTTTGCGGGGTGTAGTTTCTGCTGACCCCAAAGTCAGCCGCATGCTTGCTATGTTTCCGTTGCAGCTGCCGGTCTGTCCAGGTGATGCTGTCGGACAGCTTCGAATCGCCAACCACCTACACTGCATTGACACCGACTGCATTGCGGCGCAACCCGTCTGGCGTAGCCTGGATCTCCTGCCCACTCCTGCTCTGCGCCTGCATGGTGGCGATCAGGTCCGCCTCCTCCTGGGTGCGCGTCTCAAAGACAGCGCCGGACTGAGGGCCGGAGCTGGTCGCGGTCTGCGCCATCGCGTTGCGGCCATACCTCGAAAGTGCAGCGTTTGAGCCTGGTGCGAGCCGAACGCCACCTTGCGACAGCATACCAAACACTGGACTCTTACAGCGGTAGCCGCGAGGACCGGTGAGCTGCCTATCGGCGCCGAGATGCAGCGTGAGGCTGGTGCCGTGCACTCGAATACCGCGACCGGCGAGGCTGAATGTGGGCACGGAGTAATAGCTACGGAAAAGCTGCCTGAGCTGGTATGGAGGCGCAAGAGAGAACGGAACCGATGGCACGTGAGCCGATGATGCTGGAAGAGATCAGGGCCGTGCGCCCGGTGGCGGACCTTGCCAAGATCACCGCAACGACTGAGGAGGATAATCATCGGCTTCAAGTCGAGGATGGCGAGGACCCTGACGCATCACTTCCGCCATTCCGTCCGGTGCCGAACGTGCGGGCGATCCGGGCACAGTTGCGGATGACGTAGGAGGTTTTTGCCAAAGCGATCAACGTACCCATGGCGACGGTGCGCAATTGGGAGCAGTTCCGAACCAGCATGGACCCGGCAGTTCGGTCCTTGCTGCGGATGGTGGAGCGTGAGCCGACGCTGCGCTGCGGGCAATGACGGAGTGATCGGGCCGTTACCCTACAAAATTGGGCTGCCATGAGGTTTGAAGGATCAAACAGAGTATGGCGTTGCGATAGCAAATACATTCAGCTGCGGTATTCCCAGGATTGAAGAGGTATGCGTTTAGATTAATGTCCAATGTCGGTATGTTTGTCTTCATCGCGCTCCGTCCGGATCGGGGGTTTACCAAAAGGGTCAATTACAGCGGTATCATGCCGAGCACGATCTGGATCATTTGTATTTTCACACTTTGACAATTTGTAATTATAGAGATTGTTGCTCAAGTCTCTTGAGGTATGTTTAATTTCCGCAACGACAACATCACTTGGCACTACATCGTTGGGATTTACTATTGCAATTCTTGCGTCAGAAGGCAGGTTGTTACAAACCAGATGTGAAGGGCTGCCGTTCATACCATCACTCAATTTATTTGGATTGAATGAGGACACGATCAGAATTTCTTCCATAAGGCTAATGTATTGTCCAGAGTCGTCTTTGATCCAAGATGGACGCTCTAATAGGATGGGAAATTGTGTGATGTAGACTCCTCCCAAGAGCACAACAAATAAATCTGTAGCCAAGACAAAACCCATTGCAAATCTTATTTCACTCGTAACGAAATGTGCGACAGACACAGAGCGCCAGCTTTCCATGTCTGGATTCACTCGTATTATATCATTAAAAAACAGTTTCACAATGAAAAATCGGAAAAAGTATTACCGCTATTCCTATGACAATATAATATACTGACTTCATGCCGATGACAATAAAAAATATTGTCAGTATAATTACGAAGTATAAGGTCAAATTGTTTTGCGCATTCGGAAAGTGTGCAGCACTACTCTGAATAGTTGAACTGGTAACCCTATCAGCTAATGTTCTGCTTCCCGCATACATTGTGGCAGACGCAAGTACGTAAAATATCTTTCCACCATTTGTTCGCCACAAATTGGACCGATTGAATAGCCTAAAAGTGTCTTTTGCAAACTTGAGAGTCGAAACGAATAAAATCTCAGTCCCAAAGTTAGGATAATCAAGTAGGCTACTATAAATAGGGAAGCAGGATTATCGTAGATAATCTCTTGGAAATTTTGACGGACTTTTTTGTTAATTAAGGTAAACATCTCGAACCCTACCACACGGCCTTCAATGCCATCTGTTTGTGGTGCTTCTTACATCTAGCTCATCAACTGACCATGCAGTTTTATCCGCGTACTCCGTATTATTCTAGTAAACTTGAAAGATCAATGATCTTACATTCGCATAGTTAATCTGCAACAGAGGCTGGTGCCGCAACCGGCCCCTCCACCGCCCCACCCCCAGGCTTAGGCCGGTTCATCATCGCCCCCGTCATCGGAATAAAAAACACCCCGACATCCTTCCGCGAATGCACCTTCCCCTCATCATCTTTGGTATAAACATACAGCAACTGCCCTCGCTTAAACGGCTGCCCGATCGGGATCAGCATCCGCCCGCCCGGCTTCAACTGCTTGAACAGCTCCGGCGGCGCATACTGCGCGGCACACGTCACGATGATGACGTCGAAGCCGCCCTTCACCTCCGGCCAGCCGAAATAGCCGTCGCCAACGCGGGTCTGCACGTTGTCGTAGCCTAGCGGGGCGAAGACCTTGCTCACCGCCTGGCCAAGCGGCTCGATAATCTCGATCGAGTAGCTGTGCTTGACGATGCGGGACAGCAGCGAGCTTTGGAAGCCGCTGCCGGTGCCGATCTCGAGCGTGGTGTCGCCGGGCTGCGGCTTGCAGACCTGGGTCATGTAGGCTTGGCCCAGGTAGTCGGACAGCGCCGAGCCGTAGCCGAGCGCCCAGGGCTTCGGGTCGTCCTCATAGGCGACCCCGGACTGCGAGCGGTGCTCGGGATAGACGTAGTGGAAATACTCGCGCGGGACCTCCTGGAAGGCGCGCAGCACAGCCGGGTCGGGGCTGCCCAGGCGCTCCTTCAGGTAGGCCTCGATGCGGTGCATGGCGGCGGGCTTGCGGGCCTGAATCGCCTGGAACTGCGCCTCGGTCAGGTCGGTGGTGCGACCGGATTTGCGCATGGCCTCCAAGTAGGCCTCCCGCGTCCAGGCCCCGGGCGCGGCAACCGCGCCGCGTGCGAAGGGTGCGGCCAGGGCGGTCGCCAGCACGGCGCGACGGGTCAGGTGGTGGGGGATGGCTGCCACTGGACGGTCTTTCGTACGGAGGGATACGCGAGGTAGGTCACGACATAGAGCAAGGCGGCGATCAGCAGAACCCTGTCGAAGCCGGATTGCACGGCCACGAGGTTCGCCAGCGGCGTCGCGACGACGGAAAACGCGCCGTTCAGGCCCCAGGCCCAGGGCAGGAGGCCGCCCCCGGCGGTGCCGGCGCGCGCCAGGCCAAGCGGGAACGGCAGGCCCAGCGCCAGCGAGACAGGCGCGATCAGCAGCAGGACGATCGCGGCCCGCAGCACCCAGGGCAGGCCCAGGGTCGCGAACAAGAACGGCTCCAACCCGAGCAGCGCCAGCGCGCACCAGCCGACGACGACCGCCGCCGACAGCGCGATGCCGATCTGGCGCACCCGGTCGGCGAGCAGGCTGCCGAGGCCCGAGAACACCAGCATCCCGGTCAGCACGAGGGCGAAGGCGCTGGTGCGGTCGTTGAGATACAGGCTGGCCTTCTCGATCAGGAAGATTTCGATGAACAGGAACCCGAGGCCGAGCGAGGCAAAGTAGAGGATCGGCCGCAGCATCGCCGGGCGGCCGGAGCGTGCCCCGGCGACGCATGGGGCAAATAGCGGCACTGCCAGGACAATAAGCGCGATCACGACGGCCTGCAGCAGGACCGCGAGGTTGACGAGCTGTCCGACCTCGGCTTGCGGCAGGATTTCGAGCCGTTTCAGGACGGTGGGAAGCTGGGTGAGCCGCAGCACGGCGTAGTAGAACGGTCGGTCGAGCGTGATGGGCGCCAGGTTGAACGCGTCCTGCGACTCGCTGCGTTCGCCCTGCAGAACCGGTCCGGCCTCGTCCGCCACCGCGTCTTCCGACCCGGCGCCGGACGTCACCTCGCCGCTCTCGAAGCTGACGGCCGGCAAATCGTTGTAGATGTGGGCTCGGGCCGCTGCGACGTCGATGCCGGGGTAGTAGGACACGTCAAACGAGCGCTCATTGCAGAAGGCGCGGACGGCGGCGATGCGCTCCGGTGTCCAGGCCTCGTTGCCGACCAGGATGCGCAGGTTCCAGGCGGAGCGATAGACCACGACGTGGGTCGCGGGATCGGCCACATGCGAGCGGCGCAGCGCTTCGCGAACCGTCGCCAGCACGCGGACGGCATAGACCGGGAACTCGCGGATGGAGACCGGGATCGAGACCAAGCCGCCGGGCGCCAGCGTACGGAGGTAGCCGGCGATCGCCTCGGCGGTGTAGGCAGCGGCGTTGGCCTCGGCGGCGTCGAGGAAGTCCCCGGCGATGTCAACGAGGTCATAGGGGCCGCCGCGACGCGCCATCGCCAGCGGGCTGTCAGGAGACAGGCTCACGCGCGGGTTCGAAGCGAGAGCGGGGGATAGGCCGAGGCCGTGGCGCAGGGCGTTGAGCAGCACCGGATCGGGTTCGAGCGCGTCGATCCGGCTGGCGCCGAGGCTGAGCGCCTGCTGCACGTGGAAGCCGCCGCTGCTGCCGGCAAGCATGACGCGGGCGCCAGGCAGCAGGCGATAGGGCAAGGCGTCGAGGGCGGCCGGGGCATAGGCGGCGGTGACGCCCTCGGCCCTGGGCAGCGCTGCGATGCGGTTGCCGTCGCGATACAGGCCGAGCGCCTGCGGCGGCCCCGGCACGCCGAGCATGCCGGCATTGTTGGACACGTCGGTATCGACCCGCTCGGTGAAGTCGTCGAGCAGGGCATAGACGCCGCGCGGCGAGCGGATTTCGACCACCTGCTTCGCGTCCGGCACGTGCGCCGGGGCGTAGATCGCCTTGAAGTCGTTGTAATCCGCCCGGGGGTCCAGCAGCAGCACGGCCTCGCTGGCGATCAGCGCCGCGAGCGAGGCGAGGCCGACACGGAGCGGGCGCATGCCGAACAGCGCGCTGGCGGCCAGGATCGCCAGCAGCGCCGCCACAAGCTGGAAAGGGTGCAGCACGTTCATCAAGGCCAGCACCAACGCCGCCCCAGCGCCAGCGCCGGTGAGGTCGAAGCCATAGACCCGGGCGACCCGGTCCTCGTTCAGCACGAAGGTCAGGCTGATGTAGAGGCCGGTCAGGAAGAAGAACGGCAGCAGGACGGCGTAGTAGAGTGCGATGTAGCCGAGCTGCGGCAGGAACGTCACCGCATTCTGCAATTGCAACGGGTTGAACGGGTTTGCGGTCGTGGCCTGGTAGCCGGTGGCGGCGGTGAGGATCAGCGCGACCGGCAGCCAGGCCAGCAGCGCTGGGCCATGGCGCACCGCCCAATCCCGTGCCAGGGCAATGGTCACGCCGCTGAGGGCAAAGCCGACCATGACGATCGAGATGACCCAATAGCCGTACTCCGACCACTTCGCGACGGCGAAATACCGGGTGAGCGCAATCTCATAAGCCACCGCGGCGCCCGAGATCAGGAACAGCGGCAGCAGCGACGTGCGCGGGCGGTCCATTATGGCCAGACCCTGCGATGGATGAAGCTCTGCAACAGGCTGTCGAAACGTGCCGGCTCGTCCACGAACAGCGCGTGGCCGGCCTCGCTGAACAGCGCGGTTTCCGCCGTTGGATGCCGCGACGCGAGGTTGGCCGCCTGCGCAGCGAAGCGGGGGCGGACGACGTAAAGGATGGGCTTCCGCACCGCATAGACCGCATCCCGCCAAAAGCTGCGCGGCATCGAGTAGTTGGCGAGCCGGGCCGCAATCTCGGGTGGGGTGCGCAGCGCGGTGTCGGTCAGGCGCGCCAGATAGGCCTCGCCGGGGGCACTGCGGAACATGCCCTGCACGAAACGGCGCATCTGCACCTCCCGCTCCAGCCGCGGACCGCGACGGAGCGGCAGGCGGGAGGGCTGGGGCGGCGGCTCCTCGCCGATCGAGTTGTCGATCAGCACGAGCCCGGCCAGCCGCGCGTCGCCGGCCTGCTGCACGTAGGCCAGGCTGTCGAGGACACCCAACGACCAGGCGACCAGCAGCACCGGGCGGCCACCCAGCGCGGTAATCAGATCGCCGATATCCTGGCCGCGCCGCAGTTGGTTATAGCCCTCAGGAGGAATATCGCTGTCACCCTGTCCCCGCGGATCGAGTGCCACGACGTGGTAGGTCTGAGAAAAGGCGGCGATCTGCGCCTGGAAAATCCAGGCCGGCATCGCCCATCCGGGCACGAAGACAATAGTCTGCGCCCTGGGCGGCCCGCCCTCGATAATGTGCAGGCGGACGCCGTCCGATGTCTTGAATGAAAGATCGGCCGCCCACGCCGGAGTAACCAGCGTTGCCAGCAACAGCACGAGCGGCAGCGAGGCCATGGACCATGGACGGCGGGGAGCGGGCATTTCATGTTATGGCCGTATTCATCACAGTCCTGTCAACCAGGCGCAGGGCGAGCGCGACGTTTAGGAGGTTAAGTGTTGGGCGGAGGCCACGATCCCGGGCGGAGCCGCCAGATTATCGCGGCGGTCATCCTATTGGTTATCCTGGTCGGCGGCGGATTATGGCTGACCCGGGCACTCCGGGGCGCAGCGACAATACAGGACTGCGTATCGGCCGGGCGGACAAATTGCGCACCGATCCAGAACTAGTGCGCGATCTCTTTTGGCGCGTCGGCGGACCGAAGCTGGAGGTCCCGCATGCCGGCTGCGATGACCACGGCCACCACCAGCAGCACGGCGCAGATGGCGAACGAGAGCTGGAAGCCTCCGGCCAATGCCGTCCGGGCTAGGCTCAGGTTGCCGAGGTCGGCCATGCCCTCCGCGCCTCCGCGCAAGGCTCCTAAATCGACATTCGCTTTAATTCCAGAGGCATGCAGCCCAGCATTGAAACGGGCCACTAGCACAGAGCCGACGATGGTGCTGCCGAATGCGCCGCCCATCGAGCGCAGGAACAGCAGGGATCCCGTCGCGGCGCCCACGTCGCGTCGCGCCGCCGCGTTCTGCACCTGCATCAGGACGCTTGGCATCGTGGCGCCGGTGCCGACGCCCAGCAGCGCCGTGCAGGACAGCACGAGCCATAGCGGCGCGTTTCCGGTCAGTGCGGCCAGCCCCACGAACCCGGCGACGGAGGCCAGCAGGGCGGTCAGCACGATGCCCTTCGTGCGCCCGAGCCGCCGGGCATACTGGCCCGACACGAACGCGCCGACCACGGTCGCCACCAGGAACGGCATGACCAGCAGCCCGGAACTGGCGGCGTCCACGCCGAGAACAAGCTGAAAATACAGCGGCAGCAGGAACGTGGCGCCGAACAGGCCGAGCGAGGTGAAGAACGCGATCAGCACGCCGCGCAGGAAGGTGGGGTTGCCAAACAGATGCGGCGGCAGGATCGGGTCGGTCACGCGGCGTTCCTGCCAAATCAGCACGGCCAACAACACGACGCCCAAGAAGCCCATGCCCAGCACGGGGAACGAGGTCCAGGGGAACTCCGTGCCGCCCCAGCTCAGCATCAGCAGCAGTGCCGTGACTCCGCCCGCCAGCAGGGCCGCGCCCACGCCATCGATGCGGGCATCGCGCCGTTGCACCGGGATGGTCCGCAGCGCCCGGTCGCACAGCCACATCGCGGCGAGCCCGACCGGCAGGTTGGCCCAGAACACCCAACGCCACGACAGGTGATCCGTCACATAGCCGCCGACGAGCGGCCCGGCGACGGAAGCCACGCCCCACATCGACGCCATGTAGCCCTGGTACCGCCCACGCTCCCGCGGCGAGACCACGTCCGCCACCGCGGCCTGCGCCATCGACAGCAGCCCGGCGCCGCCCAGGCCCTGGAGCGCCCGCGCACCGATCAACTGCGGCAGGGTCTGCGCGAACCCGCAGATCATGCTGGCGGCGATGAACAATACGAGGGCGGGCAGCAACAGGGCGCGGCGTCCGTAGATGTCGGACAGCTTGCCGTAGATCGGCGTCGCCGCCGTGCTGGTCAGCAGATAGGCCGTGACAATCCAGGACAGGTGACCGAAGGCGCCGAGATCGGCGGCGATGGCGGGAACCGCCGGGATCACCACCGTCTGGTCCAGCGACGCCAAAAGGATGCACAGCATGATGCCGGTGATCACCCGCTTGATCTGCTGGTGGGTATAGGCCGGGATCGTCTCGGGAACCGGGCTGCTGGGGACGATGTCGGCCATCAGCCCGGCTTACTCCCGTCGTCCCTGCGTGTCAGCCCCGCTACGCCGCCCGCCGCTTGCGCGCCATGGTGTCCCGCAGCACCTGGTCCAGGATCACCGCCCGCTGCCGGTAGGTGTGCCCGGCCAGGACGCGCATCCGGGCGGCGTCGCCGATGGCCTGTGCCCGGGCCGGCGTGAGGCTGCTCAGGTGTTCGGCAACGTCGATGCCGTCACGCGCCACCAGCACCTCGGCGCCAGGTTCCAGGAACAGTTCGATGCCCTCCCACATGTCGGTGATCAGGCACGCCCCTGCCCCGGCCGCCTCGAATACCCGGGTGGCCGGGGAGAAGCCCACGGCTGCCATGCTGTCCCGCGCCACGTTCAGCACCGCCAGCGACGAGCAGTTGAACGCGTTGTGTTCCGCCGTGCCCACGTGGCCGATGGCGCGGACGTTGCCCGGCATCGCTTTGTCGTGCCAGCCGTTGCCGCCCAGCAGAAACGCCTGGCTGGGACAGCGTGCCGCCGCGGCGAGAAAGAAAGCCTCCACCCGCGCCTCACGGTCCGGCAGGCGGTTGGCGAGAAAGGCGAGGCCGGCCTGGAGGCGTGGGACCGCGGCGACCGGATGGTGGGTCGCAGGGTCGAGCGCGTTGTAGATGGGCACGCATTGCCGCGCGCCGAACCCAGTGTAGGCGTCCACGACCGGAGGCCCGCCGCCATAGGTCAACATCAGGTCCAGTTCGGCGAGCGCGCGGCGCATGGGGTGGTCAGGGTCGGCGCGGATGGCGGCTAGGGTCGCGGGGGCGTCCACGTCCATGAACGCTCGGATGGCGCCGGGCCGGGCGTGCCGGAGGATGCCGGCCAGCAACTCGTCGTCGAACACGCCAACGCCACTGGCCTTCACCACGACATCTGCCCGCGGAGCCTCGGCCAGCACCGCCGTTACGCCGGCTGTGGTGGCGGGATAGACGACGACGCGTGCCCAATCCGGCGGCGCGATGTCGCGGTGGCTCTGCCGGTCGAAGGCGTCGGGCTCGTAAAACGTGATGCCATGGCCCAGTTGGGCGAGCGCGCCCAACAGGCCGCGGTAGTAGGTCGCGGCGCCGTTCCAGTATGAAGACAGCAGGCTCGATCCGTAAAAGGCGATGTTCATCCGGCGCTCATGGTTCGGGGTGCGCCGAGCCGGTCCAGGATGGCCAGCAGCTCGTCCACGCGATGGACGCAGCTATGCCGGGCGCCGATGGTCGCGAGGCCGTGCGCCGCGAGCGCCGTGGCGAGAGCCGGGTCGGCGTCGAGGGCTGCCAGATGGTGCTGCATCTCGGCGCCGTCCTGCGCCACCAGGAAATCCTCGCCGGGCGTGAACAGCGCCTCGGTGTCGTGCCATGGAGCGGACACCAAAGGGATGCCGCAGGCCAGCGCCTCGAAAACCCGGATAGTGGGAATGCCGGGCAGCGCGGTGGCATAGAAGCGGCGCGGCACGTGCACCGTCATCTTGTGCCGGGCGAAAACCTCAGGAGCGCGCGGGTTCGGCAGCCAGCCGCGGTACTGCGCGCCGTATCGGGCCAGCATGTCCAGCGCCGGCTCGGGATAGCGCACGCCGTAAACCTCCAACGATAGGCCGAGGGCGGCTGTGGGAGCGAACAGAAACGCCTCCAGCTCCGCGGTGCGTTCGCCGTCGCCCCAGTTGCCGATCCAGACGGCGCCGGCGCGCGGGTGCTCGGTAATTGGTGGATGGAACAGGCGGGTGTCGGCGGCCTCGTGCCAGACGAACACGCGGTCGCCCCAGCCCCGAGCGCGGTAGATCTCGGCCACGGCCCACCCGAATGCGAGCACGCCGTCATAGGCCGACAAGTCGTAGCGGCGCATGGCGTCGGGCTCGCTCGCGGCGCGGTGGTGGGTGTCGTGGAACAGCAGGCGGAAGCGATGGCCGGCACGGCGCAAACGGCCGATGGCGGCTACCAGCGCGGGCTCGTTCCATTCGTGCACGATCACGACATCGGCGCCGTCCACAAGGCCGGACAGGTCGGCGCCGGGTTGGTAGATGGCGCTGGACAGCTCGGGATAGGCGTCTTGCCAGATCGCGTCGGCGGCCGGGCCGCCATCGGCGAGCAGGTTCTGCCGGCTCCAGGCGCCTGCGGGCTCAAAGGCCTGGACGTCGTGCCCGCGCGCCACCAGGTCGCGCAGCACGCCGCGCAGGAAGTGCGCATTGCCGTGGTTCCAGCAGGATGCGAGGGAGTGCGTGAAGTAGGCGAAGCGCATCAGGCCAGCGCTGCAACGCCACGGTGCACAGCGAGCGTGCCGGCCGCCATCTTGTCGATCGTGTAGTGTCCGGCCCGCGCCTGCGCCCGGGCCGCCCAAGGCTCCGGAGCCGCCAGTGCCTGCCGGAGCGCCGGGAGGAGGCCAGCCTCGGCCGGCACGAAGATCGCGGCGCCGTCCCATAACTCACGGAATCCCGGCGTGTCCGACAGCACCAGTGCCATGCCGGCCTGCGCTGCTTCCAGCGCCGCAAGACCAAACGGCTCGTAGCGTGCCATCGAGGCGAACACCGTCATACCGCCATACTCGGCGGCGAGCGCGTCCGGAGCCAGGGTTCCGAGCTGCTGCAGATGTTCGAACCGCACCTCGGACCCCTCCGGACCACAGATTGGACCGGCTGCCAAGACCGG
>JAABUS010004750.1_pt1 | contig 19026 bp, 8 predicted proteins | sample 5560161 | NCBI WGS metagenome assembly JAABUS01 (sample SAMN10711885, study PRJNA513376) | rock metagenome | isolation source: Antarctica rocks | place: Antarctica: Victoria Land, Trio Nunatak nord | collected 2016-01-04 | reverse complement strand
ATATTTAAATCTATTAATATAAAAATTCATTTATAATTTTAAAGAGAGTATTAATATCTAGATATATTATATATAAAATTAAACTACTATATTTATAAAAGAAAAACTAGTTAACGTTTTAATTCTATATTTAAATTAATCCGTATATATTTTATAAACGCCGGAAGAATTATTATAAATATCTTTTTAAAACCGGTTCGGCCTAACTCCGGCTTAATTATATTTATTTACTATATCGTAATATTTATATAAGAGTTTTCGTATTTAGAATCTGTATCTAATAAACTAATTTAGGTTATATCCGATATATAACCCTCCTCGTCGGTATTTATAGGCGTAGATATTTTAAATAAAATAATAAACGACCCCTCCTTAAACCCTTCTAATAATATATATTACCGACGAGGTATTAATCGCGGTATTTAAAGGCTATTCTTCTCTATAAAAGTCGTTAATTTATTTAACTATTTATATTATTCTTCGGAGAGATATATTATTTTTATAAATATAATTAATTATATATTAATAAAGTAGTCCCCGTTCTAGTTATAATTAATATAGGCCGTTTTTAAATAATAACTAACTTATTATATTATAAAAAAGGACTTTAAAATTTAATTAATTATAAAATTAACTACGACGCCGGTAAAATAATTCTATATAATTATAACTACGATTTAATAATAACTCTAGATAATTAAATTAAAGTTAAATAAACGTAATATATACTATAATAAAACGGATAACTCTATAATCGTTTAATATTTCTTAAAAGAACCCGATTTATCTAGGTAATAAAACTAGAAAAAATAATCGTTTAATATAAATATTAATTAAATTTAATTATAGAGGTATAAAAGGGCTAGGTATATATAGAGTAGGAAGTATATTAATATAATACCGAGTTAAAGAGGTAGGAATCGGTAGACCCTATTATTATTTTCCGTAATAGAGGCGCTTTTATTATATAGTTATTAAATTAAAAACTTATCTAAAACCTAAAAGATATTATACGAGTTATTCGATTTATTTCGGTATTTTATTATATATAACTTAGGCCCGCGAGGCGGTTATTTACTTTAAATATATACCGTAATTATAATAATTTCGATAACGGTAGTATATTATATAAAGAGGTTCCCGACTCGGCTAGCCCGTTAAAATCTCTTTATAATTATAAATAAATCGTTAAAATTATCGTCCTCGTGTTTTCTAAGGTAGGCGAGGTAGATTTTTATTAAATAATTTTTATTAAAATTAAAAACGGCCGAAAAACTATATTAATTATTTATAAATTAATTTTATAATTTATTTAAATTTATATAGTCTCGTATTCTTAAAAATAAATTATTTAAAGATTATATAACTTTATTTAAAATTAATTAAACGAATATATAAAACTAGTCGAGGTTAAACGTATTATTTTTATAATTAAATTATAGTATCTACTAGTTATCGGACTAGTATATTATTAACTAATTTTATTATCGCTTTTTTATATAAAGATTTAGGTTTAAAAATAAAGTTAATTCTAAGAAAAAGTAATCGGAGTTAAATAAAAAATACTACTCTTATTTCCGTACGAAAAGGGCGCGTTAATCGACGAATTACTCGTTTTCTACCTTAAGAGAGGGTATATAAAATATATTAAACCTTTAATTATCTTTATCGATCTTTAATAAAATATTTAAAAACTTTGATTTTATATTTATAATAGAGGAGTTACTAGATCCTAGGCGAAATATTCTACGCCGTTATATATTATTATTCGTACTTTAATTATTTATTCCTTTTTTTTTATTTAGGTATTACTCCGCCTCTTCTTTATCTAAATCGTTTTATATAGGCCTCGGAGTCTTTAAATCGGTTTAAAGAGAGGAAGGTAAGCTAGGATCTACTTTATTTTTATTTATTTTTATTTTACCTTAATTTATACGGCTCCTATTAACCTTAAATAAATCTAATATCGTATAATACGGGTTAAACGTATAGAGGAGGTAGTAATATAAAAATAAAACCCGGTTTATCTAAATTAGAATTACTAAGTAGTTAATATAATTATAAATATAAAAGAAAATTCTAGAGTTAATTAAAATAAAAATACCGGCGAAATAAATAATAAAGTATTTCTTTATATATTATTTATACCTAGCCGGAGTAATTAAAGTTATAAAGAGGAATAATAAAACCCGTTATATTTAATCTTCTTAATAGGGAATATAAATAACCGATTTAAAAAAAGATCGTATATTATTATTAAAGGCTTTTTCACGTATTAAGTATTTTATATAAATATATACGCGATTTATAACGATTTATATATAAACGGGTAAGCCGATCCTTTATTACTTATACTATACCTTTTTTATAAAACGGGAGACTCGAAGTATTTAAACTAGAAACTATATTTATAATTTTATATAATATTTTTTAGAGGCTCTACGACGGAGTTATTAAAATAAACGAGAAAAGAATAAATATAATCGAAAACTTTTTAACTTTACGCGGGTTTAGTATAAAATATATTAAATAATCTCTAAAATTACTTCGAAGAAGATAGAGAATTAAATAATAATTAGAGAGAAAACCTTTTTTAAATAAATATCGGTTAAAGCGGGTTAATTTTAAAAACCCTTCTCTTTTATTTATATTTTAATAAAAACTTAATCGAAGGGGACGATCTCTATTATAGTTATAAAAAAATAACTACTTTAATAAATCTAGCGGTAATACCGGCCTCGAAATATCTTTTATTAATTTATTCGTTATAATTATAAATTTATTTAATCTAGGTATATTTATAAATCGAGGTTAACCTTATTATTTATAAAACTAAATTATATTTAAATAAAGATTTTATAAAGTATCGAAAATATTTTAAAATTAAAAGAGAAGAAAAAAGTATTATAAAAATCTATAAATAGTTAAATCTCTATTTCCGTTTTATTCGTCGAATCCGCCGAATATTTATAAAGAGGTTCGTCGTAATAAATATATATAAAATTATTCGGGACGGGATTAATATATAAAAAAAAATACTATATTAATTTTATTTAGGTAGGTTTAGAAATACTTATTTAATAAATTTAATTATATATAAATCGTAAATATTCGTTAATCCTATAACTAGATTTAACCTAGAAGAAATAAATAGGTTCTTTAATATATTCGAAACTTTAAAAAAATTAACCTAGTATATTAATAAATAAATAAATAAAGCGTAGAAATAAAAAATCCTAAACGGAGGCGATTAAATCTAATTAGGTAATAATCTTATATATTTATTTACGCGAGAGGGGCTAGAACCGCTATAGGTTAATATAATTACCGAGGATATACACGAATACTTTATCGTAGGCGAGGTAATAATTATATTCGAGGTAAAAAAAAATATAATAATAATAATTATAATAGAGGAAGGGAGGAAGAGCGTTATATAAATATAAAATAAACGATAAAGAGGTAATAAAAACTTAAATAATAATAATTATAACTACGGTAGGAGTAGTATTATAGAATCGAGGTTAATAAAAAACGGTATTAAAAATAATTCAAGATATATAAAATATTAAAGGGTAAATCGGGTTAAATTCTATTTATATAAAAATAAAATCGGGCTATATAATAAATTTAATTAAAAGTAGAAAGAGGCGGGATAGAATTAGAAATAAACACGATATTAAACTCCCTTAGAGATTACTTAATAAACGAGGCGATCTTATATAATAATATAGAGTATAGAATTTAATAGAAATTATTAACTTTTTATAATTTAAATTAAAACCCGGTTATTAAATATACTTTTTATACTTTATTTAAAAGAGTAAAAAGTATTTTAAATAATACTAGATTATTTTAATTTATATAGAGCGAAGTTTTAAATTTTATAATTTATTATGAAAATTACTTATTTATTAAAATATTTAATAAAATAACTTTATTTAAAACCTAATATAAATTTAAACCCCGACTCGATTATATATATATTTTCGATTATATTATTTATATATATAATATAGATCCGGTATTTAAAAAATTAGATAATAAAAGTAAAAAATATAAATTTCTTAATTATAAAGAATTAAATTAATACCGTTTATTAAATTTTGAAAAGAAATAAGTCTTTCACGTTTTATAAATAAAATTTAATAATATTATTATTAATAAAGAGTTAAGGAGTAAAATATATAATAATATTTAAAATTTCTTTTCTAAAAATAATATTAATTATATATTAATATAATTTATAAACGAGGATAACTTGATTAATAAAACTATTATTATTATTTTATAATTATATTAATATTTAACGAGGTTAAAATACCTTTTTAAAAAATTAAATTATTTATATAAAAAATAAAAATATTAAATAATAATTTTAAAAAACTAGTTCCGTAATTAAAAATTAATAAAAATTAAGATAAAATTAATTATCACGAACTTTATAATATTAAATAATATATTAAATATGAATTTATATTAAAAGTTAATAAAGTTAAATTAAATAATATTTTTATTATTTTATTAAAAATATAAAAAATATTAAATAAACCCGATAAAAATAAATAATATATAGTATTTACCGAAGAATTAAATAACCTTATAAATAGTAGGGTTTAGGATTTTATTCCGGTATTATTAAATAAAAAAATACTATTAAAATAATAAATATTAATTATTAAATTAAATTTAATAAAAATATTTAATTAATATAAAACCCGTTAAATTATTAAGAGATTTAAATAAATCGAGGGTTTTAATTATTATAAATTTTTTTTATTAATAACGAAGTTTTTAAACTAGCGAATCCTATTAATATTAAAAATTAAATATAACTAGGAAATAGAGTATTTAAATATAATTTTAATATTCCTAGAAATACTATTTTAAAAGGAGGTCTATATCGAATAATTATATAAATATATTAATAGAGATCGTAATATTATTTATTTATTAAAATATATTTTATATATTCTTAAATAATTACCCCGCGAATAATATAATACTCTTTATATTTTCTTCTAGGTAAATAAATATAAACGTCTCGATAAAAATTATTTAATATTTATCTATAAAAATAGAATAATAGTAGTTATTTATATCGATAATATTTTTATTTTTATATTTATTAAATCTAGTACTAATTTACTAAAGTAATAACTAGATAAATATTTTAAATAAAGTATTTAGGTAAAACTTTATAATATAAAAATATAAAAATTATTCGCGATTATTTCAATTATATTATTTATATTAACTAGGCTAGTTTTACTAGGTAATTATTTAAATAAATTAATATATTTAAATACTACCCGATAATAATCTTTATAAATTAAAATAATAATATATAAAAGACTTTTAACGGTTATAAAATTAATAGAGAAGAATTTAAAATATATAGATTCTTAATAAAAGTATTATAATAATTAATAACTATAACTAGGCCCGATTTAATATTTATTATTAATAAATATAATCGTTATATTATAAACTCTATTAATATTTATTTTAATATTATAAAACGAATTTATAAATACTTAACTAGTATTATAAATCTAGGATTATATTATAAATTAAATATTTATAATACTAGTCTTAACCCTAAAAGTAAATTAATATTTTAAATTAATAACTTATAGGCCGACTATAAAAATACTAGTTATATTATATTAAATTATATATTATAATTATAAAATAAATTTATTATTTAATTATTTAAATAATAAACCCTATATACTCTATCGATAACTAAAATTAAATATATAATTTAAATTAATATTATTAAAGAGTTATTATTCCTTAATTTACTCTTTAAGGAGTTAGGATATAATAATAATAATTTTAATCTAATTTATTTTAATATTAATAACTAGTTAATTATTAAAATAGTATTAAACCCGGTAAATTATTTATATATTAAATATATTCGGAACTACTACTATTTTATAAAGTAATTAATATCGGAAATATATAAATTAGAAATTATTTATATTAATATATTAATTATAATTACTAATTATATAACGAAGCCGGTAGGCCTTAATAAATTTATTTATATATTAATTATACTAGGATTAACTATAAAGGGTATTATTTAATAAACTAATATTATTATTAATATATAATATCGTCGCTTCTAAATAGGAGTATTAATATATAGGTGGAATCTCTATTATAATTTAATTAAATTAAATTTAGCGTTATTTAATAAACTAGCCTTACGTATTATATATATAATAACTATAATATTATAAATAATAATTAATTATTTAACCTCTACTATTATTTATAATTAGACGTATATTCTAAAGTTAGATATAACGATAAAATAACTCGTTAGGGTAGGTTCAAATAATATAATATAATATTAAAGATATTATATAATAGAGAAAATAATAGAGGATAAAGAGGATATTTAAGGTAGTAGTAAATACCTTATAATAGGGCGGTTAATCCCTAGTTAATCTCTAGATTATAATAGAATTATTTAAATTATAGCCCCTAGAGTTGACCCCCAAAGACCGGTGCCTTAGGGGGTAGGCTTAGGGGCTGGTTTAGGGGCTCGCTTAGGGATTACTCATTGAATTTAGTATCCCCTGAATTCGCTTGAAGCTTATACGAAGGCATTGAGTCAACGCTAGTAAATTGATTGCTAATTCATACCTCTGATTATAGAGTAGTAGTTTCTTGCCTTCTGATCTTAGGGTAGACGGCTTGGGCATCAGGACGCTGCTTGCAAAGGCTGATTCGAGATTTGGTTAGTCTGCAGCCTTTAAGCTAATATAGTGCATGCTTTTCGGCGTTGGTGGGGACAGGTCAATCAACAAAGCCGTCGCTACCTAAGGGGCAAGCGGTACATAGTCAATATATCATACGCAGCCGAAGAGCAGATAGTCAAAGGTTTTTCATTAGCTGGAAATTCCAAGAAGCTTCTTTATTAGAGACAGCTCACAGCAAGTATCTCTCTTGCTAAATCTACTTTCCTTTGTCCTCCATTCTTCCTCCTTCCTCTCCTCCTCTCCCTTCGCCCTTCTCGGCACCCTTCTCAATTCTGCGCTCCCGAATTGTACCTATGAGTTCGAGGGGTTTGCTTTCTCAGCGGGTGTTGTGTCCCACCTTGACTGAATAATACTGGCCTCAATGATGACAATGACCGAAATCTAGCGTATAGTCAGCTGGAACGGATTTTCCTGGAGGTTACATCTCCTGAATCGATTGCAACCCGTAGGTAGACACTAACCAGCGCCAGATCTATCCCTCCAGCCACATCGATATCATACTCGGGCTTGAAACCAAACTTTAGGCCTTGACTTCCACCATCGAACATCCTCCTCACACATGCTATCAGCTTCTCCCCGTAACTGATGTGTGTCACCAAATGCTGAGAATCCTGGCCCCGCACCTTCAACGTGATCTTATGCCCTTCGCCCTCGGCCGCAGCGTTGGTGAAAGAGCAATCTAACTTGATCTTACCCAACGACCACCTCGGACGTACTGCCATGATTATATGCCCATCGCCAGGTAGTTCCAGGCGCCAGGCCCTGGCCATGGAGAACCAGGAGCTACGCAAGCTGTACATAGGGAGACCTGAGGTATTTATGAACTCCTTGCGGGCGCTATAAGACCAGAGTTTTCCATCACAAGAAAGGATAGGAGTGCCCTCGGCGCTTGTTGCTGTGAAGTTACCGTTGGACCAGCTGCGATCTTGCTTAACGTGTAAAATGGTTTGCTCGAGAGTAATGAAATCAGTGCGGATGGCAATTGGGTGTTCGAGGCTTGCAAGGTCGGGGCGAGTGATGTTCATTATTGTCGTGATGGTCGCGATTGGTTGCGATGGGTGCTGGATGCCGTAAAGGTTACTACGACGAATGTGAAAGATATGAGTTTGTTGGAGGCGGTAGAGGTGGCGAAATTTGTGAAGCTTGTGAAAGCTGTGAAGACTGAAGGCTATGACAAGTTCATAGGCGGCGGAGGTAGTGAAGGCTGAGAGCTGGGAGATCAGTGCAGGTATTTAAGGCTGTACTGTATGTGACGGGGTGTCATGGGGCATAATAGGGTCTGACGGGGGTAATGGGTGTAAAGAAAGATTGTGAAGATTGTGAAGATTGTGCTTGTGTATCCTGAAAAATATGGCTCATAGTGATCCCGCTACTTTGCACATGACTCGTGGGTGATTACACAGAGCTCCCATTGCAAGACACATGGCAAGATTGTGAAGATAATGGGCTCTAAGCGTGAAGGATTGAGTGACTATGATACATACGAGTAGCGGTTAATTAACGGGCCGAGGTGGCAAACACAGGAAACCTGATTGAGCTACTCGTAATCATGTATTATAATGTAATCGATTGACAGTACGGTAATGTAAGTATGGTTGGTGTGATCGTGCTACGACGGCACTCGCCTCTCGCCCAGCCAGTGATGCAATGCAGCTGATACAATGCAGCTGATACTCCTCGCTACCCGTGCTCTTTACATCACTGCGTAGCTACGCCTGTGCCTGCTCACAAGCCTGAAATGCGTCAACCCAAGCGCGAGTGCAAACGCGATTCATGGACGAGTTCCACTTACAGGCCAACCTTGAACCCCATCAACACGTTTCTCTGTACTCACCCTTAGGGGTGGGTGATTGATTCCGGCCGCGATTGCAGAGCCGCCAATTGCTCCGTCAGCAGCGATAATGATGGGACCTAGGACTGCTGGCGGCGCCCAGCAGAGTTGGATGAGAGCGATGAAAGACGTAATGGAGGCGGAGATTGCTAAACCAGGCTTCATGGTCACTAGGACCCTGTAGATGAAGTTACAACTGCCGAATGCAACGGAGAGGGGGAATATTGGTTGGGAATTGGGGTCAATCGTATATGTGACGAGCAGAGTACCGATATTGAATGCTTAATCGGAGTAGAGAGGGTACTAACGAGCTTTTAAATCTGCTCCCGGTCCTCTATGAATCATCCTGCTTGCCCCTGTCCGAAAGACCCATGGTTGATCTCCGCAGACTCGTCTCATGATGATATCACTTTAGGCAATGCCTTACCAATGCCACATTTCTGGGCGCGCAAACTGTCAGTAGTGATATCAAGGCTTTGATCAATGGCCGTAAGATCGTGTACGGACGCTAAACTAAGAACAAATCTCCACGCGTACGCAAAAAAACGGCGGGAATGCTTTAAAGCACGGAAACAGGAGCCGCTATCGTGCTATACCACCACCCGGCGGAGAGGCGCACGCATAAGAACGCAGCTCGCCGTTCGTTGGGATACCTGCATAAATTAATGGAATCATACAGCGGAAAAGGACCTCGCCATTTCATGGTCACCGGCACAACTCAACGGAATCATACAGCGGAAAAGGACCTCGCCGTTTCATAGGTTACCAGCATAATTCAACGGAATGATATAGCGGAAAAGGACTTGAGATGGCGAGATAAGAGGCATCAGCCAAGAGGACATTGACGGATCTGGCTATTGGCATGTTGATTCAGGAGTGTGCGGAGTTGGGTGGTTTGAGACTACCATGGTTGACATAACGTCTGCTTCGATTGACGCTTTGATCCCGGGACTCTCAGCCTCGAGGAAGCCCCATGCATACAGGCGATGATTTCGATTGTAACGCGGGGGGATGGCAGTGTCGCTCTCCTCGGCTTACGCCAACCACTGATGATCATTTCGGGTAATTGAGCGGTCCCAGATGTCTGTCTTCCGTCTGGCTTATGCTCTAGTGGGTCTTCCATTCTCGTTCGCTTACAATAAAGCCGTTTCAACGCGATATTAAATGACGTAAAAGAAGGCACCACCGTATCAGCGTAGACGGCTTGTAGATCGTCATGCCGGTAGCGATGCTTGATACTAGGATTGAGCGATCTGCATTCTCCGGGTAATGTACTACATGTGTAACGACAATGGTCACGCTACCTTGCGACGATCACGCCTCGAGTCCGTCATTCATGTCAACGAGGCGGCTCCTCTGAGCTTCCCCATGACGGACTCCGATACTACAAAAGATTGACGGTCTCCGCATTCATGTCTTTCTTTCATCAAACAAGCAATCGAAAAAAAAAACAGCCATCGAACGAAGACAAATCACTACCTCTTTTCTTTAAAGACAACCCTTTCACCGTCTTCCAAACGTCCCATTCAGGATCAGCGTAACTGCTACCTCCACCATGAAGCCCTCCACCGCCGTCAGTGCCGCCACCGTTATCCTTACCACCCTCTTCCAACCCTGCCCGGCTCCCCCCGTCCTGGCCGTCATTGGCATGACCGCGGGCGAAGCAGCGGGCGTGGGAGCTGGACTCAGCAGCGGCGCCATCGCAGGCGGCATCGGCCAAGGCACAAAACCAGGCAACAAGCCGCCGAAGCGTCAGTACGACAGCCTCCCCCCCGCAGCCCAGGCGGCCTGCAAGTCGCAGCTCCAAGGCGTAACCGTTCAGGTCAGTAAGGCTGGCGATAACAACGTCCGGTTTGATGATGTTCCTCCCGCTTGTATGACGCTGGCCAATGTCTTCCTTGGTCAGAATAGACCTGGCCAGGCTCGGCCAATTCCTATGGGCTCGGCTAGACTCCAGTATAACGGCCTCACGCAGGAGGAATTAAATACTCTCCAACAGGCTCTTGACAATGTTCAGCACGCTTAGAATGGCTACAACGCGCTTCCAGTTTGCGTGCTCGAATAACAATGGATCTAGGCATGACCTGTCTTCAATGACTCCCTACACCATCAAGTCTGCGGCTGGTCATGAAATGGAAGGGCTGCGCTAAGTTGCACGGTGTACTGCTGGCTGCTATCTAGCATGGCAGAAGCTTGTACCATTCATATTGATGTATTTACAAGGTTTAGCTGAAGGCCGAATGTCAATTATTACTACACAAACGCTATAGCTTAAATTTACGGAAGAATCTCTGATTTCTTTCATTCTGCTTGAAATGTAACCCGATCTTTAAGTCGTCGCATTGTCTCTTGTCAGAAGTCTCGGCTGATCATTCCACATAATGTACCGGAGACGCAAGGGCTCCTGCGGCACATGAGGTATCTTCATTTCTGGATTGTCATGGTATTCACGGGACTCTCTTACTCCGCTTGGTTAGCAGATCGAAAACGCCCTCGCGTGGCTGCAGCCTCGTCCCATAATGTCTAGAGGCGCAAGGCAATGAGACCTTTCCATTTCTGCATTGTCATGGTATTCACGGGATTCTCTCACTCCGCTTAGTTAGCAGATCGAAAACGCCCTCGCGTGGCTGCAGCCTCGTCGCATGATGTCTAGAGGCGTAAGGCATGAGACGTTTCCATTCCTGCATTGTCATGGTATTTACGGGATTCTCTCACTCCACCTGGTTAGTAGATCGAAAACGCCGTCGCCTGGCTGCAGCCTCGTCCCGTTACCTCGTTCAATATCTCGAGGCGGAAGGCTGCATTGGGAAAAACCGTTGTTTTCGTATTTCTTTCACCATTCGGCCTTAGCACAGGACTCTCTGGCCTCAGCCGGATTACGATGTGGTTAATACCCTTGCATTAATCCAGTCTCGTCCAATCTACTCACATCATATGTGGCGGCTATCGGTATTCCACTAGATACGATAAATCCATCTCTGCATTAGTGCGAAAAGTTAAGCTGTCATATCGATTCTTCTCTAACTAGCTTGATCATTATTGGTAAAAGACCCTGCTTCGATGGAGCTCCATTTCTTTAGCTCGAACAGTCTTCTTAAGGCTGGAGGGACCCCGATAGATACTACTTTCTCCAGTCTACTTCATTTAAAATCTCCGGCTATTTTATGAATCTATAGCAGCTGAGATATGGATCTTGTACGGTCGATAGCGCCTCTAACATCTGTTCTTGCCCCCGTGATATACTTCGGAATCTCGAGTGCTACCAGCTTGGTCGCCATCAATGTCGCTCCACCTTATCGGATTTACTTTGCACCCTCTATAATACTCTTTGCTCTTCTATCTTTCCGTCATCTCAACGATATCCCCTCATGGCTAGGCCTAGACAGTCTCTGGGGCTTGTTTATCATCATTTACATTATGCACATCACCGCCGTCCTTTATATCGAAAAGGTGATTCTTTTGCCCAGATACAGCGGCGACGAGGAGAGGATAGTGCTGGGCACGCAGCAAACCGGACATTGTTCCACTCCCTGGAATATCAAAGCCGCATACAAAATCTGGAGCAACCCGCGGTGGTTACCTCCAATCCGAATCCGCGAGAGCCATGGCACCGAAATCCTAGACAGTATCAAGTACCAGCACGCCCAGTACTCCTTTGGGCGACCATCAATGACAGCTTTTGTCTTGATCCGTGTTGCAAAACTGTGTATATATGCCCTCTTCTACTACTTCATACACACCTATATCTTCCCCGGCTATTTCCAGCCCATGACTATCAACGACTTCACTCCGCACCGTGAGCGCTATTTCTCCCGGCTCTTGTTCGGACCCTCCGCCTCCGCAGCTGCCTCTGGAGCCGGCGGAGTCACAATACGCGAGACCCTGCTCCGTATCGTCCTTGCCGTGGACTGGGTCGTCGCAGCTTACCTCCTCCTAGAAGGCTGCCATCATATGTTTGCGCTGCTCTTTGTCGCTGTGCTGCGCATCGATGATCCTCAGTCGTGGCCGCCGTTTTTCGGAAGCGCCTGGCGTATCACTAGTATACAGCGATTCTGGGGGGGATTCTGGCATCGCCTCGTGGTAGAGCCGTATGGGAGTTATGCTCTCTTACTATCGCAAAGGGTGATGGCACTCAAAGCTGGCTCGAAGGTTGAGAAGGTATTGGTGGTCTTTTGTATTTTTCTATTTTCTGGAATCGCACATTCGGTGGTAAGTTGGCAGATGGGGCAACGATGCGGCCTATGGCGGGATGTTGCTTGGTTCGCTGCGAATTTTGCGGCTGGCCTTGCTGAGGGAGCGGTGCAGAGACAGAGCGCGGCACTAGCTGAGACAATCGGCATAGATTATCATAGGTTTGCTTCGGGCTGGGGAGGCAAGATGGTAGGATTTTCATGGGTCTTCGTTTTCTTCTTTTGGTCTGTCCCGAAGTGGCAATTTCCTAAGATCTATTGCGCGACTTTGTTAGAAATATATAATTACTAGTGTTTACTTCTTGTAATACGCTCTTCTGACTATGATTTGTGGAGGAAATAGTGGACAAATGTATTTGCCTATTGAGATTTAGTATTAGTAAGACTGCTTGAAAGAGTGCTGGAGGAGCATTATTGCGCGCCGAGCGATAATGTACGGGGAATATCTTGTGGAGAGGCGGTTAGGGCATGGACTTGGACTTGGATGGTGTTGGACGGCATGGTGGAGGAAGTAATTGGATTCTCGGATGTAAGAGACAGTTGGATTTACGGACTACTTGGCGTCTGGTCCGCACGCCGCCCAACAATCGTTGATCGTTGATGATCACTAGTATAATACGTGCTCTCTCGAAATCAAACCTCGTCCATGACTATAGACGTGGACTTGGCCTCGCTCTTACACTCAAGCTTGGTTGAGTGCAGGGCTGACATAAAATGAAGTGCGGTGTGACATGCAGTATCAAACACACATGAAGGAGCGCAAAGAGTGGCCAATTCATAATGGACTTGCGGGCCATGCTTCCTACACTGAGTCTTACATTCTGCTGTCTGCTGTCTGCTGTCTGCTGTCTACTGTCTTTTTGATAGCTTTTCCTGAGCCAATCATTGATCTGTTGCTGTGGAAACAGATCTGTCTTGGCGCAGAGCTTACTAATCAGCTTCCCACCAACAGCTTTCTCACTCGACAACGGCTAGCTCACTCTTCGTCGCTATATCATTGAACGACAGACTTGTACTATCACCACCTGGATCATCTCCCAGCCTGATACGACCATTTTGAATCGCTTCACTACCCACAGCCCACATGAGCCCAACATCATTCACTCTGACTATATCCAAATGGCTCTCCCTTGTTGAATCCTCCGATACACCAATCTCTTCACCCTCAAACTCACCTTGCAACTCGCGTAAGCGGCAACGAAGTCCCTCGCCCGATCCCCAGCCAGCAGAGCTTGACACAGATCATCAACGCAAACGACTCCAGCTCCGACGCTCAGTGCTAAGAGAGATTCCCGGAAACATAATGCTCTCACCTCAGGCCTCTCCAGAGAAGCGAGGTGGCAACGCCTCTAACGTAAGTATCGAATTAGTTTACGTTTTTGGCATACCAAAGACTGACTCGCTGCCAGCCACCTATCACACCAGCCGAGAAGAAGAAAAAGGCCGCCAGCTCCGGTCTCGATTTGACAGAAAACCCCCGCAACGTCCGCCGCAACCTAGCGGAGCACGGCATGCTTTTCGAGGACGAGCCAACCTTCGAAGCCTACAATGAATTCAATAAGTACGTCAAGGAGTTGGTCGGCGGACCTAGGAGCTCTACAATGAAAGAAGAGTCGGCCCAGGCCATCAGACAATACCTGCGCCAGAACGCAACAGAGCCTGAGGGAGATTTGTTTGGAAAGGTCGTACCCATGGTGATCAAAGATGGCAAGAGCGGACAAGAATCTAGGAAGAGAGATGCGGATGGAGAGATCATCAGGCAAGCCGAATCGTTCGGGCATGACGAAGGCCTGAAGAGGCTGTGTAACTGTCAATTCGTGAAGAAGGTCTTGCCGCGGAGGGTGGAAACGGCTGGCAAGAAGCTCGGTCTCACTGACCCGAAGCCTGACTGGGTGTTCGGCATACGCGAGCCAGAATTCCCAGACCGCAAATTGCCGGAACCAGGCCGTAATGCGAGAGCGCTCATCGGTGTTGCTCCCGGGCTGCAATACCCATGGTTCGCGATCGAGAACAAGGGCTGCGCATGCCCAATGGCAGAAGCCGAAAACCAGGCCATCCGGGATGGTGCAACGCTCGTCTCTGCACAGCGACAGCTTGCGATTTTAGCCGGCTGGATTGACGAGAAGACTGAGGCTGTAGGAGTCGACCAGGACAATATCGCCTTCTCTTGCACATGGGTGCCTGACCTGGCACACATCTTTGTTCACTGGTTCGAGAGGAAGGAACTAGGTGCTGAGGGCGACTGCGTATACCACATGAACAAAATCCGGAGCTATCTTATGAACGACAATTCCCACGTGTCAGACTTTCGCAAAGACTCACATAATGTCCTTGAATACGGCATCACTCTTGCACGCAAGGAAAAGCTGAGGAAGCTGTATCATGACATCGCTGCGCGGAACACAACTAGCACAAGCTCTGGGACATCTTCGGCGGGATCCTAAGCAATGGCCGCTTCCCTGCCACTCACCCCCTCATGATACGCCAATCTTTGGCCTCCCACCCTTTCCCAGCGGATATTACACGCCCTACAACGGAGCATTAATATGACACTGCCAGTCACACAGGCATTTTCATGGTTCGTGGCCCCTTCAGCGCCAATTTGATCGCGCATGATTGACGTTTCCACACAGATTTCCATTCTCCACCACCCACGAATGGCATCAAACACTTGCTTGCACCCAATGACAAAGGCGAATGGGATTGAACTACGCAGGGCTAGGGAAGATAAACGGCTCCAAGCCAAACCCTTGGCGACTTCACGGCCCTCATGATACAAACACAATAGCATTCGATAGTTCTAATACATGACATCTTTACTACATGACTCGTATCTATTCCACAACGCTCCAAGGCTCCTTTAGGTACGACTTCTATACTAGATCGTTCTAATTTATATCCCTCTCGAACCCTTATTATTAATAGTAAATTTAATATAGTTTCTCTAAATACTCTTTAACTAGTAATTTATAATATTAATAATTTTATAATAATTAATATTATTATATATCTTATAATTTATTAATATAAATATATAATATAATTTATATCTATATAGTTTTAATATCTAATTATAAAGTAATTTAAATCTATATTATTTATTTTTATTAATATAATCTAGAGTAATAATAAATATAAATAAATATAATAATTTTATAAAACTATACTATTAACTAATTATAGTATTTAATTTAATTAAATTTAGTAGTAATTACTCAAATATCGCGACTAGCCGAGTAATATATAAATACTATTTATCTCCTATTTTTATTACTAGTTAATTAACGTTTACGTTAAATATTTTAGAAAATTTTATAAATTTTATATCTCTTATTTTATCGGATCTAGGCGTTTTATTTAATATTTTAAAAAAAAATCCTAACTACGATATCGATTTATATTAATTAAATTTAAATTTATTTAATAATTTAAATAATCTTTATTCGATTATTTAATTTCTTTTATATATTTATATATTTTATAATTTTTATAATAACCTAGCCCTCCTTTTAATAAACTATATTAAATTATAATTTATATATAATTTTCTCGATTTATATTTTATTATTATTCTTAAACTCTAGGGTTAATTAATATATTTATTATATTATAATAATATTACTCTTTATAGATTAAAGAATTAATATAAATAAATATTTAATAAAGTTATATTTTTTAATATTTTTCTCTAGTATATAATTATAATTAATTAGATCTTTAATAATATATAAAGTATATTAAATAAAAAGTAGTTTATTAATTTCTAATATTATTAACCGAATCACTTTTCGTTAATATTCGGATAATATATTAAATATATAATAAGAATTATATAGGATAAAACTAGTTACCTACTAGATTAATATAATAATTATATTTTTAAATATATTTATTCGAATTTTTTAAAATAGGGTTAGAAAATCCGCTTTTAATAAACTAGGCCTAATTTAATATATATATATATTAAGAATTTTTTAATAATAATATTTAAAAAGTTAAAAATAATTAACGTCGAGTAATTAATTAAAATAAATAGAATAGGCTGGTAGTTAGAATAATCGAATATTATATTCTATAATATAATAGAAGAATTCCTATATTAGATAGGATCTAAATCCGTTTATAATAAAAATCTTTTATTTACTCTTTTAAATTTTACGATTTTATTTTTTAAAATAATATAATTATATAAGTCCTAGAGTATTATTTAAATAGTTAGAGTTATTAATAATAAATTTAATAACTTCTAGTAACTCGTTATTAATTTATTTATATAAAACTAATTTTCTATTTAAAATAATAAAAAGTATTATATAAATTCTATTATTAAAATTAATATACTCGGCGGTAATAATATAATCCCTATTATTAAAATTATATATATAGTTATTTCGTTATATATATAAAGATAATTTAATAACTCTTTCTAATTTTAATTTTAAAATTTATTTCGTTTATATTTTATATATTTTTATTTATTACCCCGATTCTAAAATATATATATTAAAAGTATTTAAAATATCCTAATATATTCTCTAATTTATAAGTATTCTTTTTATTTAATATAAAAGATATTTATTTATATTTATATAGTTTAGAGTATTTTTTAATAAATTTAATTAATTAATATTAATTAACTCTTTTCTAAAATTAATTTTTTATAAAAATAAAATTTATATATTTCTAGAATATCCCTAGTCTTATTAATATATCGAAAAAATTATATAATTTAATAAACTCGATAATAATAAATTCCTAGGCCGGGGTAAATATTATATTATTAAATATAAATATTTTCTTAAATTAGTTTATTCAAACCGATTATTATAAATATTTAAAGAGAATATTAAAATTATATATAATTTAAATAATAAAAATATTAGGATTTTCGTTAATAAAAGTTATAATACTATTTATCCTTAATTTAATAATTAAATAAAATTAATTTATTATAGAGGGAATAGTAATTTTCGTAAATTAAAAAGTAATATTTTAAAGATTTATATTACTCGGCTAATTACGATACTCGAGTAATTATTATTAAATTTAATTTAGTTAAATACTATAATTAAAATATTAAATAGTAAATTTTATAAATTTATAAAAAAAGTTTTTTAAATATTAAATTATAATTTCTTTCTTCGTTAATATATTTATTCTCGAATAATTATAAATTACTAAAAATAAAAATAAATAAAAATATTAATAAAATAATAATATAATATAACTTGATTTCTATTTTAATATAAAGTATTTTAATAAAAATAATTTATTATAATTAAATCTATTCTACGAATTTTAAAATATTAAAATATTTAATTTTTAAATTTAAAATCTTAATTAAATTCTTTTTAATAAATATAAAAATATATTTTCATTTATTTTTACTTTTAGTCGCGCTCGATAATAATTTATAAATTTTTATAATAAAGAGTAAATAATTTAATTAAAAAATAAATTAATTATAAAATTATTTTTATTTATTATTTATATAGAGTAAATATTATCGTCGTTCTTTTTTATTATAATAATATTAATATTAACTCGTAATATATTTAAATCGAGATAATAATAAAAATATAAAGAAATAAAAGAAATAAAAATTATAAATTATAAAAGTAAAAAGTTTTAATATATATAATTTTTTATAAATAAATATTATTTATCGTAAATTATAAAAAGTAAAAAATTTGATTTTTTAATTTTTTTATAAATAAATATTATTTTTTATTTATTATTAATTATTAAATTAAAAATAAAAATATATTAATTAATTTTATTATTATAAAACTATAATCTTTATATAAAAAGAGAATTTATAAATTTTAAAATTATTTAATATTTTTATTTTATTATTATATACTAGAATTTAATTAAATATTTTTATTAATATTTATAATATTTTTTCTTATAAAAATTTAAACTAAAATCTCCGATTTTAATTATTTTTTTCTAGATTTTAATATAATAAATACGGCGCGAAATAAGAAAGAGAAATTTCTTTTTTTTCTTTATTTCTTTCTTCTTCGCCGAATAAAGATTTTATTTTATATTTATTTATTTTATATTTATTTATTTTATATTTATTTATTTTATATTTATTTATTTTATATTTATTTATTTTATATTTATTTATTTTATATTTTTTCTAAATTCTCTTTTTAGAAATTAAAAAAAATAAAAATCTCTTTTTTATTATATAATATAATAATAGAATTTACTTTAT
>JAABUS010004749.1_pt1 | contig 19027 bp, 17 predicted proteins | sample 5560161 | NCBI WGS metagenome assembly JAABUS01 (sample SAMN10711885, study PRJNA513376) | rock metagenome | isolation source: Antarctica rocks | place: Antarctica: Victoria Land, Trio Nunatak nord | collected 2016-01-04 | reverse complement strand
TCGGGGCTGCGCCCACCGAAGACGAGGGCCACCTGGATCTTTCCTGGCCTCCCCGACATGGGCGCGACCCTATCGGCCGCGCTTTCAGCGCTCAGCAGCCGCGCGCAACGCCGAGGTGAGATCCTGCACCAGGTCGACGGTGTCCTCGCAACCGCAGGAGATCCGCACGAAGCCTTCGGCCACCGAATCCCCGAATTGAGCACGCCGATCCACCGTCGTGTGCAGCCCGCCGAAGCTGGTCGCCGCGGTCATCAGCTCGGAAGCGGCCAGCAGGCGCTGGACGGCAGCTGCGGAGGGGAGGCTCGCCGACACGACGCCCATCGGCCGCAGCATCTGCCGACGGGCGATGGCGTAGGACGGATCGACCGACCGCCAGGGCCACCGCACGTTGTCCACCAACGGATCTCCGGCGAGCAACTCGGTCAAGGCCGCCGCGTTCTCGGCCTGGCGAGCCAGGCGCAGGTCGAGCGTGCCCATGCTGCGGTGTGCGAGCCATGCCTCGAACGGACCTGGGATCGCTCCGGTCTGATCCCGCCAGCTCTTTACATCGTCAAACAGCTGGTCGTCGCGGACCGAGAGGTGGCCCATCAGCAGGTCGCTGTGTCCAGACAGCGCCTTGGTGTCACTGGCCACCACGATGTCGGCTCCCAGCTCCAACGGCCGCTGGCCCAGCGGAGTCGCGGTGGTGTTGTCCACGGCCAGCAGTGCACCCTGCCGGTGTGCGAGTTCGGCGATCGCGGCGATGTCGCAGACATCCAGGCTCGGATTGCTCGGCGTCTCCACCAGGATCAGCCTCGCTCCGGCGAAATCGCCGGCCCGGAGCCGCTGTTCGACGGCGGCAGTCGGCACGGTCGCGACCTCGATCCCGAACCTACGCAGGTGTGCATCGGCCAACAGCCGTCCGGTGAAGTAGCCGTCGGCGGGAATGAGCAGCCGTTGGCCGGAGGAGACGCAGCCATAGAAGAGCGCGGACAGCGCAGCCATCCCCGATGCGAAGGCCAGGCATCGCCCTCCGTCGAGCTGTGCAAGCGAGGACTCGAACTCTCTCAATGTCGGATTGTCGTAGCGCGCATAAACGTCGGCGCCGCCTGCCCCAGGTTCGGCGTCGGCCAAGTGGAAGGGTGCGGCGAAGACTGGTCCGTTGTGCATCGGCTTGCCCGGGGCGGGAACGGTGCTCCCCGAACGAATAACCCGGGTCCCGTCGCCATAGCCGGCCACGCCGAGTACAGCAGGCATCGTCGCGTCCTCACTCATTCGGCTTTGGCCTCTCTCGCCATCATGGCCCGCACGATGGAGGCCGCGGATGCGCCCTCGTGGCAGATTTCCACGACCGCAGCGGTGATCGGCATGTCCACGTCCGCCCGGTGCGCCAGATCCAATACCGACCGGCAGGTCTTCACGCCCTCGGCGATCTGATTGGTCTCCCGGAGAACCTGGGCCAGGGTCTGGCCCTGGCCCAGCCGCTCACCGAAGGTCCGGTTACGCGACAGCGGCGAGGAGCAGGTTGCCACCAGATCTCCGAGGCCGGCCAGGCCGGCGAAGGTTGCCGGCTCGGCACCCAGACTCGCCCCCAGGCGGGCCATCTCGGCCAGTCCTCGGGTGATCAGACCAGCTCGCGTGTTGTCACCGAAACCCATGCCCCCGGCGATCCCGACGGCAAGGGCGATCACGTTCTTGATGGCACCACCCAGCTCGCAGCCTATGACGTCGGTGTTGGTGTATGGCCGCAGATACCCGGTGCGGCAGGCCTTCTGAACCCTCACCGCACGGTCGTGGTCACCGCACGCGACCACCGTCGCGGCGGGCTGTTCCTGGGCTATCTCATGAGCGAGGTTCGGGCCGCTGATGACCGCAACCTGTGCGGCGTCCACGTCGACAACCTCGGCGATCACCTCGCTCATCCGCTTCGCGGTACCCAACTCGATGCCCTTCATCAGGCTGACGAAGGTGATATCGCGCGGGAAGTGCGCGAGCCAAGGGGCCAGGTTCTCGCGCAGTGTCTGAGACGGGACGGCGAGAAAGACCAGCTCGGCTCCGGAGAGTGCCTCTCGGGCGTCGGACGTGGCACGCAAGCCGTCGGGAAGCCGCAGCCCCGGCAGGTAGTCCGGGTTCTCCCGCTGCTGCTGGATGGCGGTTGCGAGTTCGCGCCGACGGGCCCAGAGCACGACGTCACCGCCCGCGTCGGCGACGACCTTGCCGAACGTCGTACCCCAGGTACCCGCACCCAGTACCGCGACCCGGCGCGGCGTCGTCACTGGTCGACCCCGGTCTTGGCATCGCGGTGGAAGTGCGCCGGCGGCGGCTCCTGGCGGATCTCGGCCAGCAAGTCACGGACGCTTACCATGATCTCATCGGTGATCTCGCGCAGCAGCGCCGCGGTGACCGGTCGGTCCCGGTAGGCCGAGAGGTCGATCGGGTCGCCCACGTTGCAGAACGTGTCCTTGCGAGGGAACACCGACCACTTCTTCGTGTGGTAGTCGTGGGTCAGCTGAGGACCCCATTGCCCCACGGGGATGACCGGCGCGTCGACGGCCAGCGCGAGCCTGGCCACCCCGTTCTTGGCCACCATCGGCCACCAGTCCGGATCACGGGTGACGGTGCCCTCGGGATAGATACAGACCACCTCTCCCCGCTGCAGGGCCGCCACAGCCGCGCGCAGGGAGTCCTGCGCCGCACCGGTCGCACGATAGACCGGAATCTGGCCGGCGCTGCGCAGGATCACCCCGACGACGCCGCGGTAGAGCGTGTTCTTGGCTAGGAACTGCGGGATCCGCCCGGCATCCCAGACGCCCCGAGCAAAGGACACCGGGTCCGCGATGGAGATGTGGTTGGCCACGATGATCGCGGGCCCGGTGGGCGGGATCCGCTCGCCATGCCAGACCTCCCGCCGGAAGATGAGATCGGCCATCGGGTGGAAGACGACCAGCATGAGCCACAGGCCCCAGCTGATGTGTCCCCGGCTGCTCCGACCACGTACGACGAACCCTCCCGACATCTCGGAGTCGCTCATCCCGGAGGTGCCATGCTGGGTGGTGTGATGTGGTCGATCGTGATCCCGGTGAAGCGGCTGTCCATGGCCAAGACCCGGCTCGCTGCGGCATTGGCGCAGGGCACACCGGATGACCTTCTCACCAACCGTCCACCTTCCACCGACCAGTCACCTGCCGCGAGCCGGCTTCCGGCCAACGGCCGGATTGCCTTGGCCATGGCCAGTGACACCGTGCGCGCCGCTCTAACCTCGCCGAGCGTTACTGAGGTCTTCGTGGTCACCGACGACCGGCTCGCCGCTGAAACGCTTTCCGCCCTCGGCGCCCGGGTCGTACCGGATGCTCCTGACGATGGTCTCAACGCGGCTCTACGGTACGGCGCCGCGCTGGCGGCCGTGCAACTACCGGACGCTGCGGTCGCGGCTGTCTCGGCCGACCTTGCTGCCTTGCGTCCCCTGGAGCTGACCGACGCGCTGGACCGGGCCGCCGAACACGCCCGCGCCTTCGTCGCGGATGTGCAGGGCACCGGAACGACGTTGCTCAGTGCGCTGCCCCAGCACGATCTCGAGCCCCGGTTCGGCATCGGGTCGGCCCGGGTCCATCGCCGCGGGGGCGCGTATCCGCTGGATGGACTCTGGCCGAGCCTGCGGCGCGATCTCGATACGCCTGCCGACCTGGCCGTCGCTGCCTGCTTGGGGTTGGGCCCGGACACCGCGGCTGCTCTGGCTGTGCTGGCACCCGAGCTGGCCAGTTGTGCCTGTTGAGTCCGGTGCGGAACAGCCGGTAGCCGCCCCAAGCCGGCCGCTCTCGCGCCAGGCGACAGTCTCGGAGTTCAACCCGGATACCGGCGCCGGCGCGGTCCTGGACGACAACGGACGCCGAGAGGAGTTCTCCGGCACAGCGTTTCGGGCCGGCGGACTGCGGCTGCTGCGGATAGGGCAACGGGTACGCCTGGACTATATTGCCCACGGCAGCCTGGACCACGTTCCGGACGACAACACTGACGCGAGCACCCACGGCGGCGCCGAAGACGTCCTCAGTGGTCACGTTCGCAAGGTCACCCTGATCACCCTGCCCTGAGACGGACCGGCCAGGAGCGGTGTTGTCCTGCTTCGTTGACCGGAGTTCATCTCTGTAAGCCATCATGGCGGCATGCCCGATCCCACAGCGGTCGCTTCCGACACTCGGTCGGCCGGCGATGCTGACACCGAGGCGGCGAAGTCAGAGACAGCCGATCCGAGCGTCGTTGCCCGGTCGACCAGCCCGGCGACCGATCTTCCGGCCGGTCGCTACCTCAACCGTGAACTGTCCTGGCTCGACTTCAATGCCCGCGTCCTGTCCCTGGCCCAGGACGAGAAGTTGCCACTGCTGGAGCGGGTGAAATTCCTGTCGATCTTCGCCTCCAACCTCGACGAGTTCTACATGGTCCGGGTGGCCGGCCTCAAGCGCCGCCAGAGCACCGGTCTGTCACTTCGCTCCCTCGACGGATTGTCCCCCCGCGAGCAACTGCACCGGATCAACGTTCGGACCCAGGACCTGTCCACCGAACTTGCGACCTGCTTCGCCGACGACATAGCGCCGGCGTTGGCCGACGAGGGCATCCGCATCGTCCACTGGGACGAGCTGGAGCCCTCCGAAGCTGCCCGATTGCGCGAGTATTTCCGCGACCATGTGTTCCCGGTCCTCACCCCGTTGGCCGTCGACCCGGCGCACCCGTTCCCCTACATCAGCGGGCTGTCCCTCAACCTCGCGGTGCTGATCCGCGACCATGGCGGCGGACCGTCTCGTTTTGCTCGGGTCAAGGTGCCCAACAACGTTCCTCGCTTCGTGACCCTCGCGGACGGCCAGAGTTTCCTGCCGCTGGAGGACCTGATCTCGGCCCATCTCCCCCAGCTGTTTCCCGGCAACGACGTGATCGCCAGGCACGTCTTCCGGGTCACCCGCAATGCGGACTTCGATGTCGAGGACGACCGTGACGAGGATCTGCTGCAGGCCCTGGAGCGAGAGCTCGCGCGGCGTCGCTTCGGTCCGGCAGTGCGCCTGGAGATCACCGACAGTATGGATCCGGAAGTGCTCGGCTTCCTGCTCTCCGAACTCGACATCAGCGAGTCGGACGTGGTCGGCGTCCCGGGCCTGCTGGACCTCTCGGCTCTGATGGCGCTCTACGACCTGGACCGTCCTGAACTCAAGGACGAGACGTTCGTCCCGGCTACCCATCCCAGATTGTCGGAAGGCGAAACGCCCAAGAGCGTTTTCGCCACGTTGCGCGAGGGCGATGTCCTGGTCCACCACCCGTACGACTCCTTCGCCACCAGCGTGCAGCGATTCATCGAGCAGGCGGCCGAAGACCCACATGTCCTCGCGATCAAGCAGACGCTGTACCGCACCTCGGGCGATTCGCCGATCGTGGAGGCGCTCAGCGACGCCGCCCAAGCAGGCAAGCAGGTCGTGGTCCTGGTGGAGATCAAGGCTCGCTTCGACGAGGCGGCGAACATCAGCTGGGCCCGGCAACTGGAACAGGCCGGCTGCCACGTGGTCTACGGCCTGGTCGGACTCAAGACGCACTGCAAGACCGCACTGGTCGTACGCAGTGAGAACGGCGTCCTTCGTCGTTACTGCCACCTCGGCACCGGCAACTACAACCCCAAGACTGCCCGCCTGTACGAGGATTTCGGCATCCTGACCGCGGATTCGCGGGTGGGCGCCGATCTGACCGACCTGTTCAATGCGCTGACCGGTTACTCGCGGCAGACCAACTACCGAACCTTGTTGGTCTCGCCGCGAGGCATCCGGCAGGGCCTGCTCGACCGGATCGAGCGGGAGATCGCCCACGCGCGGGATGGTCGTCCGGCCGGTGTGATGTTCAAGATCAACTCATTGGTGGACGAGGGAATCATCGACGGTCTCTACCGTGCCAGCCAGGCTGGGGTCGAGGTAGCGCTGCTCGTACGTGGGATCTGCGCATTGCGGCCTGGGGTGCCCGGACTGTCCGAGAACATCGAGGTCCGCTCGATCGTCGGACGCTTCCTCGAGCACTCCCGTCTTGTGCACTTCCGCAACGGTGACGACCAGGAATGGTGGCTGGGCAGCGCGGACATGATGCACCGCAATCTTGATCGCCGGATCGAGGTCATGCTCCAAGTCACTGATCCGTTGGCCAGGCAGCAGCTGTCCGACGTGACGAGCAAGGCTTGGGGTGAGTCCGTTCGGTGCTGGAAGCTCACCTCCGACGGCACCTGGATGCAGTCGGGACACGTGGACTACCAGGCAGGGCTCATCGCTGGGCTGGCTGACCGGGTCGGCTGAGTGCGCACTCCGGTACGCGCTGCTGGTGGCATCATCTGGCGTCCGACGCGAGAACCGGATGCGATCGAGGTCCTTCTGGTTCACCGTCCGCGCTATGACGACTGGACGTTTCCGAAAGGCAAGCTGAAGCGCGGTGAGTCGCTGTTGTCGGCGGCGGTCCGGGAAGTCGCGGAAGAAGCCGGTCTGTCGGTGATCCTCGGCCATCGCATGCCGAGCGTGCATTACGCCACCGTCGATGGACCGAAGGAGGTCACCTACTGGGTGATGCAACCCAACGGAGGTGATTTTCACCCGAACGACGAAGTCGACGAGATCCGCTGGGTGCCCCTCGCGTGCGCCGCAAACACGCTGAGCTATGCCCACGACCGGCGGTTGGTCGACGAACTGGTCGACCTGCCACCGGGTGTCGTGCGAGTGGTGCTTGTCCGGCACGCAGATGCCGGTCGTCGACGTGACTACGGCGGACCGGATGACGCGAGACCCCTGAGCGATCGGGGGATGCAACAAGCGCACGAGCTGTTGGACCTGCTCACCGGCTTCGCACCGACCAGGTTGCTCTCCGCACCCGCACTGCGGTGCCGGCAGACGCTCGAACCACTCAGCAGATCCACCGGACTCGCCGTACAGGTGGCACCGATGTTCGGTGAGGACGAGTTTGCCGCCGATGCGCAGGCAAAAGCACGTCGGCTGCTGGCTGATCTCGGCTGCACCGAGGAGGTGACCGTGATCGTCAGTCAGGGTGGAGTCATTCCAGCGCTGATGGCCTGGCTGGCTCCGTCAGGAGCGCCCGAACCCGAGCCCCAGATCGCCGCGAAGGCCGGCGTGTGGGCGCTGGCTTTCGGGGCGGGTCGGGTCCGTGCCGACTACTACCCCCCGCCCAGGCACTGACGGCCCAACAGACGAGCAGATCGTCGATGAAGAGTCCCCCCGGACTGTTGTCCGAGGGGACTCTTCACGCGAGAACGCGACGGGCTACTTCTTCGACTTCTTGGTCGTGGACTTCTTGGTCGTGGCCTTCTTGGTCGTGGCCTTCTTAGCCGGAGCCTTCTTGGCAAGCACCTTTGCCGCGGCGCGCTTGGTCGTGGCCTTCTTGGCCGGAGCCTTCTTGGCAAGCACCTTTGCCGCGGCGCGCTTGGTCGTGGCCTTCTTGGCCGTGGTCGTCTTCTTGGCTGGGCTCTTGGCCGGCGCGGCCTTGGTCGCAGACGTCGACGACGAGCTTCGCTTGGCTGTCGTGGTCTTCGTCAGGCGCTTGGCTCCGCTGACGACATCCTTGAAGCCCTGCCCCGGGCGGAAGGCCGGAACCGAGGTCTTCTTGAGCCGGATGGCGACTCCGGTCCGCGGGTTTCGGGCGGTACGGGCCGCACGCGCTCGCTTCTCGAACACCCCGAAGCCGGTGATGGCCACCCGCTCCCCGCTCGCGACAGCGCGCAGGACAGCATCGACCATCGCCTCGACGACGGCGCCGGTGGATTTCTTGTCGACGGCGGTCTTGGCCGCCACCGCGTCGATCAGTTCTGCCTTGTTCACGTGTCCTCCAGAACGTTGCGGAGCTACACCATGTTTGTTGGGTTCGCGGTGTAGACGGGTACCTCACTTCGATGTCGAGGCTAGGCCCAATATGGCTCAGACTCAATCATCACCGCGGCGTTTCGCCGTATCCGGCAACGGCTTTCGTACCCCGCCCTACTCGCTGAGGCTGGGAAGCCGCTCAGGGCGGGACTTTTCGAACTCAGCGATGAGTGCGGCATGCCGTTCGGTGAGCCCGATGTCGTCGAGCCCCTCGAGCAGGCGCCACCGCGCGTAGGGGTCCACGTCGAAGGCGAGGACGGTTTCCGCGTATCGGATCTCGTTCGCTCGAAGGTCGACCTCGGCCGGCTGGTCGGGGTGTGATTCAGCGTGTCGCCACAGCTTCTCGATATCTGCGATCGGCACTTCGATGACGAGCAGCCCGGTCTTGAGGGCGTTGTTTCGGAAGATGTCACCGAAGCGCGGGGCGATCACAGCTCGAAAGCCATAGTCGCGCAACGCCCAGACGGCGTGCTCCCTCGATGAGCCGGTGCCGAAGTCATTGTCGGCCACCAGGATGGAAGATCCCGCGTACTCCGGCTTGTTCAGCACGAAGTCGGCTTCGCTGGACCGCCAGGCCGCGAAGAGTCCATCTTCGAACCCGGTGCGGGTGACCCGCTTGAGATACACCGCCGGAATGATCTGGTCGGTGTCGACATTCGTACGCCGGAGGGGCGCGACGATGCCGCGATGCACAGTGAACGGATCCACGATCAGGCTCCCAAGTCAGCTGGTGCGGTCAGGTGGCCGGTGACCGCGGTTGCGGCGGCCACACCCGGGGAAACCAGGTGGGTACGTCCACCTTTTCCCTGCCGTCCTTCAAAATTGCGGTTGGAGGTCGACGCCGAACGCTCACCGGGCGCGAGTTGATCCGGATTCATGCCCAAGCACATCGAGCACCCCGCACTTCGCCACTCCGCTCCGGCATCGAGGAAGACCTGATCCAGCCCCTCCTCCTCGGCGGTGACCTTGACGCGCATCGAGCCGGGCACGACCAGCATCCGGACCGAGGACGCGACCTTCCTGCCGCGCAACAGATCAGCGGCGATCCTCAGATCCTCGATGCGCCCATTGGTACAGGAGCCCACGAAGACGGTGTCGACGGCGATCTCGCGTAACGGCATTCCCGCGCGGAGGTCCATGTAGGCGAGTGCCTTCTGTGCTGATATCCGATCTCCGGCGTCGGCGAAGTCATCCGGATCGGGAACCGTCGCGCTGAGTGGGGCGCCCTGGCCCGGATTGGTCCCCCAGGTCACGAACGGCGACAGCGCGCTGGCCTCGAGACGCACCTCGGCATCGAATCGCGCGTCGTCGTCTGATCGAAGGGTCCGCCAATATGCGACAGCCTCGTCCCAGGCTGGTCCCGTGGGCGCGTGGGGGCGACCGCGCAGGAACGCAAAGGTGGTCTCGTCGGGGGCGATCATCCCGGCCCGGGCACCGGCCTCGATCGACATGTTGCAGACCGTCATCCGGCCTTCCATGGACAGTGCCTGGATGGCGGCGCCGCGGTATTCGATGACGTAGCCCTGGCCACCACCGGTGCCGATCTGGGTGATCAGGGCGAGGATCACGTCCTTGGCGCTGACCCCCACCGGCAACTCCCCATCAACGGTGACCGCCATCGTCTTCGGGCGCGCGGCGGGCAGGGTCTGGGTCGCGAGTACATGTTCGACCTCGCTGGTTCCGATCCCGAAGGCGAGGGCGCCGAACGCTCCGTGGGTGGAAGTGTGGCTGTCCCCGCACACGATCGTCATCCCGGGCTGGGTCAGCCCCAGCTGCGGCCCGATCACGTGCACGATCCCCTGCTCGGCATCGCCCATGGCATGCAGGCGGATCCCGAACTCGGCGCAATTGCGGCGCAACGTCTCGATCTGCGTTCGCGAGACCGGGTCGGCGATCGGCTGGTCGATGTCGAGAGTCGGGACGTTGTGGTCCTCGGTCGCCAAGGTGAGGTCAGGCCGGCGCACCCGACGTCCGGCGTTTCGTAGCCCGTCGAAGGCCTGCGGGCTAGTGACCTCGTGGACCAGATGCAGATCTATGAACAGCAGGTCCGGTTCGTCCTCGGCCCGCCGAATGACGTGGCTCTCCCAAACCTTCTCTGCCAATGTGCCGGCCACTCCCGACCACCTTCTCTCACTCGCTCTGGTTCTAGCCGATTTCACATCGTGAGACGCTAGTATCGCTGTGTGGAACACAGTAGCGGAATCGGCGTTCTGGACAAAGCGGTCCTGATCCTCCGTCAGGTAGCGCTGTCCCCGGTGACCTTCACCGACCTGGTCGAACGGGTCGAGCTGCCCAAGGCAACCGCTCACCGGATCACGACCGCGCTGCAGTCCCACGGCTTGCTGCGCCGCAACGATTCCGGTGCCTGGATGCTCGGGCCCTTGCTGGCCGAGCTGGCCTGCGGGGGGCAGCCGGATCTGGCCGCCCGGGCCGGTCCGGTCCTCGAGCAGCTGTGCCGGGACACCGGAGAGAGTGCACAGCTCTTCCAGCGCCAGGCCGACGTACGTGTCTGCATCGCGATGGCCGAACGCGCGAGCGGTCTGCGAGACACGGTGCCGCTGGGGGCCCGGTTGCCCATGACAGCCGGATCGGCGGCCCACGTCCTCCTGGCCTGGGCCACCGACGATGGCAGCGACGCTGCGGTCCTCGACCGCGCTGCGTTCTCGGCCAAGACGCTGGCCGAGGTCCGGCGATCGGGATATGCCCACAGCAGCGCCGAGCGGGAGGCCGGCGTCGGATCAGTCTCGGCACCGGTACGCGATGCTGAGGGGACGGTGGTCGCGGCCCTCTCGGTGTCAGGGCCCGTGGGGCGCCTCGGCCGACGACTGGACCCCGCGCTGGTTGCGGCGTTGGTCGGGGCCGCGGGATTGTTGTCCGGGTGAGCAGCTGTCGAGCGGGGTTGTCAGGCCGCTGGCGATGGTAGGCCGATCAGTTCGCTGAATCCGGCGAGCGCCTCCAGGGCCGTACGGCGCTTGAGATCGCGGGCGCGCTGGCCATGAGCGTCTGGCCTCCAGTCCAGGGTGAGGTACTCCTGGACCAGTAACCCGCCGTAGACCGCCAGCAGCGGCAACATCTCCAGACCGGGCGGGAGCACCCGAGCCCCGGCCATGCGGAGCCAGATGGCGGCTTCGAGTACATCGGTACTCGGATCACCCAGATGCGCCCCGGACCAGTCCACCGCCACGACGTACCCGTCGCGCAGGCAGAGGTTCGCCCCCTTGAAGTCACCATGAACCAGGACGCGGGCCGTGAATTCGTGCGCGGCCGCGGCCTGCCGCAACTGTGGCCCGGTCAGCTGCCACCACGCCGGGTCGATGCCCATGCGGCTGAGGTCGAGTTCGGCAACCCGATCCCAGACCGTGGACAACCCGATCTGTCCGAAGGGCAGACCCGGGGGCGCCGGAAGGGCCCGGATCGCCTCGGCCGTGCGCCAGATCGACTGGGCAGCAATCTGTGCAGGAATCGGCCAGTTTCCGTCGGTGCCATGCGGCAGCCAGCCCGAGGTACCAAGATCCTCGAGAACCAGCGCACCCACGATGTCGTCGGCGGCAAGCAACCGGGGTAGGAAGGGTGCGGCCAACGATGACAACACAAGACCCTCGACTCGTAAGCCGGCGAGAACCTGCTCCCGTTCGGCGCTCCACGGCGCTACCTTGGCGACCGCGCTGCGCCCTCCGGACAGCGAGATCCGATAGACCAGTGCAGCCGTGAAGCCGCTCGCCAGTGGCGTGCACGCCAGGATCGGCTCACCCAGCAGTGCGGCGATGATCGTCCGGGACTGCTCGTCGGCATCACTGGACACGAGGTCCATCTTTCCGGTCAGCCACTCTTAACCGCACGGCGCCATCCGAACCAACTGGTCAGTTGCCGCGCGTTCGGCCTGCGGCAATTGAACAGTTAGCGACGGGATCAGGATGCGCAGGTGAAAGCTTTCAGGATGTAGCCCCGACGGGATTCGAACCCGTGCTACCGCCTTGAGAGGGCGATCCACGTAATGTCGATGAGACACGGAAGTCGTTGATTCCTGAGGCACACACTGGATTTCGCCGTTGCGTGACGTTGATCGATTCGGTGATTTACGGCTGCGCTGTGTACCCGATGTGTACCGGATGGGGGCGACGTGTTCGAATCCTGCCGAGGATGTAGGCAGCCCTTGGTCGGGATCGGGGAGACCGTGGCCGAGCGGCTCGACTCGATCCTGGCGATCCGTCGGGTTGCCCGGGAGTACGGCTCGGTTCAGGAGTGCATCGTGCAGAACTTCCGCGCCAAGGACGACACCGCGATGCGGTCGACTCCCGACCTCGGCGAGGAGGAGTATCTCGCCACCATCGCCGTGACCCGCCTGCTGCTCGGGCCCTCGGTCACGGTCCAGGCTCCGCCGAACCTGTCCGAGCCGGAGCAGATCTCGCGACTGCTCGCGGCCGGTGTCGATGACTGGGGCGGGGTTTCGCCGGTGACCCCGGACCACGTCAACCCCGAGCGGCCGTGGCCCGACATCGAGAGTCTGACCCGCTGGACGGCGGAGTCCGGTCTCACGTTGCGCGAGCGGCTGACCGTCCACCCGCGCTTCGTCCTGGGCTCGTTGGTCCGTGACGAGGCGTGGATCGACCCGCGGCTGCACGGACACCTGCGCGCTCTGGTCGACCTGACCACGGGCCTGGCCCGTGAAGAGGCGCGCGCCGAAGGCCGGGTGTGGCAGGAGCCCGACGGCGGGATGGCCGCGACCGGTTCCGGTCAGGGCCGCGTCGATCTGCACCGCGGCGTCGATGAACAGGGCCGCAGCGCCGACCGGCGCAGCGACTTCGACGAGGTGTACGGGGATTGGCAGGAGGTGGCCACCCGCATCGACGCGGGGGCGCCGCAGCGCCTGGACGCCGACGTTCGGGCAGCCCTGCACCGTGCCGAGGACCGCCCCTCGGGGTTGACCGACGAGGACTACCTCGCCCTGCTGACCTGCGACGGGGTGGACCTGGACGCGGTCACGGCACTGGCCGACAACATCCGCCGGGACGTGGTCGGTGAAGACGTCACCTACGTGGTGAACCGCAACATCAACTTCACCAACGTCTGCTACGTCGGCTGCCGGTTCTGCGCGTTCGCCCAGCGCCGGACCGACGCCGACGCCTTCACACTGTCGCTGGAGCAGGTGGGCCAGCGCGCCGCCGAGGCACAGGCGCTCGGCGCCACGGAGGTCTGCCTGCAGGGTGGGATCGACCCCGCACTGGGCCGAACGGCCTACGTCGACATCGTGCACGCGGTGATCACGGCGGCACCGGGCATTCATGTGCACGCTTTCTCTCCCATGGAGATCGCGACCGCCTCGGCCAAGTCCGGGATCTCGGTGCGCGACTGGTTGCTCGAGGTGAAGGACGCTGGGCTGGGGTCGATCCCTGGAACCGCGGCTGAGATACTCGACGATGAGGTGCGCTGGGTGCTGACCAAGGGCAAGCTGCCCGCGGCCCAGTGGGTAGAGGTCGTCGCCACCGCTCATGAACTGGGCATCCCGAGCAGCTCGACGATGATGTACGGCCATGTCGATCACCCGCGCCACTGGATCGGTCACCTGCGGACCCTGTCCGTTCTGCAGGACCGGACCGGTGGGTTCACCGAGTTCGTGCCACTGCCGTTCGTGCACACCAATGCCCCGATCTATCTCGCCGGCCTTGCCCGGCCAGGGCCGACGCTGCGCGACAACCGGGCGGTCCACGCGGTCGCCCGGCTGATGCTGCACGGGCGGATCCCCAACGTGCAGACGTCCTGGGTCAAGCTCGGCGTCGGCGGGACCCGGGCGATGTTGCAGGCCGGGGCCAACGATGTCGGCGGCACCCTCATGGAGGAGACAATCAGCCGGATGGCCGGGTCAGAGCACGGGTCGGCCAAGACCGTGGCGGAGCTCACCGAGATCGCCGCAGGGATCGGTCGCCCGGTACGTGAACGCACCACCACCTATGCCGTTCCGGTAGCGCGCTGACGGCCGCACTCCCGAGAGAGATGTTCCACGTCCCGTACTGCCGGGCACGACCCGCGGGGGCCTACCAGGCGCTGGAAAAGGTCAATGGCAAGGCCGAAGACCTCTGGTGGATGAGGTCATCGAGGCGACGGGTCGGCGTGAGGAGCGCAACCGGCTGCTGCCGGCGCATCTGACGGTCTACGACGTGCTGGCGATGACGTTGTTCTCCTCGGCCGGTCATGAGGAGGTGATGCGCAGCCTGACTGAGGGGTTGAGGTGGGCCTGTGACGGCGCGGAGGAGTACGAGTTGCCCAGTCAGGTCGCGATCTCCAAGGCCCGGGCGCGGCTGGGGCCTGAGCCGTTGGCGGAGTTGTTCGACCGGGCTTGCCTGCCGTTGGCGACGTCGGCGACGCGGGGAGCGTACTACCGGGACTGGCGGCTGGTCAGCATCGACGGCACGACCATCGATGTCGCCGACACCGGCGCCAATGCCGGCGTGTTCGGCCGGGACAGGATCGGCCGCGGGCATGGCAGCGCGTTCCCGCAGCTACGGATTGTCGCGCTCGGCGAATGCGGCACGCACGCAGTCCTGGCCGCGGCGATGGACTCCTACGCGGTCGGTGAAGTCACCCTGGCCAAGCAGCTCGTCGCGGCCTTGCAGCCTGGGATGCTGTGCCTGGCCGATCGTGGGTTCACCGCGGGTGCAGCGGCACCGCCAGCCCCGGCGCGAATACGCCGCGCAGTCAGTCATCCCCGCTCCCGATCGCCACCCTGCACCCGACGCCGAGGATCGCATCGAGTGACGGCGCGCCGAAAAGGACTTGCGTGCGATATTGTCTCGACGCCAAGCTCGCTGACCAGGGAGGCTTGTGGAGTAGACTCCACAGGAGTCACCGAGGTTCTCAAAGGGCAGGCTCAGAGGGAGACCCCGAAATCGCCGGCCGGATCGGTCCACCAGTGCGTCCGCCGCAACCCGGCCGCGGCGAGCTCAGCCGCTACCCCTTCGGGACGGAACTTCGAGGAAACCTCGGTCCGTACCCCCTCGCCGGCCTCGAAGACCACCCCGATGTCGAGGTCGGCGATGTTCACCTCCTGACGGGTCCTGGCCCGCAGCCGCCTCGATCCGTTCCAGGGCGGCGTTCCACACCGCAACATGATCGAAGGCCTCCAGGTCGAAGTCGCCCTTGAGTTCGCGGTTGATGACCGTGAGAACGTTGCGGTTGAAGGCCGTCGTGACCCCGGCGCCGTCGTCGTAGGCCGCAACCAGTCGCTCGGAATCCTTGACCAGATCGGTCCCCAGGAGCAGCGAGTCGCCAGGATCCAGCGTCGCGGCGAGTGCGGACAGGAAGCGAGCACGCGGCCCTGGTTCGAGGTTGCCGATCGTAGAACCGAGGAAGGCAACCAGCCGTCGTCCGCCACGCGGTAACTCCCCGAGGTGCCGCTCGAAGTCGCCGCATACCGCTGCCACCTCGACCCCCGGGTACTCCTGGGCGATGGCTGCACCGGCGGTGAGCAGCACCGACCGGTCGACGTCGAAGGGCACGAACCGGCGCAACGTGCCGGCATCGCGCAGCGCGTCCAGCAATAGCCGGGTCTTGTCCGACGTACCGCTGCCCAGCTCGACCAGCGTCGTAGCCGCCGAGGCCTGCGCGATCTCGCCGGCATGCAGGTCGAGCACGGCCCGTTCGGCGCGGGTCGGGTAGTACTCCGGTAGACCGGTGATCTCGTCGAAGAGCTCGCTGCCGTACTCGTCGTAGAACCACTTGGGGGGCAACATCTTCGGGGTGGCAGTCAAGCCGGCCAGGACATCAGCCCGCAGGGCGCCGTAGGCCTCGTCCGGGCCGAGATGGTTGTCCACCTGCGTCGTCACTGTGCCTCATTGAGGTCGACGAACTCGACCCCGTCGCTGGTAACCGACACCAGGTGCCGATCGGGTACGTCGACCAAGGCCGGGTCGTCGTCCTAGGGCTCACTCGCCACGACCACGCCGTCTGTCGTGCTCAGGACCGAGAGCGTGTCGCCCCAGGTCGTCGCGAGAAGTCGGTCGCCGTCTCCAGCGAGCAGGTTGAGTCGGGCACCGGGGTCGAGCGCGGAGACTTCGGTGACGGTCCGGGCGAGCCGATCGAGACCGCGGTCGAAGACCAGGGCGGCCAACACCGCACTGTCCACTGTGGACTCAACGGTCCGCGCGGCCGGTAGGGCCGACCGGTCGACGATCCCGTTGTGCGACAACAGCCACCGGCCGTCTGTGAAGGGTGCCGCAGCGCTCTCGTCGACCGGCATCCCGGCGGTCGCTGATCGGACGGCGGCCACGACACATCCCGAGCGCAGGATCGGCGCCAGCGACGCGAAGGACGGCTCGCTCCACAGCGGACGCGGCGAGCGCCACCGGACCGGCGCCTGGCGCGCGGCGCTGAAGAACCCGGCTCCCCAGCCGTCGGCGTTGATCGTGCCGTACCGCTGCCGCCGCGGTGCGTAGGACTGGACGAGCAGCCCGTGCTCCGGCTCGAGCATGAGGGAGGCCAGGCTCCGGGGCGCACCCAGCCATCCGAGGTGTCGGCACACCTCAGTCGGTTCCGAGGTCCCAGGCCAGTCGCAGGCCGGCGAAGATCTGCCGGCGGAACGGGTGGTCCCAGTTCCGGAAACTCGGCCGCAAAATCGAGGCCCCCACCGCCCACGAACCGCCGCGCAGTACCCGGTAGTCCCCGTCGAAAAACGGCGCGGAGTAATGCCGGTAGAGCATCGGGCGAAAGCCCGGCCACGGCTGCAACGAGGAGGTGGTCCATTCCCATACGTCGCCCAACATCTGCTCGGCACCGCACGCCGAGGCCCCGGCGGGATAGGCGCCCACCGCGGCTGGGCGTAGCGCCGTACCTCCGAGATTAGCCACCCCCGCAGAGATCTCCGTGTCGCCCAGGGGAAGCGGCGGCGCCGGTCGGACTCCTCGTCCCAGGCGCAGGCCTTCTCCCACTCGATCTCGGTGGGTAGCCGCGCCCCGATCCAGGTGGCGTAGGCCTCGGCCTCGAAGAAGGTCACATGCTGCACTGGCTCGTCGGCGGGGATGTCCTCGACGATCCCGAACCGGGTCCGGGTGCTGTCGGTACCCCAGAACAGCGGCCGCTCGAGACCGGTGTCGAGCCGGTGCTGCCAGCCGCGTACCGACCACCACCGCGGATGGCCGTACCCGCCCGCTGCGATGAACTGGGCCCATTCGTCGTTGGTGACCGGCAGCGTGCCGATGCGAAATGCCGGCACGTCCACCACATGGGCGGGCCGCTCGTTGTCCAGGGAGAACGGCTCCAGACCCGCGTCGACGCCGAGCACGAATCGTCCCCCGGGTACGAGCACCGACCTACCCGCGACCCCGTCCCGTCCGGACGGCAGGGCCGAACCCTCGCCGAGCAACGGCGCGCCGTCGCGTAGTTGCAGCGCCTGCAGCAAGGTCTCGTCGTGTTGCTGCTCGTGGCTGACGACCATGCCGTACGGGAACGCCGACTCCTCCTGGACCGTCGGCGTCCCTGGCAATGCCTCGAGCTTGTCCAGCACCCGTCCGCGCACCTCGGAGCAGTACGCGCGTGCCTCGACAGGCGGCAAGAGGGGGAGTTGCGGCCGGGTCGCCCGCGGGTGGGTGAAGGCGTCATAGAGTGCATCCACGTCGGGCGGAAGCAGCCCAGGCCGATTTGGTCGCCCTCGCGCAGCAGCCACAGATCCTCCTGCTGACCGATGTGGGCGAGATCCCAGACCAAGGGACTCATGAGCGGGTTGTACTGCTGGCACAGCTCGGCGTCGTCCAAATCGGTCAGCAGGACGGTGCGCTGCCGCGCCCGGTCGAGTTCGGTGGCCAGCGACTCGCGGACATCACTCATCGCGCTCCTTGGTCGTCGTCTGTTCCTTCGCGGGTGGCTGCCACGAACGCTGCAGCGGGGCCGACCTCCCGAGCGGTGTTCAGTACGCGGTCGCCGGGGCACTCGGCGCGCTGCACGAGCTCGGCCAGCGCCCTCACCTCGGAGCGCAGCGAATCAGGTGTCCGGTCGAGGGCGACGGCCAGACAGCGGAGCGCAGCCCGGTGCAGCGCCGGGTCGGCCAAGCCGAGTCGAGCCGCCCGGTCCCATGCGTCGGCAACGCCGCAGGTGGCTTAGTCAACCGCATCGGCGACGACGGGATCGTCCATCAGGGTGGCGGTGATCGCGGGGAGGGCGGGCCACCACGGCTCGGGGGCCGCATCGAGAAAGCGGATCTCGAGATATCCGCGCAGCCGCACGGGTGGGAAGTGCGTGGTCAGGTGGTAGTCGAGGTCGGCCCTGCCTGGCCGTCGCCCCCCGAGATAGGCCGATCCGTCCAGCCACGACCCGAACGAGACTCGCTCGCGGATCGGTGTGGCGAGGTCGCTGTCGGGATCGTGTACGAGCATGACCGGGGCCGCCAGCGCGTAGCGCGCCCACTCGTGCGCCGCTTCCCGGCCCCGGAGCATCGGCCCGCACCGGGCCTGGTCGAGTCCCTGCGACGAAGGCCACCACTACTGGCCAAAGTGCAAGGAGTGCGCCTGTCATTACGCCACGCGCAACCACATCTCCTGCCCGAACCACCCGTCGGCGATCCTGTAGAGCCTAAATGTCTACTGTGGATTGTCCGCAGCCAGTCCGCAGGATGATCACAAACGGTCAACATCGTCCAACGGTACGAGCGGGTGTCAACGGCCAAGTTGTGGTCCCCGCTGGTGGCCAACTAAAAGTCCCCACCCCTCGGGTTGATCAGCGACGTTTCGTGGCGGTGCCTCCCTTCGTTCGGGCTTCGCGCATGCGGTAGGACTCGCCGTCTGTGACGACGAGGTTGGCGTGGTGCAGGAGCCGGTCGAGCAGGCTGACGGCGGTGGTGTGTTCGGGCAGGAACCGGCCCCAGGACTCGAAGGGCCAGTGGCTGGCGATGCCCAGTGATCGTCGTTCGTAGGCGGCGGCGACGACGCGGAACAACAGCTGGGCGCCGGTGTCATCCAGCGGAGCGAACCCGACCTCGTCAATCAAAATCAACTCGTTGCGCAGCAGGGTGTCGATGATCCTGCCGACGCTGTTGTCGGCCAGGCCGCGGTAGAGGGTCTCGACCAGGTCGGCGGCGGTGAAGTAGCCGACCCGGTGCCCGGCGTGCACGGCCGCGACGCCGACCGCGACCAGGAGGTGGCTCTTGCCGGTGCCGGCCGGGCCGAGCAGGCAGAGGTTCT
>JAABUS010004748.1_pt1 | contig 19028 bp, 14 predicted proteins | sample 5560161 | NCBI WGS metagenome assembly JAABUS01 (sample SAMN10711885, study PRJNA513376) | rock metagenome | isolation source: Antarctica rocks | place: Antarctica: Victoria Land, Trio Nunatak nord | collected 2016-01-04 | reverse complement strand
GCAGGTGAAAATCATTGTTGTCCAGCGAAAGCAACAATCCTTTGGAGAGCAGGTAATCGCCAACCAGAACCGCAATTTTGTTTTTCCATAAAGCATTGATAGAGAAGAAACCCCGCCGCTGATAGGAATTGTCCACCACATCATCATGAACCAAAGTTGCCGTATGCAAAAGTTCTACCAAGGCAGCGCCGCGATGGGTAGATTCATTAATCCCTCCGCATAAACCTGCGCTAAAAAAAACGAACATTGGCCGTATTTGCTTGCCTTTTCGTTTTACAATATAATGGGTAATGCGATCAAGCAGCGGGACTGAACTGTGCATAGATGCTTTGAATTTGCTTTCAAAAACATCAATTTCGGCAGCTATCGGATTTTTAATCTCGTCAATGCTAAGCATCTACGGGTTTCATGGGGATTAATAATAAAATAAGCAAGGCCAAATATAGCAGGTAAATATGTTAAAACACGTTTCTGGTTGACAGCCAAATATACAAATCCATAAATAAAAAAACACAATAAGCAGGTTCCTTTGCAGAACGCTTATTGTGTTTTTTTATAAAAAGAAAGCAGGAAATTTATTCTTCTCCGCCCACTTTTAACTGATCAGGATCTTCGTGGTAACCAGTCCCTTCTGTTTCAGGCTGAACAAAAGTTTCGTCTTCATCACCTTGATTAGTAGATGGTGATTTCACTTTTTCCAATTGTTCTTCTGTTAAATTCGTGCTTCCGCTGGTGTTTTCCCAAGGTTTTTCGCCTTCTTGTTCTATGGTCATTGCTTTTGGTATTTCGTGTCCTTCTTCTGTTGGCGCGGAAGTATCACCTGCCGTATCCTGTTCTTCATCACCCAAAAATCCGGGTTCATCATGTGTGCGGTTATTGTCATCAGATTTGGCCTGGTCTTCCCGGTCTCTGAAAATTTCGTCTTTCGGATCTATCATTTTGTGTTTGTTTAAGTTCAGATATTTATGCCATAAAAGAAGCATCCAACATTTAAATTGTTTGCGTTGAAGCAGGAAAGAAGCTATTTTGGCTGCTCACATCGCTTCCAGCATTTGTTTTAAAACCGCTTGTGCTGCCCATTCCCGGTTGGCTGCTTCTTTTATCACGATGGAATTAGGTCCGTCCAGTATTTCTGCTGATAATTCCAGGTTGCGGCGCACCGGCAAACAGTGCATTACTTTTGCTTGGTTGGTATTTTTCAGTTTTTCATTGGTCAGCATCCAATCTTCATTTCCGGGGATCACTTTTCCATAAGGTTCAAAAGCCGACCAGTTTTTTACGTAGATAAAATAAGCATCCCGCAAAGCTTCAGTTTGATTGTGGGTGATGGTTGCGCCTTGCGTAAATTCGGTAGAAAGTTCCAGTCCAACAGGGTGTGCAATGGTAAAATCAACTTCTGCTTTGCACATCCATTCGGAAAAAGAATTCGGGACAGCCTGAGGTAACGCTTTTACATGCGGCGCCCAGGTTAAAACTACTTTTGGCCGAGGCTTGGTTTTCAGTTCTTCAATCGTAACTAAATCAGCCAAACTTTGCAACGGATGCCTTGTTGCAGATTCCAAGCTCACCACGGGAACACCGCATAATTCTACAAACTTGCTAAAGATCACTTCGCTGTAATCTTCTTCTCTATTTTGCAAACCGGGAAAGGAGCGAAGGCCGAGAATATCCACATATTGTCCGATCACGGCTGCTGCTTCGCGGATATGTTCTACCGTTGTGCCGTTCATCACTACGTTATCACGTAACTCTAAAGCCCAACCTTCTTTATCGATATTTAAAACCATCACGTTCATGCCTAAGTTCATCGCGGCTTTTTGCGTGCTCATGCGGGTACGTAAACTTGGGTTGAGGAAAACCAAGCCTAAAGTTTTGTTCTTTCCCAAGTGCTGAAAAGCAAAAGGATCTTTTTTTAAATCCAATGCTTCTTTTATCAAGTAATTTATGTCGTTAACGTCGTTTACGGAGGAGAAGAGTTTCATTATTTATATTGAAGGATTTTCTGTTTTGGTTGGGTCGTGCGCCCTGTCATCCAGACGGTAAGAGGGATTTTCATCAAAATGAATGATCATTATTGTTTGAAGAAGTTTTCTCTCTTTGTTCGAATGACAAAAAAGTTTACATAGAAGGATTAAACACCGCAACCGGCGCATTTTTTAAAGCCAAACTAAAAGCTTCCAAAAAACGATCAGCATGAGCTTTGGTTAAGTTTAAAGCAGGCAACAAACGGATGACGTTCGGTTTAGCTTCTCCCGTAAAAATATGATATTTAAATAAAAGTTCTGCTTTAACATGCGCCAAAGTTTCCGGCAAATCAATCCCGATCATCAAACCACGGCCGCGTACTTCTTTTACCTGCTCAAATTTCTTCAGTTCTTCAATTAAATAGCTGCCAACTTCGGCTGCGTTTTGCATCAGGTTATTCTGTTCCATCACTTCTAAAACCGCCAATCCTGCTGCGCAAGCCAAATGGTTGCCTCCAAAAGTAGTCCCAAGCATATAATAAACTGGTTTTATTTTGGGTGAGATAGAGATGCCGCCAATCGGGAAACCGTTGCCCATTCCTTTGGCCATGGTATAAATATCAGCATCAACACCGGCAAAATCATGTGAATAGAATTTGCCCGTACGTCCATAACCGCATTGTACAGAATCGGCAATAAAAACAGCATTGTATTCATCACAAAGAGAACGGATTTTTTGCAGGAAGCTTTCCGGCGCAACCTGTATCCCGCCAACGCCTTGAATACCTTCAATAATTACAGAGCTGATTTCGTTTGCTGCAAAAGCTTGTTCTAAAATAGCTTCATCATTCCAGGGCAAAAAAATTACGTTGTTGGTTTCGTTTACCGGTGCCACAATTTTAGGATTATCCGTAACGGCAATGGCCAGTGAAGTTCGGCCGTGAAACGCTTTTCGGAAAGCGATCACCTTTTTTTTACCGTTGTAAAAGGATGCCAGTTTCAACGCGTTTTCATTCGCTTCTGCTCCGGAATTACATAGAAACAACTGATAATCTTCTTTACCTGAAACCTGTCCTAATTTCTCCGCCAACTCTTTTTGGATAGGAATTTCTATTGAGTTGCTGTAAAAACCCAACTGCTGCAACTGATCTTCCAATCGTTTTACATAATGCGGATGTGTGTGCCCGATAGAAATAACCGCATGGCCACCATATAAATCTAAGTATTCCTGGCCTTGATCGTCCCAAACCAGGCTGCCTTGGCCTTTTACAATATTGATATGGTTTATTGGGTAAACATCGAAGGGTTTCATAAGAGTTGTAAGTTTAGAAAGCGTTTGCTTTCAGTTTAAGACCATTAGTTTCTGGTAATCCGAACATCAGATTCATGTTTTGTACCGCTTGTCCTGATGCGCCTTTTAGCAAATTGTCCATAATGCTGATAACGAAAATTTTATTACCGTGTTTTTTAATTTGGATAAAGCATTTGTTGGTATTTACAACCTGTTTTAAATCGATATCTCGTGTAGTAACATGTGTAAAAGGATGTTCGGCATAAAAATCTGTGTATAAGTTAAAGGCTTCCTCTTCACTTAAATCACATTCCGTATAAATAGAAGCTAAAATTCCCCGTGTAAAATCTCCCCGGTAGGGAATAAAATTGAGCTTGTTCTTATCGGAAGGATAAACCGGAAAGTTGTTTTGCAACTGGTTGAGCGACTGGCTGATCTCCTTTAAATGCTGATGGTTAAAAGCTTTATAAACCGATAAATTATCGTTGCGCCAGGTAAAATGCGAAGTAGGAGACAAGCTTTGCCCGGCACCGGTTGAGCCTGTTGTTGCAGAAATATGTACTTCGTTTAGCAGTAAATTTTTATATGCTAAAGGAAGCAAGCCCAATTGGATACAAGTGGCAAAACAGCCCGGATTGGCAATGTCCGATGCTTCTTTTATGGCACTTTTATTGAGTTCCGGAAGTCCATAGATGAAGTTGCGTGTTTTGAGTTGCGGGTTGCCGGTTTCCTGTTGCAGGGCCTCGCTTTCACCTTTCATCTTTTCGCCTTTCACCTTGAAATCTTTTGCCTCTTTCAACCTAAAGTCCTGACTTAAATCAATGATTTTGATATGAGTTGCAATTGGATTTGCATCTAAAAATTTTCTCGCATCGCCATGGCCAACACATAAAAATAGAACATCAATCTCATCCGATAATTCACTGCTGAATTTCAATTCTGTATCGCCAAAAAGATCCGAATGCACTTCATACAAAAAATTGCCAGCGTTGCTTTTACTGTTTACAAAAGCAATTTCTACGTTTGGATGGTTCAGTAAAATACGCAGCATTTCACCGCCGGTGTATCCTGCGCCGCCAATAATTCCGGCTTTAGTTGTTTTTTCTGTGAAAGGCATCAGTTTAATCCTCTTTTGGCCCGTTTACTTTGTGATAAATAACCGTTTGGTTGCCAAAAATCTTTGAAAACCCTTTCACATCATCGCCTGTCCAAGTGTTGTTCATTTCGCCGTAACTGCCAAATTTGTTCGACATTAAATCATGTTCAGATTCAATCCCTAAAACCTGAAAACGGTACGGATACAACTGTACAAATACTTTACCGCTTACATTTTGTTGGGTGTCCGTTAAAAAGGATTCGATATTACGCATTACCGGATCATGGAACTGGCCTTCGTGCAGCCAGTTGCCATAAAAGGTAGAAAGCTGGTCCTTCCAGCTCAACTGCCATTTGGTCAACGTATGTTTTTCCAAAGCATGATGAGCTTTAATGATGACCATAGGCGCGGCAGCTTCAAAACCAACGCGGCCTTTAATGCCGATAATGGTATCACCCACATGGATATCACGGCCAATGGCATAAGGCGAAGCAATTTCCTGCAATTTCTGGATGGCTTTGGTTGGATGATCAAAAGTTTCATCGTTGATGGCAACCAGTTCGCCTTGTTTAAATTCTAACGTTACTTTTTCCGAGCCTTCTTTGGTTAGTTGCGTTGGCCAGGCATCGTCAGGCAGACCTTCGTTGGAAGTCAATGTTTCTTTTCCGCCGACAGAAGTTCCCCAGATCCCTTTATTGATCGAGTATTTGGCTTTCTCGAAATTCATTTCCACGCCGTGCTCTTTCAGGTATTTGATCTCTGCTTCACGGCTAAGTTTTAAATCGCGGATTGGTGTCAGGATCTTTACTTCCGGGATCAGGATATTAAAGATCATATCAAATCGGACTTGATCATTGCCTGCGCCAGTACTGCCATGGGCAACATAACCGGCACCGATTTTTTTTGCATACAAAGCAATGGCTGTTGCCTGACTAACGCGCTCGGCACTTACAGAAAGCGGATAAGTATTGTTCTTCAAAACATTGCCATAGATGAGATAGCGGACGCAGGTGTTGTAAAAATTCTCCGTTTCATCAACAACATAATGCGAAACAACACCCATTTTATAAGCGCGTTTTTCAATATCTGCCAGTTCTTCTTTGTTAAAACCACCAGTGTTTACAATAACGGAATGAACTTCCAAATTCAAATCCTGCGATAAATATATACTGCAAAACGAAGTGTCCAAACCTCCGCTAAAAGCTAAAACTACTTTTTCTTTCATGGTTAAATATCGGTTAGTTTGGTAATGCCCAAGCCTAAAGTTTCAATTGTTTTGGTAGATTTTTTTAGCGCTGTTTCGATCCGTTCAAGTAAAGTAGCTTTGTGGCTCAGTTTTTTCATCTTTTCCTCAATCTCTTTCGCTTTTTCTTCCGGGTCAAAAAGCATGGCCGTACACATGCAATTTTTGCGTTCTTTACCCATCAAAATATCGTAATTGACACAACTGCGGCAACCTTGCCAAAAAGCTTCGTCCTGAGTCAGTTCCGAATAAGTGACCGGCTCGTAACCCAACTCCGAATTGATTTTCATTACTGCCAAACCTGTAGTCAACCCAAAAATTTTGGCATCAGGATATTTTTTGCGGGAAAGCTTAAAAATTTCCTCTTTAATGGCTTTTGCCAAGCCGACTTTTCTGTAGATCGGGTTAACGATCAAACCCGAATTGGCCACAAATTGCCCGTGGCTCCAGGTTTCGATATAACAAAAGCCCGCCCAGGTACCATCTTTATGAATTGCTATTATAGCTTTGCCTTCCAGCATTTTGTTGGCCACATATTTGGGGGAACGGGTGGCAATACCGGTGCCGCGGGCTTTGGCAGATTCGGACATTTCATCGCATATCTGAGGCGCATATTCTGCTTGTTCGCCTGTGGCTACCCGAATGGTGAAATCTTGAATGGTCATTGAAATAGATTAAGATAACCGTTAAGAATTAATTAGCTTTTTTTGAAGCCAGGTTAATAAGAAAAGGAGTGGAAGAGGCAGCAAAAGCTGGTTTTTAAGAAGACCAACTGGTAGCGGATCAAACCCTGGAGATAAAAGTCCGTCGTCGGATCAGCGGCAGCGGGCAGCCATTTACTGTCAGAACCAATGCAAGCACTGCAGGGGCAAAATTTGCTTTGAAAGCAGGTAAGGCTAAGCTTTGCCGGTTGATCATTTTTAAATTAAAAAGTGTTTTTTTAAAAAGCGTAAATTTTTGCAAAAAAATTTATAAATGCAAATTTTGTATAGTTAAACGAAAATTGTGTTGAATAGTTTAATTTTTTGACGGTCATTTATTTGCCTGGCACAATCCGTGCCCGAACTCTTTTATTTCCGTAATTATCTTACTTTTGCTAATATTGTTAGTGCTTTTTATGCAAACCAGTTTACTTTTTGAAGTGGGTGCCGGTCCGGTTTATTACAACTACTGGTTTGCCATTGTCCCGCCTTACCGGGTCAAGGCGGTGATTGACCAGCTTAAGATAAAGATCAACAACCTGACTGAAAATGCGGTTACCGATAGCAAAGCTTACCTTACTGTGGTACACCAGAACCAGGTTATGCCTGCGGTAATGGAGGAGAAGATAAGGTATTATCACTCCAAAATGAAAACCTTCCCGGTTTTTGAAATCCGTTTACAAAACTTTGGCTTCATCCGAAAGAAAAATGTTTACACCATATTTGTAAAAGTACAGGCAGATGACAATTGGGACCACAACCTGAAACGGCTCCGAAAAAACATTGATAAAAACAGTATCAAGCAAGCTTTTATCCCGATTGCGGAAATTACAGGCACGATGGATTTTCAGCAGGTTTGGCCGCATCTGGAACATTTGGGGTACGATGCTTCGTTTATGGCAGAAAAATTGACTATCTTGGAAAAACCGGCGCATAAGCCACAGGATCAGTACAAACCAAAGCTGCATTTGCTGCTCAAAAAGTGCAGTTGCCAGGCTGATTGATGATTTTCTAAATTTTTATACAGCAGGATTTAAAAAGTTTTCTACTTTTGTGGCGGGTAAGTCTTTTACGACCAGCTCCTTTTGAACTCCCCCAGGGTGGGAACGCAGCAAGGGTAGAAAGTTGTAGCGGTGCGATAAAAGTAGCTTACCCACTTTTTTTCTTTCAAACCTTCTTTTTTAATTGTATGCAGCAGGGGTTTTCTTCGGCTTTTTTTTGTTTTTTTTAAATAGATTTTTTACTGCTAATAAGGAGCATTCGGTTTTCGTAAAAACTAATTCCTGTTTCTTTGTTTCAACCTAAAAAATAATATGGTTGATGTATTGATTGTAGGCGGCGGCCCAATTGGCTTGGCATGTGGGTTGGAAGCCAAAAAAGCAGGCTTGAGTTATTTAATAATCGAAAAGGGAACGCTGGTCAACTCCTTATATAACTATCCGGCCGGCATGACTTTTTTTTCTACTTCGGAAAAACTGGAGATCGGCGGCGTGCCTTTCGTTTCCAGCAACATCAAACCTACACGGGCAGAATCGCTGGAATATTATCGCCGTGTAGCTACTTCCAATGAACTGAACCTCCATTTATTTGAAACCGTTTTAAGTAATCAGCCTAAAAACAACGGCTATGAAGTAACGACCAGCAAAGGTATTTATCAAACCAAAAAAATCATTATTGCCACAGGTTTTTATGATGTGCCGGTTAAAATGAATATCCCTGGAGAGGATTTGCCAAAAGTGCGGCATTATTATAAAGACCCCAATTTTTATACAATGCAAAAGGTGCTGGTTGTAGGTGCCAGTAATTCTTCTGTTGATGCCGCGTTGGAAACTTTTCGGAAAGGGGCCGAAGTAACGATGGTGATCCGCAAGGGTGATATTAACGAACGCGTAAAATATTGGGTTCGGCCGGATATTATCAATCGGATCAAAGAAGGAACGATCAAAGCTTATTATCACTCCGGCTTAACGGCCATTAGAGAACATGAAGTTGATATCCAAACATCAAAAGGTTTAATGACTATTCCGAATGATTTTGTGCTGGCTCTAACCGGTTATCAGCCTGACTTTGGTTTTTTAAAAATGATGGGTATTTCGCTTTCTGCAGATGATAAATTATTGCCGGAATATGATCCGCAAACGATGGAAACCAATCAAAAAGGAATTTACTTAGCTGGTGTAGTTTGCGGCGGCATGGATACGCATTTGTGGTTTATCGAAAACTCCAGGGTTCATGCGGAGCAAATTATGGCAAACATTGTAAAACAAACTGCTAAAGTTTAAACGCTAATTGGGTGATAAATTTTTGGAATACTGTTTTTATGCCGGTAAAAGAAGCATGCAGATAAGATCAGCAAAAATTTCTATATTTAAAAAATCTGAAACTGATAACAAAACATTCATTATACAGCTAAATACTTTTGACATTTACCGATTTTAACTTCGATCCAAACCTGCAGGAAGGATTGGACAGCATGGGTTTCCGCAAGCCAACACCTATACAGGAACAAGCTATCCCTATTATTTTAAACAAGCATGATTTGATTGCCTGCGCCCAAACCGGAACAGGTAAAACTGCTGCCTATTTGCTGCCCATTATGCACCAGATTTGTACAGCCAAAGAAAAAAGTTTGGTCAATACGTTGATCCTGGCACCAACTCGCGAACTTGTCCAGCAGATAGACCAGCAAACAGAAGGGCTGGCTTATTTTACAGGCATCAGTTCGATTGCAGTTTATGGCGGCGGAGATGGCATTAGTTACGAGCAGCAACGCCGAGCTTTAAATGAAGGTGTGGATATTATTATCGCTACGCCAGGCAGGCTGATCGCGCATTTAACTTCCGGCATGGTAAAGCTAAGTCAGTTACAGCATTTGATTTTGGACGAAGCCGACCGGATGCTGGACATGGGTTTTTATGATGACATCATCCGCATCATGAGTTATTTGCCTGCAAAACAGCAAACCCTTCTTTTTTCTGCCACTATGCCAGGCAAAATCCGTACACTTTCGCAAAAAATACTAAACCAGCCCGAACAGATCAATATTGCATTGTCGCAGCCTGCCATCGGGATTTTGCAGCAGGTGTACATGACATTTGACCACCAGAAACTGGCCTTGATCAAATCTATTTTGGCACAAGGAAATTACGCAAGTACAATCGTATTTGTATCAACCAAAGAAAAAGTGAAGCAATTGTACCAAACGCTTTACCGTGCCGGATTAAAGGTAGAAGCTTTTCATTCTGATCTGGAACAAGAGCAACGGGAAAATATTTTGCGTGCTTTTAAAAGCAGGCAATTGCCAATTTTGATTGGGACAGATGTTTTATCAAGGGGAATTGATGTTGAAGGCATTAGTTTGGTGATCAATTATGATGTGCCGCATGACCCGGAAGATTATATCCATCGCATCGGCCGTACGGCCCGTGCCGAAACTACGGGAACAGCCATTACTTTTATCAACGAAAAAGATCAGCGCAAATTCAGTAATATTGAGGCTTTGATCGGTAAAACTATCGAACAAAAACTTTTGCCGGAGGCCTTGGGTGAAGGCCCGGTTTATCAGCCAGAGATAAAAAGGTTTTCCAGCTACCGAAAGCCGTGGAACAAAAAGAAACAGCAGTAAAGGAATGATGTCATGAATGTCTTATTTCTGACAAATTGCTATTATACCGAAAACGTTTTTAGTATAATAGTAGTCATAAACGGAAACATGTATATTTATTTAGTCAATTTTGTCAGATTGTGAATTAATCAATTGATTAATTTTTTTGTTTGTACATCAAACTTTTTCTCGTTATGAGTCAAATACTTAGCATCACTTGCTGATATTTAATAAATCAAAGAACATTTCTGGCAGTATTTTTTAGGTAGTGTTACATAACTATCTGTACAGCGACCACGTTAAAGCAAACTGTACAAAGAGCAATAAATTAAAAAATAACTATTTAAAAATGAAATCAAAGATTACAAAGTTGGTTCTTACCTTATCTACAGTAGGATTATCAACAACATTGTTCGCTCAAAACATGAATTCTGACACCACTAAACGTTTTGACAAAAAAAGTTTTCGTACTTGGTCTCTAGGACTAAATGGTGGTATGTTGACTCACTTTACACCTTTTAATGGTGCATCAAACGGTGATTTTCATACCCCGGAAGAAACATGGGGTTACGGAGGTTACATTAAGAAGCAAATTTTACCAAGTTTTGGTATCCAGGCAGATTTTTTGGCTGGAAAAGTAAGAGGTTACCAAGCTAACGCGCTTCCTTCACCAACAGTAGCTCAAAATAACAGCAGTTTCACAACTAATATTCAATGGTCGGCAGCGTTGAATGCAAACTTTACAATTGCAAATTTAAGCCTTAACCATAAACGCAGTGCATTATCCCCTTATTTAACTGCAGGTGCAGGTTATATGTCTTCAAGCCCAAACGTTCAGGGTACAATTCCTAATGGAGCAAGTAACGGTTTCGAAGAAAACTGGTTTGTACCTGTTGGGGCTGGTTTCAAATTTGGCTTATCCAAGGTTATCAATATTGATCTTGGCTATAATGTTTATTTTATGAAAACACCTACTTTTGACGGTGTACGCGGTGCAGCAAATGACAGGTTTTCTTATGCCCATGCTGGTATAGAGTTAGCATTAGGCAAGAAAAATACATCCCAATTGCAAAACTTTAGCCCGATTGCTGCCATCCGTGAAGAAAGCGCTGCGGAAAGTGCAGAGTTAAGAAGTATGCTTTCTACCTCAGAGCAAAATAGACTGAGAGATGAAGAGCAATTAAAACAACAATATGCCAAAGATTTAGGCGATGATGATGGTGACGGTGTTGCCAATAAGTTTGACAAATGTCCAGGTACACCTGCCGGTACTGTTGTTGATGGTTCAGGTTGCGCTTTGCCAGTAAACAAACCGGATGTTAAAGTTTTTATAACGGAAGAAGATAAAAAAGTAGTTAGAGACGCTATTTCTAATTTAGAATTCGATTTAGGTAAATCTACTATCCGTGATCATTCATTTGCGAGCTTAGACAGAGTAGCAAACTTATTGGTAAACAAAAATTTTAGCTTGAAACTTGCCGGCCATACTGATAATACAGGTTCTGCTGCGCTTAACTTAAGATTATCTAAAGACCGTGCAGAAGCGGTGAGACAATACTTGGTAAGTAAAGGTGCTAATGCATCACGCATTGAAGCAACAGGTTATGGCCAAACTCAGCCTATTGCATCTAATAAAACTGCTGCCGGTCGTCAGCAAAACCGTCGTGTAGAATTTACATTGTTCTAAATGACAAGTCTATAATTTAGCAAAAAGGTGTATCAGTTTAATTGGTACACCTTTTTTGTTTGTTTTGATATTTAGGTTTATAGCTATTTTACTATTAAAAAAAATTTATATTTTATTTAATAGTAAACTTTAGATTTAATATAAGTATTTTTGAAATAGATATACAATCAAACTAAAAAACAATAATGAACATTTTTGTAGGAAGTCTTCCATTTGCTTTGGAAGAAAGCAGGTTAAAAGAAGTTTTTGAAGCTTATGGTGAAGTATCATCAGTGAAGATTATTATTGATAAGTTTTCAGGAAGAAGCAAAGGATTTGGGTTTGTTGAAATGCCAGATGATTCTCTTGCTCAAAAAGCAATTGATGAATTGAACGGTTCATCTGTTGAAGGACGTTCTATTGTTGTAAACAAATCTGAAGACAAAAGAGACGATTCCAGAAGAAGTAGTTTCGGCGGCGGCGGAAACAGTGGTGGAGGAGGTGGTTACAAAGGCGGCAGCGGCAGTGGTGGTTATGGCGGTGGTGGCAACAGCAGAGGTGGTGGCTATGGCGGAAGCGGCGGTGGAAGCAGTAGAGGCGGATATGATAAAGGTGGTTTTAAAGGTGGTAGTAGCGGTGGTTATAAAGGTGGCAGCGGTGGTCGTAAAGACGAATATTAATTATACTTTGTTTTTTCAGTATTTTTTACAAAGTATTCATTCTAAATAAACGAGTATAATTTAGACTTTTAACATCACATAAAAATGGTAGTTAGAAATAGTGTAATAACTGTTTTTTAACTACCATTTTTTATGTGCTGTTTTTATATAATTATATCCTTTGCAATTTAGAAAAGTTGTGAAAATTGTTAGAGCCTATTTAACTTTATACAAGAAAAAATATTAATGCTTCTTTTACCCTATCAAAATTGATGTTTTCGTCAATTCACATAAACTAAAACCAAATTCCTGACATTTTTTAAGTGATAAAAGAAGCACAAAAAACATATTCAAGGAATTTCAAACAGACCCTTATGTTTAAGTAATTGCCCCGACATTTATTAACAAGTGCTGACCATTCATAAGTGAAGAAATGTTGCTTGCAAAAAATTCAGTAACATTAACTATATCTTTCACTTCAGCCAGGCAATCCGTTAAGCACTAATCAAGCAATTGTTTTCTTAAATCAGGAAGGCTACCTATTTCTGCAAATCTATCTAAAATAGGTGTTCGCAAACTGTACAATTGTGTTTACAGTTATACCTTTACAGCCAACTTCTTTTGAAATTACATCAACAAGGTAATGAAAAGCCTGAAGCCGATTTACCAGGCAGAAACGCTGGAACTGGCCGAACTTAGATAACCAAGCTGGAAACAAAATAGCGAAAGAAATATGAAAAAGTGATGAAGGCCTAATGCAGAGATCAGTTGCATCCAACTATGTATCTCCAGAATAAGTAAAAGGGAGATCGCAAGTCGACGTTCCGAAGAAAATTGTTTTTGATGGTAAACAACATAGAGCTTGACAGGTCAATAAAGTTGCCCTCTGTATTTATCAGATTTCTAATACTTTAGGCTTAAAAAAAGGAGGGACAAGGCATCATATTTGCGCTTGTCCCGGCAGGTAGCCCGTAGGGGAATCGAACCTTGTCCCTAACCTATTGGGCGTCAATGCCATAAATCCGCTGATGTTCCCGACTCTCCGAATTACTCACTGCAACTTTTTGTTTGTTTGTAGCTGTAAACCGTTACACTAAGGTAGGTAAATCTTTTATCAAACCAAGCTGAAAGACTTTTTAAGAATTTGCCGGTTCTATCCAAACCTCGGGGCGAAGATTAATCGGCAATTTAGTCGTTAGTGGAGAACTTGGAACCATTGACCACCCTATTCCGGAATGTCGGGCTGGCCATTCCGGAACACTTTGACCATGTTAACCTATTGACTGTTAATTTCGATTTTCTTTACAGCAAACACAATCTGGTGCTCAAGAGCGCACGGAATAGGCTGGTCAAGGCCGCCGGAATATCCACATTGCCCTCTTTCAGCCACTGCTGCAAACACTTTATGGTTATGGATGCGCCTGTTATGACATACCTTGATATGTGTGGAATCTATAAAGTTGATGCCCCTGGACTGTCCAAGGCAGTTCATTTTTAGGAACAACATCATCGGAACAGCCACCCGTTGCTGTAATTCAACAAAACGGTTATAAGACACCAACCCCGGAAAGCAACTTTTGTAATACAAGCAGATATGCGCTATATAGAAATGCTTGAGATTGGTGAAATGGCCACTGTGAAAGGCGATCAGAACGGTAATTATCTCGCTGTCGGCAAGTGATGCTTTTCTGTCTCTAATCTTGTAATTGCCTGCATCAAGCTGGTGTTTAGCGGTTTCCGTTTCAAATTCCTTGCAGAAATCATCCACTTTAACAAAAATTTCGATAATTTTATCAGGAGTAAGCATAGATTGTTGTTCTTTAAATTCGACACTTAAATATAACAAAATATGCTTACTTATTGATAATCAATTGGTTGTATATTTAACATCCACCCAAGTTTTTCATAGGCTTATCCCGAACTTACGTTAATTAATAATTAAATGACTGTAGAGAAGATTAGAAAGCTCTGATTTATCCCAATTTTCTAACGAACCGTGATGAGGTACCTGAAATACTTTAGTGTCAAAAAGCTTGTTTTTAAAATAAAATGGGACCCTAATTAAGTGACAAAACCCTGTTTCTAACTAATAAGCAGGCACCTACGATCCCGGCATCCAAACCTAATTTTGACATCTTTAACTGTGTATCGTTAATCACCAGGCTTAAAGAGTATTTATTCAATGCGCTTTTAATTGGTAACCTGATATATTCTTCGGTTGACGATAGCCGACCTCCCAGTATTAACAGTTCTGGGTTAAAAACATTAATTAAGGAAGCAATCCCCCTGCCCAGCTTTTCGCCAATGTGGGCAATCAGTTCAATTGCTAAAACATCGTCATTAATTGCCGCCTCAATAATATCATCCAAAATAATATCGTCTATTTTTTTCTTGATTACGGTTGACGATCCTTTTGACAGTTCTTCTTTAAATATCCTTACCAATGCCCGTCCTGAAGCTTCAGTTTCTAAACATCCTTTTTTTCCGCAATGACAGATAATTTCATTGTTAAAAAAAGGCATATGGCCAATCTCTCCTGCATAACCGGATTTGCCGTAGTAAAGCTGGCTGTTGATCATGATACCCATGCCCAAACCATAATCTATATTAAGGAAAAGTACGTTTTTCTCATCCTTGATAACGCCTGAGCAAAATTCGCCGTATGCCATTGCCCTTGAATCGTTTTCTAAAAAAACCCGGATTCCGATATGGTTTTCCATGATCTTGCTTAAGGGTTCTTCATCAAAATGGAAAAAACTGTAGCTGTATCCGGTGGCATAATTTATTCGTCCGGACAGGTTAACGCCAATTCCTAAAATTTTATCTTTTGAACAAGGAAGTTCTTTGATGAAATTATTGATCAACGCACAAAGTTCTTCTAACGACCCTTTATCGTTTGTTAAAGTATAAGGAATATTATAAGAAACATGTACCAGTTTTTTTTGAAAATCAGATAGGCCAATGTTGATGTAAGTTTGTTTTACATCAACACCTAAAAAAAAACCAGAATCTGACACAAGTCCGTAAAGATTGGGTTTTCGCCCGCTTGAAGAATCTACTTTGCCAAAGTCTTGCACCAAACCATCACTGATCAAATCATTAAGCAAGGTATTAATTTTAGGCGCACTTAAATAAAGTTCTTTACAAAGGTCAGCAATAGTTGCACTGCCGGAATTGGCAAAATAGGATAGAATAAACTTCTTCAGGTTCACATTTTTATAGGCAACACCGCTTGCATTATCCGAATTTAATTCCTCAAAAAAAGTTTTTCTCATTAAATTTCATATTTGTAAACTTAAATAGCCAAATTTTTTGAAGCCTAATTCTTATCTTAAAAATGACAATAAAATATATTTAACATGGATTAGGCCCTTCTAAAACCTGATTAATTAAAGTTTTATGGTCAAAGTTAGTACCTATTTTAATAAGAGCCTGTTTAAATTTTATTTCGATAGAAATTATTATGCTTCTTTTATGCACATAAATTTTGTTTTTCAAACTTAATCCGATAAAAGAAAGATAGAATTCCCCTCATTTTTATATGATAAAAGAAGCATAGAAAATAAATTGGATAAATTTTAAACAGGCTCTAAAATATTATAAATATGAAGTCAGTTTTAGCTTTGGTGTTCAATAACCCGAACCATTTATGCTGATCGTTTCTGCACCTTTTTTCTGATCTTCTGCTGTGGCCACAATCTTAAAATAACGGGGATCGGGGCATCTCATGTCTGTAAGCCTTTTGCTATGGACAGGAACGGATACCACCTTGTCCTGATACATTCTATAAAGGTTCGTTTCCTTCCATACAGCATTTTCTACAAGTGTCTTTGTATTTTGAACGGGTTTGCCTTCATTGCCCACCTGATCTATAGCGTTTACACGCTTAAATTCTCCAGAACTATTCGGACTATAACCATCGCAGTCGAAATCTGTTTCGAACCTTTTGCCGGCACCTTCTACAATAAACTTGAGCTTTTTGTCTGCAACAATTTCAATGGACATCATCACTTCTTCGCCGGGATACCAATAATACAGACTGCTCGCTGGTGCATTTTGATAAGTTGCAATCTGACCGCTTTTTTGCGATGTACGGCGAAGGAATGGACGAAAAGCCTTTCTGTCGGCCGATACATTGCCTTTTTCATCCTTAATTACTTCCCAAGTTAACCCAATGTCAGTTTCTTGTGCGCCCATATTGCCACCTAAATAAACAGAAGGATTATCTAAATATTGACCAGGTTTAGCGGGATTAGTACGCGACGGATCGAAAACGATTGTTGGAAGCACCACTTTTCCGCTGATGCCCAGCCACATATCTGTACTCGAAACAATCTTTCGGTAGTAAGCACCGTTAAAGCATGCCGCAGAAAGTGCTGGTTTAACTTCCCCAGTAAAAAAAGTGCTGAATGGATCTGAATCGTTAACCGTTCCTTCAGGCTTGGTTTTGTCTTTATGACAAGCAATTAAGCTTAGCAAAAGAAAGGCCGGGAGGAGAAAAATCTTTACCGTGTTTGTTTTCATGGTTGGAGAGATAATTTGATTTTAAAAATTGTTCTTTAACAAACGCATCTATGCCTTGGGCTATTTAAGTTTGAAACAACAAACGTAAACGTGTAAATAAGGAAAATTCAAAAAATTATAGATAAAAAGATATTTCCTACTATAGGTTTAATATCCTTTTTAAATTTTGTCCCTATAATTTTCAATGCTTCTTTTATCACCTAAAAAACATAAGATTTTTCTTTGTTCTTGTGCTGTAAAATCAAACAACAAATTTATAGGGCTAAAAGAAGTACTAGATAATCTTACTCAATCAAAGACCTTCATTATATAGTTAACCAAGCCTAAGTCTATGTCAAATATGTTAAAATAAATCAAAAACAAAAAATGTTATTAAAATAATTTAATATATAGAAATTTAATAGCTTTAGTAATGTACATTACTCAAATTATATATGAGCAGATGGAGAGTGAGCATTATTGGTTTCTCCCTTGATGCTATATTTTACGTAAACAATTGATTATCTAAGAGATAACAATATAACTTCTTAATTTTTAAAAGTGAGTTTTTTTTTGAACGTAATGAAGAAAATCAGATTTTCCTTTTTTTTGTCTAGCTTATGAATAAATTTTATAAATAAATATTATTAAATTTTTTTAATAAATTTATTGATATCATAAATTTTATTTTCTTTATTTGTTATATCTATTATTAACCGTAAAGTTATATTCTAAAATAGCTCGACATAAATTTACAGTCATAAAAAAAATGTGTTTTTTTAATTATTAATCCTAAAACTATATAATATATGTTCAAACTATTTACTCAACATCAAAAGCTTTTAAAAATCGGGTTGGTGTTTCTCATTTTTTTTAGCATGCAGCATTACGTCTTTGGACAAAACCGGCAATTAACGGGTACAGTTACTGATCAAAAAGGTGAAACGCTTCCGGGCGTGTCTGTAATGATTAAAGGCACTACTAAAGGTATTAGTACTGATAATAACGGTCGGTTTCAATTGCAGATTGAATCCAATCAGTCTGTACTGGTGTTTACTTTACTTGGGTTTCAGCCCCGTGAATTTAATGTACCAAGAAACAATACGTTAAATGTAGTACTCAGCGCCACAACTTCTACCCTGAATGAAGTTGTGGTAGTAGGTTACGGCACCCAGAAAAAAGTTAATTTAACAGGCGCTATATCTGTGATACAAGGCGCTGAAATGGCAAAAAGACCTGTCGCTTCAACTTCATTGGCTTTGCAAGGAATTGCTCCCGGTGTTACGGTAACCCAGCAGTCTGGATTGCCCGGTAATGATGCTGGTACCATCCGTATCCGCGGTATCGGTTCTTACCAGGCCGGCCAGGATCCTTTGGTATTGGTTGATAACGTTGAAATGAGCCTTGATGCGATCGATGCCAATAATATTCAAAGCATTTCGGTATTAAAAGATGCGGCAGCGGCGGCTGTTTATGGTTCGCGGGCTGCAAATGGTGTTATATTGATAACCACAAAACGGGGTTCTGCAAAAGGCACTTCCGTTCAATACAATGGTTATACGGGTTTTCAACAGGCTACGAATTTGCCAAACAAGGTAAATGCGCTTGATCATATGACCTATTATGATATAGCCCGGCTAAATGTCGGACAAACTGCTGCTTTTACCCAGCAAATTGCAGATTATAAAACCTTGGGCCCTGATAACTTTGCCCGTTTCAATACCGACTGGGAGAAGCAGGTTTTAACCCAAAACGGGTTTATGCAGAGCCATAATTTGAGTGTTTCATCAGGTACCGACAAAATTAAAGTATTTGCTTCCGGCAGTTATCTGAAACAAAACGGACTTACGGCAAACACAAACCTGGAGCGTAAAGACCTTCGTTTTAATACGGATGTGGCAATTGCTAAAAATCTGCAGGCATCTATGGACCTAACGCTTAACCAGCGCAACCGGATGTGGCCAGGCGGCGCTTCCCCTTACTTTATTATTCTACAGGCCATTGGTTTACCGGCCAACGTTGCAGGCAGGTTTAATACGGGCGAATACGGCGAGGCATGGATAAACCGGAACCCAATAGCACAAGTATATGATTCTGGTTTTGACAACAGTATTACCAATAGCCGTATTGTGGCCGGTACGTTAACTTACAAACCGATTGCCGGTCTTGATTTGTTAGCTACTTACAGCTCAAATACCTACACTGTTCATAATCGTAACCTGATTAAGCAATACCAGGTGTACACGCCGGACTTGGTTAATAAAGTATTGGTTCCAACGGTGCTTTATCCTTCAACCAATT
>JAABUS010004747.1_pt1 | contig 19031 bp, 18 predicted proteins | sample 5560161 | NCBI WGS metagenome assembly JAABUS01 (sample SAMN10711885, study PRJNA513376) | rock metagenome | isolation source: Antarctica rocks | place: Antarctica: Victoria Land, Trio Nunatak nord | collected 2016-01-04 | reverse complement strand
CCCCCCAGATTGCTTCAATTTCGCCTCCCAAGGTCCAGCCTGTCTCCCGTCCTTTGGCCTCCGTCACGCTTCCATTCCTATACTAGGGAGATCTAACGCTTACAAGTGCCGGCCAACTGAACCCTATTCGCATCACCAACCAGGATCCCCATTACAGCATACTGCCAGTCCTCCGAGGGCCGTATTCGTCCTCGAATCGCCTTACATGACGGGTATGTCTTCCTTTTCCATCTCTCCATCTCTCCATCTCACTTCCAACACCATTACATTCACTCAAATCATCCGAGTCCCATTCCCATCCAGCAAATAAAATCTGTTCATACTAAGCAAACCTAAATAGACAACACTCCTCAACCCATTGCTGCGTACGGTTCGACCGCTCAACGGCAAGCTACCTCCTTCCAGCCTGCCTCCTCTCGCGATACCAACAACAATACAAACTCTTCCCTCGGTCACCGGGTCAGGCACAATAGGCTATCAATAGCTGCTATCGCTCGCGAGAAAACAAACGCCGCCCTTGCGAATCTATCCGCTGGTGTACGTCCCAAAACATCTACAGCCTCACTAGGTCACTCATCCTCGTCCTCGTCCGGGAGCTTATCGAAAGAGACCTCCACTGTCGCACCACCATCGGCCGAGAATACCTCGAGGCAAAAGGGTTACTCTAATCTCTCCCAAGATTCTGCTACATCATCTGCTCCTGTCCAAAGCCCAGGAGGCGAAGGCTCAGGCCAGCGAGCCGATTTAGACTCCCTCTCGCAGGACCGACGACGACTATTGGATAGAACGCCCTCTCCTTCGACCCGCAACCTCCACTCGCCACCCCCAGAGTCTCCTCAGCAGGCAGCACAAAACAAGATGCATCAAACCTCTTCAAGGCTTCTCCGTATGACGGATGAGGAGCGCCCTTTCACGCGAGACTTCGAGGACCTCTTCTCTACGTTGATGGTCTCCTTACCGCTGACGTCTCACCGAGTCCGGTTCCAAAAGATCGACCATACTTTCACCTCCGAAGAGGCGATCAACAACCTGGGCTCCCTCAAGTTCTCCCAATCCAATCGCATGCCGGACCCGAAAGACCCATCGCGAATTGTCACGACGACCACTACCACCACCTTCTCAATGGCGAAAGAAATGGCAAGGTCAGTCTGTCAGCGGTTTGTGGACGCTCGCTTCATCGAGCCCGCAGACGCAAAGCCAGTCCCAACATTTCCCCTCAAGAACGCTGTTTGGCAGCTTACGCCGAAAGGCATGCATGTATTGACACGATTCTGTCAGCGCAATGGCATTAATCAAAGGCATGTGCTCGATCTGTTAGATAGCCCGCGAAACACCATGCAATTGGTCATATTGGAAAGAGATGGTGGAACGGACAAGCTCTCGCATGATCGTGCGACCATTGAGGTCATCTTCCGACGCTTCTCTGGTCAGGACGGTCCCAACATCAAGATGAACACCTCGGCCTCTGACAACGATTCTTTGAGTGACTACTACAACGGAATGGTGGGAGTGAAGATGGCAAAGGAAAGGAAAATCCTTGATCGGGTCGTCCCAAATACATTCACTGGCAAAACGGGAGTAGACTGGCTGATGGACTGCTGTACAACTGTGGACCGCAGAGAAGTCTACGAGATCGCTGAGCTCTTTGTCCAGCACGGACTGATTTGGGCTGTAGTAGAAGACAAAGTCTACGCTCATCAGAATGCTGGCGCCGCAAGATTTCAGCCTACTAAAAATGCCATCTATGGCCTGACAGACAAGGGTCAACGTATCGCAGGATGGCTCGGAAAAGAGGATAGTCCCAGCGGCGAAGACAGGGAAGCCTTGAAGAACAGCAGAAACATTGCTAAAAATCAACCAAGAGACTCGAACAACAACCGCCTGAATATCATCGTGAATGATCCAGCCTTGCGCCTGTTGTTTAGGGAGTTCCTACGGGATACTCACTGTGAAGAAAACCTGACGTTCTATCTTGAAGTGAGGGATTTCACAAGGAGCTACGACAGCTCTGAGAGAGCGAAGGCCTTCTCAAAATTAGATGCGATCCGGGAGAACCTGGCTGCTGCATATGGTAAGCCAAGCTCTTCAGTCTCGCGCGTTCAGACGCTAACAACTGAACAGGTCTTTACAACGCTTTCCTAGCACCTGGCTCTCCCTGCGAACTCAACATCGATCATAACCTTCGAAACAGTCTAGCAGGGCGCATGACTCGAGCCGTTGGCGATGATGACTCCCTACTAAAGAGTCTTCAAGAGGTCGTGGGCCTGTTCAAAGAAGCTCAAACCTCAGTCTTCAAGCTGATGTCAAGCGTAAGCCACCAACCAAGCCTTTTGATCCGTCACCCAGATCCATTACTAACGAAGACCATAGGACTCGGTACCCAAGTTCCTCAAAGAGCCCAAATACGCTGCCGTACTAGCCCAGCACAACCTGGACCACGCAGTCGCACAGGCGAATCACAACAACTCATCACAAATGGTTCTACCGGAGCGGTCAAGGAGTAAAAATGCTGTGCAGAACAAGGAACGCGATCGTCGGACGTCGTGAGATATCAATCTCACCTGCATATGCATGCGGTATGCACGCTGGGCATTTACCATCGCCCGGACTCCGAGGTTGATTTCAAATCACTCGTACTACTATCGGCGGTCCAACTCGCACGGACTTTTTGATTTTCCCATCGATATCGATGATAATATTTGGATGGATTTTCGGCCGAGTGATGGATGAACGGCCGTTCTCCCGTCCCCACTGATGAGAGATATGGACGTCTCTACATTACGATGCTTTCTTAGTTCCCCAACGGCGGCCTCTTCCTATTGGATATCTCCCTTTTAGATTACGATAACAGCGCGACCTCCTTTCTCGTTTCTCTCGGCGTTGCAAAAGTATTGATGCCCAACGGCGGTATAATTTTGGATCCATGCCATCACCCTTTGGATACGAATGAATTCCTCTTTACGACTTCAGCATTCACGCATTTCTGGAGCCTTTGGCGTCGATTGATGGATAGAGCCACGTCTTGGTTGGCCCTCTTCCCCCCCCTTTTTTTTTTACTAGAGACTATGATTAGAGCACTGCATTTGAGAAAATCCTTTTGTTTTGGTTGTTGTTTGGCCTATGCATTGTTATTGCATCTGGGATGGCGAGTGTCAACCATCGAGTTGTGTTGGTAATTACAGTTTTTCTTGGAGATGGAATGGAAATCTGACAATGGACAGAGGGAGATTATGTATATTGGGTATTAGAAAATACACATACTTCCACTCAACTAGGACTTGCAATATTGATTGGGCTCTCGGTAAGAGACAAGTGCAAGCTTGGTTCCTGATGCGGAGGAAGGGATTCAGTGCTTCTGTCTGATAAGTTGTGTAGTGATGAAGCGGTATCTTGTAGCTGCGAATGAGCAGGCCTGTCGTAAGCCCTTCCTGCTATCAAGCTTCTGTCCGGCACTCAAAGTGCATGAGATGAAGAAGAAAGAAGGGAGTGTACGTCGATGCCTAGACTCATGATTCTCACATCTATAAAATCTAGCTTCGCATAGCTCAAATGCATATTCGGTGATCGGACTTCGGCAGAGTCGGCCAAGGCATACAGCTACGCATCATAGCACAATCAGGCCTCAGCCTCCACCTCCTCAGCGGCATCTCCATTTCCATTCCCCACTTCATCATCCTCACCCTCCTCCCCCCCATCAACCTCTTCAGTAACATCGACCAACGTCCCCGTCTTGCCTTCCCTCTCCATAGTCAAATACCTGTCCCACTCCGGAAACAAGTCCGCATCACCCTCCCCTTCACTGGGTGGCACACCCAACATCCTACTAACCTTCCCCTTCCCTCCCTTCTCCAGGGCCCCCTTCCAAGCACCCACAATCTCCTTGCATCGACTAGGTTTATACGTCTGTGCAAACAAGACCGCTTCCGCAACCCGATTCGTACGGACGAGGAGGTCGATACAGCCATCCAGGTCGCCTAAATGCCAAAGGCAGGAGAAGGCAATATTGTGGGATCCGGCCGCATCCGCTTGGGCGGTCAGTTGGCGCAGACCGGAGGCGTTGTTGGTGGCTGTGTAGAGGAGGAGTAGGGACCCCATGTCTTTGGCGTTGGTGAAGCATTCTTCTGCTAGTGCCAGATCCCAGCCTGTGAGCGCGGCATCGCCAACGGTCTTCCAGCGGTGCTCGACGTCGGCGTCGCGGGCAATTGCGAGCGCGATGGGGAGGTTGTTGAGTGCGAGAGCGAGATCGAAACGGTGTTCGGGGTCTGTGGCGACTTCGAGCGCCATTTCTTTGTAGCCTTGCCCCTCGAGGAAGCGCGCGATTTTGTTCTTTTGGTCGTCTGCTATGTCAATTAGGAGTTCGGCTGCGGTGTCCATATCGCCCCGTAGGACGAGGGTTTGGTATTCGACAACGGAAAGGGAGAGGGCGTAGGAGACGACGTTGACGTCTCTGTCTGCAACATATGCTTTTCCGTCGCGAGGTAGGTAGCCCAGAAGGTACATGGGCTGGTCAAAATGAGATACGGTGTAGGTCTGGTCGCCGACGAGGTAGTTGAGACGGTTGGTGCTGTTGGTGTAGATGAAGCAGTCGCCGACCCATTGGCCTGTGCGGACAGACTCATTGACATCGGTCACGACTTCGAATGCGGCCTCAACGCCATCCTCGTCTGCTTGACCGGCTTGGAGGCCTTCGATGTAGGCCTCGCGCGAAAAGCGGAGCACATAGAAGGTTTCTTCGCAGGCGAGGGCGACGAGCTCGCCGGATTCTGACCAGTATACCTACTCATGCGTCAGTGTTGGTCATTTGGGATGGCTAGGAGATGAGACTCACATTCTTAGGGTCCACTTCTATCCTCCGCACCAGAGCACCCGTCTCCCAGTCGAAAAGACCAATACCTCCCTGACCCCTGACACCAAGCAGTACACCACCGCTCAAACCCTCCGCCTGGAAGCCCACGTCCAGTCCAGTACTCTTCTCCTTGAAGTTGCTGAAGATCTTGACGCTCATAGCTGACTCTCGTATCGCATAATCATTAGTTTTAGTATTGACACCCCACGCAAAATCTTGAGCAGAGCCAAACGCCTTATTACGCCACGCAAGAGCAGTATAGATGATGTATTCACCATCTCCGCATACAGAGACGAATCGACCATTGGGTGAATGTGTGAGGGACTGAGGATATATTTCGCAATTTCCAAGTTCCTTCGAAGGCAGGCTTATGGGGGTGCCATCCTTTATGGTAGCGTCTCCACCCTTGATGACAGCGGAGAGGATCTCGCTATGCCGTGCCCATATCAGCTTTCCTGAATTGTCCATTGAAACCGCTGGCTCTTCTCGGCCCATCTTAACCACCACCGCTCCATCATCGAAGCCTATTGCTACGCCTTGCTTGCCACGTTGGTAGCTGACACACCAAGCTCGCTCCAGGCCGTAGGTCAGAGACTGCTCTAGTCGATAGGTGTTTGCATGCCATAGCTTCACTGTGCCGTCTTCTGATCCAGAGATGATGATAGGTAGTTCGGGGTGGTAGCAGGCGAAAGATACATTGCTGGTGTGGCCTTCCAACGTAGCAATCAGCGATTTTGTTGTGTAGTCCCATATCTTCACTGTTTGATCGTCTGATGTGGTAAGCAGATATGGCTTGTCAGACTGTGGGTAGTAGTCGACATGATTGACTCCTTTCATTTCATGCGCCTCTAGGGTATAATTGCAATGACCGGACCCAAAACTCCATATCTTGACCGTCCTGTCCAAACATGCCGATGCAAATGTATTGGTATCTTTGGGGTTTATGGCCATGCCCATGACATAGTGACTGTGCCCTTCGTACACCTGCACGCATTTCCAGCCTTTGTCCCAATCCCATAGCTTAATGGTCATGTCATCAGAGGCGGTGAGAACGAAAGGTTGTGTGGGGTGGACGACGATGGCACGGATGTAGTCAGGATGGGCTTCGAAGGAGATGATTTTCTCGGAGGTATTGTAGTTGTAGACACGGACTTGGAAATCATCTGAGCCGCAGACCATCCAGTTCTTGCGGGCAATGAATCGACCCGCTCGTACAGGGACATCTGTGAGCTCGAACGTTTTGACGATTGCCTATGCATTTTTCAGCTTTTGCACGAGTCGAGCAGTGGGCAGATCTACCTGCGTCTCGTACGACCATATGTAGACATGCCCTTGGAATCGTTAGCCCTGCTGGGGTGAGGGAGCTTTAGGCTGCCAGCCATTGCTTCATACCGCTGTATAATGTTGTTAAGATCTTGGTGATATCAGCTTCTGGGACTCGACCGGAGGTTGGGCTAGGTGGTCATACCCAAGGCTCTGTAGGATGGAAGTCGATGCCCTTGACCCTCTCGGATCTGGCAAACAGTTGCCTCTGGATTTGGCAAGGAAGTCAGCTCACGCTATCGTGAAGACATCCTCAAATCTGCTAGTATCTAATCCATGGCTTACCTTGACGTCGAGACGCATCTTTGCGATTGGAACTCAACGCACCAGGACCTCTGAGAAGATTGGGGTACAGGCGACGGAGGGTTCTTACGAAGGAGAGGTTGTAGTCATCGAGGGTCTAGAATACCTTCAGCTATTTAAACAATAGGCAACGATGGCAGTAAGCTCGAGAACTGGTTGATCGAATTGACCAGCTGGCTCTTGGTCAAAAGTGTGGACTTTGCCCGAGGCGCGACGCCAAGACTTTATATACGCCCAACTTCTTTGGATTGGTCGACTCGCGAGTTACAACAATAACGACGTCAAGGTACTATATTGCGGCTCATGGTACAGTAAGGTAGAAAACCTGACTATTGCTATTTCGTATGGACTCAACCGTCCTCCCAGTATCCCCAAATTTCAGCCTCAATCGAATACTCCTCCCCCTCTCTACCCACAATACACCCTTGTCGCAACATACGTCTTAACATCCATCTCCACATTCAACCTATCCCTCTTCCCCATACAATTGTATATCCAACTCAAAATCTTATACATTCTCGGTAAGTCGGATCTCTTGAACGTCTAAACAATCCGCGCGCCATTAGCATCCCCTTATCCTACCCTCGTTAGTTGTCTTGATTCGCATTTTCGTCTCTGTCTACTTCCTCCTTTACAAATCTCTTGCCAACTATCCGGGGAGGCACGTCACCCGTGTTGGGGCTCGCGAGGTGGTTGTATCTGATGTCTGGCAGGGGACTTGAACTCGATTCGTTGTGCGCTGACTCTGACATCGGCTGGGGTTCAGACATTTTGATGTATAGAGATGAAAAGTTCTCTATTTGGAAGGATTACAAAGATAATTAAGAATGCCCTCAAGCGGTGGAATAACGGCAAGGCTGTAGCTTCGCTTACAGTATGGGGCTCTCACCACAAGTGCGAGCTCATATCCTTCGGAAAATAGCATCCGTCAGTCGGTGGTCTCGCACGTATGTAACTCACAGCTATGTTCCAGTCGCAGAAAAGATGGTGCCTAGGGCTCTTCTGCGGATTCAAATAAATGAAGCTTGTAGATTCGCACGCAAGCTTTTACGAAGGATGGGTCAAATCTCCACCCAAATTCCGACAAATAACTAGGGAAATAACAATGACCACTCCATCAAGGAGCCCCTTACGTGCATTATGATCCTTCTAGGTACACCAAAGATTACTCAAGAACCACCATTTCGATACCAGATTCCACATATTCTTTCCCTTCTGATGCCAGCAATCCAACCCCGAACTTTCTTCATTTCGCGCCCAATTTCGCGTAAGATACCCGCTTTCATACATCAGATGCATGGGCCCTCACAGTCGAGGCGCCAGGTAGACTGGTTTCTATCCCTAGTTTTGGCCTTTCAGAGGTGGCGTTATCCTCCTCAAGTCTTTCTGCAGGGTCTGTTGTATACCATCTTCCACACAACCCGGTCTCTTATTCTTCTCCACCTTCCTACTTCTATGCAAGCATAGCCAGATGGCCACAAAGACAGCGAGGATGACTATTCCTGTCACAAGGTAAAACACCACCGTGGCATTCTTTTCCCCACATGTCAGCCGATCCATGCCGGTAGGAGGATGTATGCAGATTTCGTCGGGGGTATCGTCATCTGTTGGAATCCTGAATGGGTGCAAGTTGTTCATTAAGAAGGTCTATGCTGTGGGAGCTATCTAGCGAGTATGCCAAGGCGCTAGAAGGGTTCACCCCCGAACTCGGTCACACCTCTGACTCGGTCACTCTGTAGGGCTGAGTACCCGGAACTATAAGTTTTCTCGCTCCGGGGCCTAGCTTTAGGGATCTCTTAGGGGCCAAATGATCAACTTACCACAACTTACAAAGTATAATAGTATGAACGTAGACCCTGGTACAAGACTTGTAGAAAATAGTAATTACTACAGTTTTGCAAGCGGAATCATAGTATCAAAGTGCACGCTTGTGGAGTTAGAGCAGGGTGACCGAGTCAGGGGTGTGACCGAGTCGGGGGTGAACCCTTCTAGGCCATATGCCAACACTCCCCTTTGGTCCTTGCTGCCGTATGCATACTGTCGCTCCCCTTGAAGCAGAGAAACAGGGCCATTCTAGCCTGAATGCCAGCAGTTTTTCTTCATGCTGATTACCGTGACTAGGCTTACCGCACGTTTTTCTTCTTTATTCCAGAGATAATCAGTTGCCGTTGCCTAAATATCCTCGTTTCTGCCGCGTTTCTGCCTCGTTCCCCCCTAGTTTCTGCCCTTCTGGCCCGCTAGGATCGTTTCTAGCCTTTGTGTCTCTGGCTCGTTTCTGGAGAGGGCTGGCACGTTCTACTCTAGAACGCTTTCATCTCCCGGAATTCCTCCGGGTTTAGTCTTGTAGCTGAGATAGTCTTGGTCCCATTCGAGCCGCGTGTATACTATTCTGGTACTATTTCGGACAGTATTTCGGGATATAGCTTCCAGCAGTCGTCGCCGTGGCCCGGCTTGCCGCACGTGGGACATTCTGTGCTACCCTCCCCTTTTCCACGGCCCGTAAGCTTCGCCTGCTTCCTAAACCGCTATTCCTTCCTCTTCTTTCCCGCCGTCGCCGTCTCGCCTTCCTCGGCCTCCGGACCGTCGTATAGCTCCTGTGTGTATTTCCATAGCTTCTTGCTACGTAGGTGTGCGCGTGTATCGATTAGCCAGTCCGTGAAATTATCTTCGGTGAGAGGTGGGGCGTGGGAGGAAATTATATTAATTGAGCGCTCTATCGTTCCGACGACTAACGCTGACGACTGTAACTTATCGTAGTCACGGACGGAATAAGCACCAGCTTCCGCTAGAAGCGCAGAACCCGGGCTCATAACCTGTTGGAATCCTGAATGGGTGCAAGTTGTTCATTAAGAAGGTCTATGCTGTGGGAGCTATCTAGCGAGTATGCCAAGGCGCTAGGCCATATGCCAACACATCGGCCTGTGTGGAGGTCTGGGCGAATTTCGAAGCGCCCAAGTCGACGTCACGTGGTCCTATCCCGACTTTGCTGACATCAGGCCCTATGTATGGTCCTACTCCTGCTTCATCGACATCGGGCCAGGCGGATGTGGGTGGGGATCGTGGAGTGAGCGATGTCATGTTCACTTCGACGGGCATGAAATTGGTGCTGGCGATGGTTGGTGGAGGGACGTATTGCAGCTGATTGTGGTTGACGGGTTTGGGCATGGTTTTGGAGCCGAATTTGGCTCTTGGGGATTGGTATCGTGACATTATTGGTGGTGGTGTTCAGGTAAGATGCAGAGAGTGAGATCAGATATATCTTTCCGATTCGCTGCTATGATCGTTCGCAAGTTGGACGAAAGATATCAAGGCAAGAGGAAAAAAGCACAGGTCGAGGTCAGTATAGAATCTTTCAATGTGGAGAACTTGGCATCTCAGCCATTTCAGCCTTCCGAGCAGATGACCAATGAGAGTCTTGCAGCCGTTGAAAAGTATATGTATAATTGTAGAATTACTTGAGATAACTCACCTTCCATGATCTCGCAGGTGAAATCAACACTCTGATCGGATTGAATCCACGCTCACATATTCACTGCTTTTTATTCACACATAGACGAACCTCTAGACCAGTGTTGTCATCGGACACTCTGACAAAGAGCTTGAGGTCGCTCAGCAAAGCCTTTCACTGGTTTTCACTGCCCGCTAGTTTAACAAAAGTATCACCAAAGCTCCAAGGCAAAGTCACGATGGGCTAGTCAACGCAGCTGTAGAGAATGGCAGCGATAGAGCACTTTCTCATGGAAGAGCCCATGTCCAATATTCAGCGCAACGGGATAACGCAGCCTTCGAAGGACAAGTTTAATTCCGTCCTCATCGACCTTTGCGAATCTGAGGACGACATAATATCGGATTCGCCGAACGTACCGTTGGTATCCTCCTCTTTCTCTGCTAATGCTGGCGGAATGGACGCTGCCGCCAGCTTGGTCGCTCTTGCTTCATTCAAGTCCGCTTCAACCCAGGATGTAGACAAGAAAGATGGCAGGTCCACTGATCTCAAAATTGCGACTCTGGCTTCGCTTTTTCCATACAAGGATATCGCAGTGCTATTGAAGTTGCTCGTTGCAGCCGAGGGCTCTGTAGATGGGGTTCCAGAGTTGCTCTGTTCGGTCCAGATCAAGGAGGGCAAGAAGAGTCCCAGCGACACTTCCAGTACGAGTCAAGAGGGCAGGAACGTACGCCCAAGTTATCAGGCACCAGAATCTCCCTCACGACGATGCTCGACAAGTCGCAATCAGAACTCGCCCGAATCTCCCATGCAACGAGGCTCTCCCAGATCCTTTGACGCTCAAATGCTTGACTATCTGTACGGAAATGATGCACCCAAAGCACTAGAGCGTAAACGCCTCACAGACTGGGAGGGAAATCTCTGGCAACTGATCACCGAGATAGAGGGCGGCCGGCGTGTATATAAACGTGGAAATTGGCGTAACGAGGATCAATTCGAGGGAGAGCCAATGATATTGCCACGCTCGTAATAGAAAGTACTCGCGTTACCGCTTGCCAAAAGGGTTCAGAATATCGGTGGGGAGGCGATCAAAGATGAGATGGGACAGGCCCAGAGGGAAGGATATATGTCGCGACATGAACGTCTCTCTGTGCGGCCGATGATTGATCCACACGAGACGGAAGATTACAGCGAGGGAGAGATCGAGCCCGAGGATGTGAGGCAAGTATAGGGACCTCGTCAACCGGAGAGGAATATCTGATTTTGTAGTGAGGCAAGGAAATTGTGGCGAATGTTGGATAAGGATACTTTTTGTTATTTGTGGTGGTTACTAATGATAGTCTTTGAATGTCAGCCTTGGGCTGCAAAGGTATGATGGTGGGTGGAGACGTGGTAGGCAGATAGAAAATATCATTTCTGAATTCTTGAGTGGGAAACGAATGTGTTATGGGATTTTGCCGAGCATTCCTCGCTGTTACTGTTTCTGCAGCCAGGCGTTCCAGACAGCCATTGGAGGCGTGAAGCAGCTTCCTGCCTTCAAATTCAATGGGCGACTGGTCACGATACGGTCATGAATTTCTCCTCCTTTTTGCTTTTGTCTCTGTATCGCCTGTCCTATACCAAATCCACCGAGATTGAAGATGAGAGTAAAGCTAAGGTCGAGCCTAGATAGAGGAGGAGGAAGAGGTGGGAGTTGTTGGGGGCGCCGCGTTGGCGGAAGGCTGCCAGGCGTTATATCGAGATGAGCCAATCAAGGTAAGTGTGGTCTTTGTGATTCGTGGTAGTTACCAGTGAGAAGCTTCTAAAGTCAGTCTTGCGATGCAGGAAAACGATGTTGATCGTCGATGTGTCCGATTGGAGAGGTGAACGGCTAAAAAGATGGATGGGTGGCGGGAGAAAACGCGGCGAAGTGAATCTATCCCTATTTCACCACTTGACCAGTTATGCCTCGAATTTACAAGTAAAGCTCTCGTCCGACGTGGGAGAAAGCTGGAGGAATGAGAGGGCTTCTATCGGGCGGAATTTCGAGGTTGATTCCTCTTCAAGGAGGACGTCAGTGGCTCAATGTGACTATTCTAATGGCGGTTGTGGTGGGATGGGGGACTCCTGCCTACGGCCCCCTCTGCCCTGCTTCCATCCCCGGCGATCAAGCACCCTGATTTCCCCATTGTACGAAAAAATCAAACACGGCTTGCCCGATGTACAAAGAGAGATAACATCATAGGGACATCTGAGCTCTTGAGCGGGACTTGCATCCGCTGTAGGATGTTTCTCAGTGCATCACCATTGTCATTTCTTTTACAGGCAGGGTCCAAACAGTCATTGGAGATCGCGAAGCAATTGCGAATACGTGCCTCAAAGGCCAACTCCCCGGTTCTTAAGAGGTAAAGACCCAAATGCGGTCATGAGTTACTCGTCCTTTTTACCTCTCCTATTGGACTCGGAGGGTGAGGCCGTGATGCAGATGACATACCCCAAATACGAAGTTTGTGTACTGTCGCCATTGGGTGCTTGTTTCCCCATAATGAGCGCTCCCATGCCGTCAGAGTGACAGAGTCACCTACTGGGGTCAGACGGGTCTCAATTTGCTAGTTACATAAGTCGGATCAAAACCCAGGATGTTGTTCTCGTCAGAAGGGTCCACGGAAACATGGGCCGTCCAAATTCAATCAGTGCTCTTCTGAGCTGCATAAGTGCTCCTAAATTTGTAGTCCTGTCGATGTGATTACCCAAGATATTCACTTCTCTGAGCACGTATGCAGCAACAGCTTCGAAGGTCTTCAGAGATCTAGCCTGTGCTGGACGATGGTCGGCATTGGAAATTTATATAAGGTTGCTTAGGATCATCGATCGGGATTCGCATCGAGTATGGGGTCTATTATCTCCATTATTGGCCCTAGGGGCAAGCTTTCATGCCAGCGATTGGTCTTGTATCTGAATCTCTGATACCACACTAGAGTCTCAGGGTCCAATGGGTGGCTGCATGTTTGTGCCATGCCAGCCACGGTACACGCGCTTCGCCTGGAGATGGATGCCTTGCGTCCTTCCCGATGGTAGGGCCACGAGTGAGATTGCCATGTCGCTGTTTGGGTAAGTAGCGTAAGTCACAGCTTTATATAAAGGGTCCCTCTGGGACCCTGCAATGAGGAGTGGGCGCATTAGTTAGTCCAAGAGCTTTGTAGCGCATAAGTAGAGCGGGGGCCCGCCCCTCTTTTTACATATTCACCATGTTTGAGGAGAAGTCAAGGAAGGTGTTTGCGAGAGCGAAGGGGACCATGCTGGTGCGATAAACTGCGTCATCTCCTGTGATCCCCGGAGGTAAGTCCGCGCCGCTAGCGCCAAAAAAGGTCCAAAAAAGAAAACACGAGACATCATTGGCAGGAGGGTCACGCCATGAATGCAAGTGACTGAGATGTACCCGCGATTATGTGCTAGTGAGCTGGCACTCAAAATTCGAAAAACTTCTACATTGACCTCACTCCGGTTTCAGCAGACAAGCACGATTGAGCTACATTTGGAAGCACTCGGGATGGAGATCTGGCAAAGGTCAAGCAGCCTGTTTATGGGTTAGTGAGAGCTATCGGTTAGTGAGAGACAATCCTGACTGATGATCTGCTTGACTGACACGTTGCAGACAAGATCCTACCTGTCGCATTTGCAAGCTCATGCTTTCGCTTATCACAACAATCAAGCCTTGGTTTAGGGCTTGGCGATCAACCACTATACAAGGTGAGATGGCTCTGGCGCACAGAACAAACATATATGATAGAACTGGACGTCCATAAATGCTTCCATCTCGCCTCTATGCTCATTAGAAACGCCTGTTTTGGGGTATTCGCCTCTATGAACAAGGACGCCAAAGACCTAGCCGATCCCCATCCAGGTCTGGATCTCCGAAATCTTCGTGCTCCGCCATATGCATCCTCTGTATTATCTGTATCAGTTTTGATCCTGGTGTCTGTGTAAGTCGTTAGGTGCTTCAAGTTCGTTGTATTGCTGTCCACATATCGAAACCTGTAAATGGTCCGACCGCCACATACCATGACGATGCCAAAATGTCTGCGCTCCTGTCGCTATCACCGATGCTGTTACAGACTAATTCCGTTCTATATTTGCCTTCACTAATTGTTCAGCAAATTGCCGATTTGGAGGTACCTTCCACTGGATGACTCCTTTCGATGTGGTTTCGGTCGGTTTACAACCTGTTTGTCCCATTCGCGATTGAAGTCGCCTGCAATCGCTGGGTCCAGATGAGGGAGGATTTGGTCGAGTGGCTGTGTGTATGCCAAACGAGTACAAGCGTCTAAGACGTCATCCAGGACAACATGACTGAACGAGTCAATTATGTCGCTCAGTTCTGGGGGCGGGTGCACGCCGCATTCTTCAACCGTTTGCAGAAAAAGCCATTGTAGCGGTTTACATAATGGGAAGCCAGCTCTAGTCTGTTGCAGTATTTCAAGGCAGAAGCTGACAACCTCAGGTGCTTGCGGCGCATTGGGCGAAAGACGGACAAGTGCGTCGCAGAGGTTGATGAGGCAGAAACTCAACAAAGGCATCGCAAAGCGAGATGAGTAGAGCCGTCGTGAGTGTTCGAAGATCTCGAAGCCACTTCGAGCGTGAAATACAATGATGTGACGCAACTCTTCCTGATCATTCCCAGTGAAAAAGCCACAATGCAGTAGAGGGCTGAAATGCTGTACCAAAGCAGTATGATATTGGACGCTAAAAAACAGTCAGCAACTTGAATTTCCTCCGATGCAAAGCTGGGCATACTGAAGATAGAGAACGTGCGGTAAGGGTTGATCATTTTCATCGATGTCCCTTATTATCGGCGGTAAGTTTTGCATCCAGTCCAGATACCTCGCGTAGATCGTGAGGAACATTTCAGCAGTGACCTTGGTTCGGGGCGAACAATAAAGATCGAGGCTTTCTTGAATTGTTCGAAAAAGCTGTGCTTGCTGGCACGCTGTCAAGATAACGTGGCTCGATCGAGTTGGCAGATCTTGCTTGTCCCCTGGCTGTCGGTAAAAGCGCCATGTGTCCTCGTCTTTGTCCATACGAACATGTTTAAATGTTGCGTCGGGCGGTGCTGGGGAAGCATGCATCTTCTGGTACGTTATACTGGTAGAACTCCTGTCCTTGTTAGACGGTTTTCTGTGGAGGAAACAAATGGTGCAGGCCTTACGTATTAAGCGTTTGAAATCCCCACAACGTGAGCTGTATCGCTTCCTCGGATTGCGTGTGTCCATTGCTTGCCTGCAGATTCTCAACTGCAGATCTCAGATAGCCAACTGCGCTTCGAGCCTTGCCGGAACTCAACTCGACCAAATACATCACGCCAAAGCTCTGGATGGAGGTCAGGTAGTGATAAGAATCCGGGGATTGATTTTCTCGAGCTTCGGCCATGAAACCTCCGCGCAGAGTTGCCGCGTCGATGCGGCCTCTGCTACTATCACTGAACTCTTCACTTTCAAGTAATGTGCATCCCATAGCACAGACCGCGTTCACCAAGGACGGAGAGCAGTAAGTGTTGACAATGCTTTTGAAGTCGTGTTTGAAATCCAATTCGCTGAAAAGCATGTGTATTGGGTGGACCCAGGTAAAGTAAAGATCGAACAGGTGACCAATGAGCTTGTGACTAGTGCTGACCCCGGTCCATGGGATCTCGGATGGACTTGGGCTAAAACGACGGAGGCCATCGTCTCCCGAGCATTGTAATTCATACATCTTGACGACGTCGACCAGTCGGCGATGAGTCTGGGACTCGTGAGCCAAGGCGCCGAAGTTCGGATTCTCCCGGATAAGCCAATCCGCAATAGCCTGATGCGATTCGCCAGCTCGAAGCCTCCTTATGATCTCGCGATCATGGCCGCTGCCCCCAATTGTCTTTAAAATTATTCTTCTCCAGTCACTTGTCTGTTGCAGATCCCGGTTTCTTAGCTGGCTGTCCCTCGCGACGTCTTGTATCTCTCTATTGCGATTGAGGAGGTCGTTGTTGTCGCCTCGGAGGCCTTCGATTTCTTTAATCAGATCGTTCTTGTGCGTTTTGGTGTGCGGCTCATAGACACATTCGAATTTACGTTGAGTACATCGGCCACAGGCATTTGGTCTAATCCCATCACACTAGGAGCGGAAAAGCAAGCGCACATTAGCCTTCGCCTAGTAGAACTTTCTTTGCGAGAAGAAAAAGAAGAAAGGTAGGTACGGCGGCTGGATTGAGATGAAGCAAGTTTTCTTACCCTCTGTCTGGCTGTCCTACAAGGTGTGCAGGCCATTTGAGAGACGCTTCCAGCAGTGCGTCGCTTTCGTTGGCCGCCATTACTACCACTACCCGCGTCCGCACCACCACTCGGATAATCTCCAGTGCAGGGTAGCCCACTTGCCCCGCTATTGCCACCGCTGTTGCTCTGGTTGGGGGTGGACTTTGCAGGCGATGAGGAAGAAGCCTCGTCCTGCTGAGCAGAAAGAGCTAGAGCTCGAAATGCTGACATTGCTGTGCACGATCACAGGTTGTTGTTGCGGTTAAGAGATGGTGAGGTCGAGGAAGCCTGCGAGTTTCGGATGTGGCGAGCAAGCACGGTGGACGAAATCGACGAAAGTGAAACGGTGTTTTCCTCTCTATTTTCACACAGTAATACGAAGGCTGGCATAGACCAATTTGACAGCATGGTCATGAGCGGGCTGCTAAGATTGCTTCAAAAAGCCCTGGTGGCATATAGCGATGCATTTGCATTAGATGGTTCGGATTCCCTGCCGGAAAGCCTTATCAAATAAGCTACTGATCCTGAGTCCTTTGGCTGCCACTCAAGGGAACTTTACCTTTTCTGGTATGGTACGAGCCAGGCGAATAGCATTGCCTCAGTCCCTCAGATGTGCCAAGCTCCGCTAAGCCCCTTCGGGTTAGCTTCCGCTCGCTAAGCCCCTTCGGGTTAGAAATATTAACTTCGTAGTTAAACGGCGGTAGGTCTAAGCGTAAAACCCTATATTTTTATTAAATTCGTATTATTTTCGCGGGCCGCCTATATAAATTTTTCCGTTAACTTTTTTTTTATTAATAATTAACTTTACGACGCGATCGTTATTTAATTATTTTAGAATAAAATTTAAATTAATCGCGCGTTAATACTTTTATATATACTCTTTCGAATATAATTATCTATAATACTATCTATTATATATATAACGAAATAAATATAGGTTATTTAAAAATCCTTAATTATAACTCGAGTTTCGATTATTATTATAACGATAATTATTTATTATTATTTATTATTCTTTATTATCGGTAGGTCCCCTTCGTTATAAAACTCTCCACGAAATATATTTAAAGTTAAAACTAATATTTATTATAATAATATTATATATAGTAAGCGATTTCGCGTCTACGCCTATTATAATAAAAATAAATAATTTATATAAAACTCTAGATCGAGAGTATATAAAAGGCGCCGTAATATATTATTTTAAAATCGAGCTTAAAGAGAAATAGTATAATATTTTAAATATATTATTAAATTAAAGAACGGATTTAGTCTTAATTATAAAAACTAGATTTAATAAAAGTATCGTTTTTTAGACTTTATTATTAATATTTTTACTTATTAAAGCGGTATTAATTATTATATTTTAAATACTTTATTAAAAGAATAATATAAAAAATTAAATTATATATCTAATTATCGACTCTTCGTTCTAATCGGCGATAGTAATAAACTCGTTAATATTATAACGATATACTCCGGCTACTTTACCTACGGTATAATAATTAAATATAATTTATAAATAAATAATTAATAATAATAATTTTTATAAATCCTAAGATTACTAGTTCGAGTAATTTTAATACCGACGTACTACGGTATACTAACTTTACGTTATAGTTATATTTATTAATAATCGACGAGCTTTATCTAATAACTAAATAAAAAGAGTTTCGATTAATATATTTTAATCTTAATATTCTTTAAAAGTAATTATTATTTAATATCTCTTTTTTAAAGGTCTTTATAATACTCGATATTAAAATATTCGAGATTATATAAGAGTAATATACTTTCTCGGAAGATATTATTATTATAAAGACTCTATTTAATCGGCTAGAGATATATATTTAAATTAATATTATTTATAATCCTATTAACGGTATATTTAATTTATAGTATATTTTATTATTATAGATTACTACCGCCTAGGATATTCCGAAAACGATTATTTTTATAGATTCTATAACCTAGGTTAAGGATATATATTAATTAATATATATATAAATAAGACGATTATTATATCCGATCGAGGGTATAAAGTTAATTATATTTTTTTTCGCGGCGATAACTACTCGAGATAAATAAAATATCGCGATATATTTCGGTCTACTATCTATATAAGGTTTATCTTTATATATTATTATTATAACCGATATTTATAGGCTAGGGGTTAATAATTTAAATATAAAAAAAATTATTTAATAATTACTCTCTTTATCTATTTAGAAGATATATTAATATATAGGTCGCGCGATATATTATAATTAAGAGTAGGTATATTTTATTTTATTATATTTATTTTAATATATAAGTTTTAAAAGTAATAGATTTTTAATAAAATTAATTTCGCTTAATAATATAATAATAAAATCTTTATCGGGGCCGAGAAGAGTTTATATAAATTATATAAATATTAATCGACGAGCTCGAATAATACTTAATTTATATAATCTTTTTAATATACCCGGGAGTAATTATATTCGCGATATCGGCCTCGCCTTTTTTAATAATATAGAATATAATATATCGAATTATATAAAGTTATTTTTTTATTATTTAATTTATAATCTAGAATTATAGGCGTTTATTATTATTTATACGAAGTTAAATAAATCGGTAGACGAGAATTTATTTAAATATTTATAATATATATCTAAACTTCGAGTTTAGCGATATTAAAAATTAAATAAAAAATTTATCGATTTATATTAATATTTCTTTATATCCTTAATAATATTTAATAAAATCTTAAGAGATTTAGCGACGTAGGTAGAAAGTATTTATAATAAACGAATTATATATTAATAAATTAATAGCGCGTAGTCTAGCCTCTATTTATATTATATTAAAA
>JAABUS010004745.1_pt1 | contig 19041 bp, 30 predicted proteins | sample 5560161 | NCBI WGS metagenome assembly JAABUS01 (sample SAMN10711885, study PRJNA513376) | rock metagenome | isolation source: Antarctica rocks | place: Antarctica: Victoria Land, Trio Nunatak nord | collected 2016-01-04 | reverse complement strand
GACGAGATTAATCGCAAGTATGGTCGGCACACCGTTCGTTTGGGCGCGGTCGAGACTGAGGGCAGGTGGCAGACGCGCGCCGGAAAGAGAAGCCCACGCTATACGACCGACTGGCGGGAGCTACTGACCATCCGCGGGTAACTTCGATGAAGCAGGGCATGAGCGAAATTATTGGCAAGGCTCATGGCGCGGGGAAGTCGAGCGTCATGATTTATCGCGCTCTGCGCCAAATCCTCTGCGCCGCGTGCGGCGAGGGCGTTAGTGCAGGCGCGCTCTTTACGAGACGCAGCCTTTCGGATCGCGATCTGCGTATTCTGCCACAATGTCAGAAGTGCGCGCCTTTCGATTTTCAAGACGCAAGCGAAGAAGATCAGCATCGGTCAGCACTGATGGAGTCATTATTGACACCGGAGCTGGAGGAGAGGAGCGACAAGGTGCAGAAGCGCGACATGAATCTAAAGAGGGAAGCAATCGAGCGGCGTCTCTTGTCCGGCGCTCAGACGTTGCCGGCAACGCATAAAATCATAAGTGATGAGAAACAATCCCGCACTCATTAACGCTTCGGAAGTTGGCGATTATGTCTTTTGCGCCCGCGCTTGGCATCTGCGCGCGAAACTCCGCCATCAACTCAGGCCCTTGAATGCCTTTGGAGAAGCCCGGATAGTTTTCGACTTCGGTTGTGATAGTCAGTTGTCCGCCGGGCTGCGGCCCCTCGATCACCAACGAGCGAAGGTCAGCACGCGCCGCATAGATCGCCGCAGTCAAACCAGCCGGCCCGGAACCGATGATGACCGCTTCGTAAATCGATTCTCTTTCACTCATCATTCATTCCCCTGCCTTATCACTTCCGAGCGACCAGCGCATCGAGACGCGACGAATAATCTGCGGGCAGTTCGTTGCCGAAGTAACGCACTACGCCGTTACGATCCAAAAAGAGAATCGTCGGCGTGCCCGTCACTTTGTATGAACGGGCCACGCTCGCGTCCGCATCGCGCACGACCCTGTACTTGATGCCGAAGTCTTTGATGCCACCTTCTGTGCGGGCGGGGCTGTCCTGAATGTTGATGCCGATGACATGCACGCCCTGCGGTTCATATTTCGCCGCCAACTCGTTGAAGTGGGGGGCTTCCTCTCGGCAGACCGGACACCACGCCGTCCAAAAGATGAGCACCGCCGGCTGCCCATGTAGATCAGCGAGTTTGGCTTGCGCGCCGTCCAGCCCCGCGAGCTGAAAGTCCGGCGCTGTGTCGCCGACAGAGGTGCCGGTTCGATTTGAGGTCGAACCGCCGGTCGTGCTCGTCGTGGCTTGCGAGGCCGTCGCGCTTGGCCTCGAAGGATTTGACGAACAACCGACGAAAGCAACGCCGCTCAAGAGTGCACCGCTCAACAGTATGGCGATCTTCCACTTCTTCATAACTTATTCCCTTTCTACTAACTCTTCATCCCGCGTGTAAGAAACTGTGCGCGCAGCTTGCCCGCCAATGATGCTAACCAACCCGGCCAACGCGGGCGCGACTGCACGCGCAAGCGCTCCTCGCGTGTCGCACGCTCTTGCAGGAGGTTGCGGTAATAGCTGACACACGCTTCGCACACTCCGTTTTGATCCGTCCATTCGGGATGCTCAGCGCGGATGGCGGCGAGCACTTGATCTTCCAGTTCATCGTGAAGCGCGCGATCCGTCAGCGTGCGACCACAGACGATGCAGCATTGAATGGCCGAATGTGCCCCTGTCTCCATCATGCTTCAAACGCTTTAGTAGGGGGCGAGAGTGCGTTGCTAATAAATTTGAACCAATAATCATGCGGCCTCCGAATGCCAGCAACGCGCTATTACCCCACTACCTAATCTTGGCGTTTCTTTCCCTTCCTTGCTCATTCATTAACCTGTATCAAAGCGGCGTGCGCGCCGCTCAGATGAATCTTTGTCCGGCTTGCAGCAATAGATATTCCGCGATCACGAGCATGACGAAGCCGAACGCTTTCTTGACTCGCACCATCCACTGGCCCGAACGCGGCAGCGCCGCCAACGCGCCGCTGAATGTTCCAAGCGCGATCATGATCGCCCCCATCCCGAAGGCGAACACGAACAGCACCGATGTGCCGAAGAAAATGTTGCCTCTCGTGCCGACATAAGCGAGCGCCGCGCCGAGCGCCGGAGCCGTGCATGGCCCGACCACAAGGCCCGACGCCGCGCCGACGAGCAGCGCCGACACGTAGCCTTTGCCTTTCCGCTCCGGGTGCCAGTTCGACAAAAACTGCGGCGACGGCAGTTGAAAGACATCGAGCATCGAGAGTGCCAGCAACAGTATGACGTTGCTGACGACGATGTACGTCCAGGGACTTGACGCCCAGATGCCGAAGAGCGTGCCGGTCAGACTGGCGAACGCGCCGAGCGCTGCGTATACAATCGCCATCCCGGTGACGAACAGCACTGAAAGGGTGAACCCGCGCGTGTTGATGCGTCCGCTCTGCTGACCGGAGTCTTGCGCGGCGGCGGCAGTCTGCCCGCCGATGAAGCCGAGTTGGATCGGTATGATGGGGTAAACGCAGGGCGTGAAGCTGATCAGTAGTCCCGCGATGAACGCCGCCGGATAGACCAGCAGCGAGCCGGACGAAAGGTATTCTTGCAAATTGCTTGTCAATCCCTGCATATTTTTTTATTTCACCAGTATAGATTAACGGTTTGGGAGGGAGCGCGCGCACCAGCCGCACCTGCGAGGGTATGTGGCTGTCCCCCACAACGCGCACGCTCCCGCGCCCAACCGAAGCAGTTCAAGCGTGTGAATGCTTTAGCTCCGATGGCCCGACTGTGCTATCGCCTCATCAAACGCTTTCACGTATGCTTCGCGGTCGAAGTTCTTCGCCGTTTTGAAGAGAATCTTGCGGTCCGCGCCGAGCACGACGACCGTCGAAGTCTTCTTCTTGTTTGCCTGAAAGAACTTTCCGAGGCCGAGCTTGCGCGCGGTGGCGGCTGACTTGGCCGCCTTCTGGTCATCCGTCACGTCGAGCATGACGAAGTCGATGCGGTCCTTGTACTGGCTCATCAACTCCATCATGGTTGGTTCAAGTTTCTGGCAGGCCGTACACCAGTCGGCGCGAATGATGGCGACCGTCGGGCGCTTGGCCTTGGAAGTCTTGGCTAGTGCTGGCAGCGAAATCATGCCGATGAGCGCGATAAAGCTGAGAAGGATTCCTGCGCGACGCAGGGTGTGGTTGATTTTCATCTTGATTTTTCTCCTTTAAGAAGTCTGAAGTCATTTACCATGAAGACTCACTGTTCTTCCGAAGCCGGAACGTGAGTCACCTTTGTGGACAGAGAGCATACGCCGCTCCCCCTCCGCTATTCTGTAAACTCGCTTACACACGTTTCAGCGCGGGTCACGCGGCTCGTATGGGCTCCGATATTGCTTGGAGCGGACCCGCGTGCTGCTCGACGAGCGCGGCCAGCACCTGCTCGCTGCTTGCGCCGACAACACGCTCGACGGCCCTTCCTCCGATAAAGAGGAGGAATGTTGGCACGCCACGCACGCTGTGTTCTGCGGCCAGTTCACGACTCTCATCAATGTTGATCTTGACGACCTCCGCACGCCCCGCGAAGCGCTCGGCCAGCCGCTCGACCACCGGCTCCATCGCTTTACACGGGCTGCACCATGTCCCGTAAAAGTCCGCCAGCACGGGGCGCTCGCCCGCGATGAGCGTCCCGAACTCCTGGGCGGTCACTTCTCTGACCTTGTTAGTTCCCATTCCTACACACCTTTCCCTTTACTGTGCGGACCATAAGCTTAGTGCATGATCTCGCGGTGAATCCCGCCACTCGTTTGAAGAAGTCTATCACTTCCGTGTCCGAAAGCGTGTGCTATCTATTCAAAGTCGCCTTCTACTCAAATTATTCCCATCGAATTTCGAACCCAAACGGGATGGCGACACGCTCCTTCTCATCGCAGTCAATATGCCTCTTTGTTCATCGGGTGTTCAGTAAGCCCGGTTACACTTACAAACCGTAGCTTCTGTAAGCCGGCTTACAGAGCATGAATGGAGGGAAGCGGATATAATGCGTCTTCACTTTTGACGTGACGGGCGTTCTAAACACTGGCAGGCAATTGTGCGTAGTTTAATGTGGTGAGGTTACCGATGCGAGATGATTTAAGGCCGGGCAACAAGTTCCCAGATATTGAACTTCCCAATCATGATAAAGAGGTGGTAAAGCTTTCGAGCTTGATGCGCGGCTTCCCGACAGTCGTAGTCTTTTCGCGCGGCTATTACTGCCCGAAAGACCGTCGCCAGTTGGCGAGCTATGTCGAGCACTTACAGCCTGAGCTGAGCGTCAACTACTGCAAGCTCGTCGTGGTCTCTGTTGACAGCCCGATGCTCTCGAAGGAGATCAGAGACGGGCTTGCCGCGACCTTCCCTTTTCTGAGCGACGAGGAGAAGAAGGTTATTACGGAACTCGACATCGTTGATTCGTCCGATCCCGTTCACAGCCCCGTGGCGATTCCTTACACGTTCGTGCTTGATCGTGATCGCACGATCTACAAGATTTACAACGGCTGGTGGTTCGTCGGTCGCCCGACAGTCGAAGAGATACGGATGGACTATCGCACGTTGATGTTCCGCCGACCTGATTGGTGGTACGACAAGACGCCGCCTCCCTATGCCGAACAGACTTCACGGTGACCGAGCATCTGTTCATTTCCTGTCGGCTTTCTAATGCGGCTCACTGTTTATCGCGCCGCTGATTGAGGAGACGATAAACGGGATCAAGAAATTGAAGAAGAGCTTGACTGCTAGGGGCGCGGTGAACGGCGTGCGATGACACCCAACTGATTAGTCAGCGAGAGCACACGGCCGACGACGAGTGCGATCAGTAAGTTCCGACTGAGCACCCCTCGACTGAGAACGAACCGAAGGTCGTCGGCCAGGCCCGTCTCTATCATAGCGAGGGCTCATTGATCTGCTTACGGACTTTCCTGACGGTTGAGACGGCACCGAAGATAAGCAGCGCCACGACCGCTCCGTAAACCCAGAGAGGGACGTTTCGCCCCGCCACGATCAGATAAAGGTAGGCCGACACGAAACAGAACCCGGCGGAGAGCGTCGGCAGGACGATTGACTTGCGCCGACGGTAATTACGCACGAGCCAGGCGACGGACGCGCTGAAGAAAGGGATCGCGCCGACGTAAATCGCGCCGAAGATGATGGGATTGACATGGTACTGCTGTCCCAGGCCGAGAAACCATTCTTTGAGCGCGCCTAAATCCATCTCACTCCCCTTACCTGTTGCCGCTTCGACTCTCACCGTATTCTTTTCTGCTCAACTACGTCTTACCTTGACACAAGTAGCGTACAGCACTCAACACTAAATTCTCAGTAACGCCCCTTACAGTCAACGTCGTCAGTTATGTAACCCGCCTTACTGAACACTTATGCGCATAGACATAGACTGATTGAGCCAGCTTGGAGGAATGCGATGATGGATTGGCTGGCAATATTCGGGTGGTTATGGAAGTGGAGAATAATATGAGCGCACGGATAAAGACGCCGACGCTACGCATCTATATCGCACAACACTGTCTCACGTGTGGGGAGGCGCTCCGCCTCGCAGAGGAGGTCAGAAAAAGATTCGCCGCCATCAATCTTGAATTGATCGATCTGGACGAGGAAGGCAGCGAGAATCTTGATGACGTCTTTTCCATCCCGACTTACGTGCTCAATGGCCGCACGTTCTCGCTCGGCAATCCCGCGCCCGAGCAGTTATTCAGCCGGCTGTCGGAGGCGCTGGGCTGAAGCGCTGTGGATTAAGCCGCCACTAAGATGGATAATGGCTCGCGGGAGGAAGAGAAATGTCAGGCACATTATCAAAGCTCAGACGGCGACTGATGGGCGAGCGTATGGGCGACGCGGGTGAGACTTCCGGCGACGATACTGAGGTGCTCGAATCAAGCGCGTTGAGATCGAAGATCGGCTATCTATCAGCGATGGAGTTGTTCCGTGACTTTACCCCCGAGCAGATGCAGGAGATCGTTAGCGCAACGAAGATGCAGACCTGCAAAGCCGGGCGCATCTTCTACTCGCCTGATGAAACGGGTGAAGTGCTCTTTCTGCTGAAGACGGGCGCGGTGCAGATTTACCGTATGTCGCCGGAAGGGCGAAAGCTCGTCATCGCAAGGCTCCCGCCCTACTCGTTTTTTGGCGAGATGAGCTGCATCGGTCAGGGCATGTACGACACCTTCGCCGAAGCGACTGAGGATTCTTTGATCTGCACGATGAGCCGGTCGGACGTGGAGCGCCTGCTGCTGGCGAAGCCGCAAGTCAGTTTGCGCATCCTCGAAGCGGTTGGCAAGCGCATGGTCGAAGCTGAGCGGCAGTTGGAGGAGATCGCCTTCAAAGGACTCATCCCGCGTCTCGCCGCGCTGCTCCTGCGTGAAGCAGAAGGCGAAGAGGTCACGGGACTCTCCCATCAAGACATCGCTGAACAGCTCGGTGTTTATCGGGAGACGGTGACGAGCGCTCTCAACGAGCTGAAGACCGCAGGGATCATAGACATCGGCAGAAAGCACCTCACCATCACAGACAGCAAGCGTTTAGAACGCGCCGCCGGTGAATGAGCGGGCGTTGGTAGCGCAATAAATCATGTACGCAGCAACCTGAAAATTTGAGGATTTGAAATATGCCTGAATGGTTAATACTACCGCTGATAATTTTCGGCTACATCGCATTGATGAAGTTTGTGCTGCCGCGACTGGGCGTGCCGACTTGAATGAGCGGCGGTTGCGGCGTCGAGTCTCGGCGCAAAAGTGATATGACTGAGGGTACAGATCAAAACGAACGAGAAAGTCTGTGAGCGACTATGATCTCATTGTGATCGGCGGAGGCTCCGGCGGGCTGGTCGCGGCTGTAGGCGCGGCGCACCTCGGCGCGCGCGTGGCGCTGGTGGAGAAAAAGGCCTTGGGCGGCGACTGCCTCTTCACGGGCTGCGTGCCGTCAAAGGCGCTTATCGCTTCGGCTCGCTTCGCCGCAAACGTGCGCCGCGCGTCTGACTTCGGCTTTGCGCCAACTTCTCTGCAATTCAGTGGTGATAACTTCGCTTCCATCACCGCTCGCGTCCAGCGCGTGATCAAGACTGTGGGCGAGCATGATGCGCCCGAGGTCTTTCGCGCGCTCGGCATTGATGTCATCTTCGGCACGCCGCACTTTCTCTCGCCCCACGGACTGGAGATTGAATCGACACTGGGAGCAGGTCGCTCCACGCGAACCGTCAGCGCCAAGCGCTTTTGTATCTCTACAGGCTCGCGCCCCGCCATCCCGCCCGTTGAAGGCTTGAACGAAACGGGCTTCATTACGAACGAAGAGGTCTTCGATCTAGAGCAACTCCCAGCTTCTTTCCTCCTCTTAGGCGGCGGCCCCATCGGACTTGAACTGGGCCAAGCGTTCGCGCGCTTCGGGAGCGAAGTCACGATTGTTGAGATGGGCGCTCGGCTGCTGCCGAAGGAGGATGAAGAAGTCTCCGCTACAATCGAAAGCATCCTGCGAGCCGAGGGGTTGAATGTTCTCCTCAACGCCAAAGCCGTGCGTGCTGGTCAGGCCGGAGGGCATAAGACGCTCACGATTGAAGAGAATGGTCAGGAGCGTGAACTGCGCGCCGCAGAGGTTCTCGTGGCGACGGGGCGTCGCCCCAACGTCGAAGGGTTGAATCTCGAAGCCGCCGGTGTCCGTTACGATGAGCAGCGAATCATCACAGACGAGTATCTACGGACTTCTGCTTCACACATCTTCGCGGCGGGCGACGTGACCGGCCATTTCCCTTTCACGCACATGGCCGCTTATGAAGCCTCCGTGGTCGTGCGCAACGCGCTCTTCTTCTGGCCGCTCCTGCAAAAAGCGGATTTCCGCGTCGTGCCGTGGACGACGTTCACGGACCCGGAGGTGGCGCGCGTCGGATTGACGGAAAAAGAGGCTTACCGTGAGTACGGCAAAGATAGCATCAAGATTTACCGCACGGATTTCGCAGACAATGACCGCGCACAGGCCGAGGACGAGACCAAAGGATTTGTTAAGAAGCTGTTTGAAAACTTATTATGTAGCCGCGAAGCGGCGAGAAGGAAAGTAGCCGGACGTGAACCCTCCGGTTTGCGTCGGCTGTTTCCGCGCTGACCGCGCGCCGAGATACGTCTGAGCGCATCTTCAATGCGCGATTCTCGCTGCGCCGCCGTTCCAGAGGTTTCACCTCCGGCTACTTTCTGTCTGCGCTTTCAGCGCAAAAACGAATTTCCAAACAGCTTCTAAGCTCATCTGCGCCGGGCGGCGACAGGAGATCGTCGGCGCGCACATCGTCGGGCCACATGCGGGCGAACTCATCCACGAGGTCGTGCTGGCAATGAAAGAGCGTCTCCCCGTCACGACTCTCGGCGGCATGATCCACGTCTATCCGACGCTCACGCAGGTCAACCAGAAGGCAGGACTCGACGCAGTGCTGGCGAAGATAGCCTCTTATAAGAAACTACTCTCTTACTATTTCCGCCTGTGGCGGTAGCCGGCTTGACTCGTCATGACGAGCTTACACAATCAAGCGTGCGAGAGGTGATTCGGCAGATGTCGTGGATCAAAATCATAGAGGAAGCGGAAGCGGACGACGCGCTCAAACGGGCTTACGAAACGGTTGGGGCGGCGCGCGATGTGTGAGCACGTGCCAGAGGTATAGCGTGTAATCCAGCAGAGCGACACCCAGAGTGACCTCCAGCCATAAGGGCAAGCGAACGCGCTTGAGCAATCCCCACCTGCGCTGTTCGACTAATTGCGTGAGTGGTTCGACGACGGGTCGCTCCGCGATTTGCAATGCGGCGGCGCCCAGTGCGGCGACTGCGAGATTACGGGCGTCGCGTGTCAGTTTCGGTTCGATTGAGCTGTGACGCAAAGGGAGACGACGCTCCAGCCACAAAAGCGCGCCGAATGCGCCGACGATCAGCGTCCCGCTCAACCACGCCGGCAGTTTATGACTATTCTTCACTATAACACTCAACAACTGCCGCCCGGCTCACAACACGCGCCGTTTGATAGGTCGGTCACATCGTAGTCTAGGCCCTTCGTCTCGCGCGGGTGGCGTAGGGCTTTGCGCTGGCAATCGAACCCTGTAGCCTCTTCGAGCGGAATTGATTCGAGCGGCTCGACCCCGATAATGTCGCGCGCGTAAGGCTCGCGCCGATAAATCTGAAACGTCTTGTCGCACACAGCCATGCGCCGCCCGCGTTCTAAGACATGACCGTCGTCGTCAATGACTTTGCGCCACGGGCCGCGATAGATGACCGCCTGCTTGCGTTCCCAGCAAGGTCCCTGCTTCCCCTTGTACGCCACCACAGTGATTGAGCGGAACTCTATGCCCTGAATCGTCCGCCAGGGCTTCTCGTCACGCTTGACAACCTCCATGCCGTAGAAGCCCGCGCGGTCGAACGCATCAAGGAAAGCGTCTTCACGATACGCGCCCGCGATACAGCCCGACCACAGTTCTGCGTCGCGCTGCAACTCGACGGGCACGTCTTCATCGCTCACGATGTCGCTGATGCACACGCGCCCGCCGCGCCGCACTACGCGAAACATTTCATTAAAGAGTTGTTCCTTGTCTTCGGGACGAACCAAGTTCAGCACGCAGTTTGAGAGCACGACATCAACCGATTCGTCCGCGACGAGCGGGCGGTCTGCTTTAATTTCGGAGCAGTAAGCATCAAGGCGCGCGAGGTCTGCTGCCGCGGCGACCGGGTTTGCAACGAGGTACGCATCGACGAGCGACAGGTCGAGGCGCAAATCCTGTATCCGCCCTTTGCGAAATTCCACGTTGAGGTAGCCGACGCGCTCCCCGATGCCGTGCCGGTGCTTCTCGGCCAGCGCGAGCATCTCTTCGTTCGCATCCACCCCAATGACGAAACCTTTAGGCCCCACGATCTGCGCCGCGATATAGCAAATCTTGCCCCCACCCGAACCTAGATCGAGCACACAGTCGCCCTCGCGCACAAATGCCGAAGGGTCGCCGCAGCCGTAGTCGCGCTCTTTAATCTCATCGGGGATAACGCTCAGAAGCTTCAAATCGTATTCGACGGGGCAGCACAACTCCGCTTCGCGCCTCTGCGCTGCCCGGCCATATCTTTCATTGACCGCCCGTTCCACATCAATGCTCGTGCTCATTATTCGTCCTCAATGTTTATGCTCACTCTGGGTGGGCAGCCCCGCGTCAACCCAGTCAGACTTGCCTTCCGCGTAATCCCGCACGTTCGTGTACCCAAGCGCCGCCAGTTCACGGGCGGCTGTTTCTGAAGCGTGTCACGTCGGGCTGGCGCAATAGACCACAATCTCCGCGCTCTTGTCCGGCATGAGCTCGGGAGCCAGTTGCGTCACTTGATCAGGCGGCAGGTTGACTGCGCCCGGCAGGTGCGCGTGATGATAAGCTGTGGCGGGCAGAGTTTCGACGAGCAGGAACTTGTCGCCGTGATCAATCTTCTCCTTCAGTTCATCTCTCGAAATCGTCTTATCCATTGGTGTCTCTCCTTTTCATTAACCAGCGTGAGCGGTTTCGGCCTGCTCTCCTTTGAGGAAAGCGGAGACGTGCTCGGCCACTTCGTCCGGCTGGTCGAGCATGAGGAAGTGGCGCGCGTCTTTCACGCGGACGAGCTGCGCGCCGGGGATGTCCCACTCCAGACGCTCGCCGTACTTCACAAGTTGAAAGAGATCATCCTCGCCCCACAGGATGAGTGTTGGCGCTTCTATCTTCGGAAGCAAGGCGGTGATCTCGGTCGTTAAATTCGTGTTGAGGCTTGCTGCGTTGCGTATCAGCGAGAGTTTGCCGACCTCCGTGGTGTAAGGCGCGAGGAGAGAATCGAGCAGTTCGTCATCAGGTGATTTGGCAAAGCCCTGTTTGAGCGCCCCCTTGAGCATCGTGATAGCGCTCGCGGCAGAAAGCTTGCGGCGCGTCTCCGGGTGACCGAATTGCAGCATCGCTTCAATCGGCCAGGAGTCGTAGCAGACCGTGTTCATCACGCAGAGACGCATGACGCGATGCGGGAAGAGCGTCGCCAACCGCAAGGCCACGCCGCCGCCGATGTCGTGCGCGACGATGTGTGCGCGCTCAACTCCCGTCTTCTCCATCCAGGCGTCAATCATCTCGGCCTGCCGCGCGATGGAGCGGTCGAAACAGTCGCTCTTGTCGGAGTAGCCGAAGCCGAGCAGATCAGGCGCGAGCACGCGATTCTGTGTGGCGAGCGCGGGCGTGAGGGCGTGCCAGAGGTAGCCCCATGCGGGAATGCCGTGGATCAGGATGACGGGTTCGCCCGTGCCTTCATCCAGATAACTGATGAAGCGGTCGCCGAGTTGGGCGACGCGCTGCATTGATTGAAATTCTCTCCAGTTCATCGCGCACCTCCTTGAACTGCCATCCGACGCGGCGTTGCCGGAAACGGCGACTGCACAAGCGTCTCGGGCGTCTTCCAGTCGAGCGAAAACAGAGCGATGTTGATAATCAGCGACGGCAGAAGACGCTCGAACTTTTCAGTCGTCTTGGCTATCTCGCCCGCATCCTCGCCGAGTTCTTCGACGCGTTCGCGAGACAGCGGCACGGGAAAGGGAAGTGTGTGCGCGAGCTTGCGCGCCGTCTCGCGTAAATTGTCAGAAGCCCGTTTGAACTCGTCGCCCTGCACAATCGGCTTCAATTTTTCCCAACCGGCACTGAGATAATCGGGCCAGAGCGCGAGCGTGCGGTAGTCGCTGTTGATGGACGAGAGCGAGAGCGTCTGCTTGATGTCCTCGAAGAGTTCTCTGATGTGCTTCTCTTCCGGCTCTGACGAGACCATCTCCATCGGATACATCCGTGCGGGCACGCCCCGTTCGATGAGTTCAACGCCCGCGCTTGCTTTGCCGCTTTGTTCCGGCTGCTCTCCATCGAGCGCGAGCTTCACGGCGGAAGTGAAGACGAGCAGCTTGGGATTGATGTAATGGTACAGATTGAGCGCGGCACGAAGCTGGTAAGCCTGACTCTCGCCTAAAGCGGCGCGCGATTGATTCTCAAGTCGGGGCAACTTGTCGGCGGCGCGCACGGCTTCGGCGCGCACGCTATCCGCTGCCGTCTCGAAAGCGCGCGTCTCCGCTAAGGGTCGCATCGCGTCCCACATCGCCGGAAAAACTTTTCATATCCGGCCCACGTGCGAAAGTTCAGATTGATGCCGGTGACGCGCAAGCTTTGCCTAATCTCATGATAGACGCGCTCGATCTCGCCTGCCGCCTCATATTCAGTCACCTGTTTCTGTTTACCAAATCCAAGCATCCCATCCCTCCCAGTTCTTTAATTCGGGCACCCTATCATCAATTCACCACAGCATACTACGCACTGCGCGCCGGATCATATTCAGTTTACTGGCTTAGATGGTCGTTATTGAAAAAAGTCTGACATACTTGAGCGCAATTATGCCGCTCAGTTTATACGTCAGACCCTTCACAATATTTTGCCGGCACTCTCAGCCAGTACTATCTTCACACCATGTAACTGATGTCGGAGGCACTCGTCGGGTAGGCGTAGATCGTGGTTTTCAAATCATCAGCATTCAGCCCTGAACGAATAGCAAGGGCGAAGATGTTGATGACTTCCTCGGCGTGTAACCCGAGCAGATGCGCTCCCAGAATCCGCCCGCCGCCTTCTTCTACCAATGTCTTGAAACCCGAATACTTCAGCCCCACTCTCCTGGAGGAATACCACCCGGAAGTGTCCTCACGTTTGACCGTGAACTTTAATCCTTGTTGCCTTGCCGCTTCCTCCTGCAATCCGACGGATGCGAGAGGCGGCAGAGTAAACACAACGGTCGGCACTCCCATCTGGTTCGGCGTGCGATGATTGCCCTTCAGCAGGTTGCTCGCAACGATGTGACCCTCCATGGTGGCGACGGGCGTCAGGGGCAGCCCGCCGCTCGCCGCCGCATCGCCCGCCGCATAGACCGCCGGGTTCGATACGCTCTGAAGATATTCGTTAACTAAGACGCCCTTTTTATCATGCTCGACGCCCGCCTTTTCCAGATTCATGTCGTCGATGTCTGGAACACGCCCCGCGCTGTGAACCACCATGTCAGCCTCAAAGGTTTGCTTGCCGTGTTCAGTAGAAGCATTCACGATAAAGCGGTCGCCATCTTTCTCGATTGACTGCACGGCGGTATTCAATCGCAAGTCTACGCCCAACTCGCGGGTGGCTTGCACGAGGCTATTCACTAGATCAGGGTCAAAGCCTTCTAGGGGACGAGCACCCCGATGAAGAATTTGAACTTTGGCGCTGGCTCGCGCGGCGATGTGAGCGAACTCGAAAGCGATGTAGCCGCCTCCGACGAAAGCAATGCTTTTGGGGAGTCGTTCCATTTCCAAAAATTGATCGCTCGTCGTGAGGTGTTCCTCGCCGGGAATACCCAGTGCGGCAGGTTTGGCTCCGGCGGCGATGTGTACGAATCGTGCGGTCAGCGTGTTGTCGCCGACCCGAACTGTTGTCTGATTGATGAATCCGGTGCGACCGTGGTACGCGGCGATACCGGCTTTGGCATATCCCTTCTCCCTATTCTCTGGAACGGGTTCAGTGAACGTCCGCTTGAACCGCATAAGTTCCTGCCAAGCGATCTCCGTGCTCTTTGAAGAGATTCCTTTCCCTTCCATGCGACGTGTCCAGTCGATCAGATCAGCAGCACCGACGAGCACTTTCTTAGGATCGCATCCACGCAGGGCACAGGTGCCGCCAAAGGGTCTCGAATCGATGATGGCGACATCCCAGCCTTCCTTGCAGCACTTGTGAGCCACCGTTGACCCGCCTGCGCCGGTTCCGATCACGACGAGATCAAACTTCTTCTCCATCTGTATGCGACCTCTCTTTATTTCCCTGAAATGTCACCGCGCGCAGCAATCGTGCGCCGGTACGAGAGTTGATTCGCTTGCTGTCTTATGTTCTTCGGAGAGTCGCTTGACCACTTGGTTGACTTGTCCGAGACAGCACACGCCCGCGGGGTTACGCACTTCGCAGGCGCACACTTCTGCTTTAGTCAGTTGTGTAATTCGTACCGGAATAGTCGTGCTTCCCTGACGCGCGATCTCTCTGCGCGCGTCGCCCTCGGTGAACCCGAAGCAGTAGCAGATGGGACGCTCGTCTCCGTTCGCTTTCACGGTCACAAGCTCACGCAAATCATTAGTGGTAAAGCGCGTCCCCCCATCACCGTAATACACAATCGAGCAACTCGAATCGGGGCAGAAGCGATAGCCTTCCCCATTCACCCTGTCGAGCAGTTCATGGCGGACGTGATGCAGCACCGTCTTACGTTCGACGCTGCGACCAACGCCTCCACAACGAACGCACGTGGCGCTTGTTGCTGCCGTTCTGTCCTCGTTCAACACCGTAGTTGTCGGCTGTCCTGACACGCTGCAACAGTCGCTCATGCTCTGCCTCCTTCTCTATCCGCACGCTTATTAACCACCAACCGGCGATTGCCACAATTAGTCCGAGCGCGGCCAATGGCAGTAACACACTGTCTTTCAGTATGAAGCCCAAGCCGAGCGTGACCAGAAGACCGCCCAGCAGCCACGGCGCGGCGCAACACAGAAGGGCGAGTGCCGCGCTCACGCCCCCGACGCCGAGCATCACTCCACCCAGCTTGCGGTTTGCAGTTTTCATTACTTGACCCCTTATTTGGCTTTGTAGCCTGTCGAATCAATGGCGCGCCTGATCTGACTTATGTCGGTCTGCCTAGGATCGTACTGTACCTGCGCATTCCCCCGCTGGTAGCTCACATCGGCTGAACGCACGCCTGCCGTCCTTTCAAGCGCCGCTCTGATGGGCATCTCGCAGCTACTGCAATCCATTCCCTCAACTTGTACTGTGACCGACTCCATGGCAGCTTGCGCCGCGCCGCCTTCGGGCGCTGGCACGGCTGCCGGACTCGTTTGGGTAACAGGCGGCTGGCTCCGCACAAAGGCGACGGCGATGTAGCCGATGTAATAGGGCGAAAGCGCGAACGCCAGTACAGCCACAGATGCGATCCACAGTCCCGCACGACTCGCCCGGCTGACGGGCTTTGTCGCACAGGCCTCGCCGGGCGCGCATGCTTGACGGAAATAAGCGCGATAAAAGCCGAAGGCCAGCAGCAGCACAGTCGCGCCAAGCAAATAGGGACGAGCCGATTCAAAGGCAGCGGCAGCCCCGAAAGCGCCAAGCCCCAGCCCCACAAACAGCAGTGGCCCGATGCAACACAGGCTCGCTGCCAGAGCGGCGATTACCGCACCGCCCATCGCTAATTTCTCTTCTTTCATTTCCTCTTCTCCTGACTTTTACCGGTGGTCTTTGATGACCGGGCGAAATGTGTGATGTCCACCATCACTGGACACTCCGCCTTTTGACCATGACTCTTCAATTCGTTCTCACATGCCGCTAAATGATTGACGAGCGTGCGGCGGAAATCCCGCATCATCCTTATCCGCTCATCCAACTCGGCGAGCTTGGCGCTTAACAGGTCGCGCACACTCTGACACTCGCTCGCGCCCCCACCCGTTTGCAGAAGCTGTCCGATCTCGTCTAGCGAAAGCCCAATATCCTGCGCCTGCTTGATGAACCGGATGCGCTCGATTGTCTCTGCGTTAAATAACCGAAAGCCGCCTCCCGTGCGCGCGGCGCGGGGCAGCAGGCGCTTGCGCTCATAAAAGCGGACAGTGTCGATACTGACGCCGGTGCGCGCCGCCAATTCACCGATGCGAAGTTCAGATTGCGCCATCGTAGAGACACCCTCCTTTAGCTCAAAAGAATTATACAATCTAGACTAGAGTCCAGAGTCAAGCGGGGATTTGTGTTGCGGCTTACTGGCGATACAACAGCTTGTACAGATTCGTTGCATCGTGCGTTCTCACGTGAATAGAGACAACCTTCACGATCTCATTCTCGCGTCCGATAACGCCCCCTCCCTGCTTCCCAACTAAACAAACAACACCGCCTTACTAAATTATTAGTTGATTGACTAACGATTTAGTAGAAGGTAATATCGTCCTCAATGGTCAATCAGGCGCCGCATTTACTGGAAAATATCTTGGGAGCGAAGAGTAAAGTCGCGGCTCTCCGGGTGCTTATCAGTTCTAAGATCGGCTTCTCGGGCAGCGCCGTGGCGAAGCGATCCGGAATGGGACTATTGGCGATCCAGAATGCGCTCGCCGACCTTGAACGTCTCGGACTGGTGGAGGTGGAGCGCGGCGCGGTTGAGCATCGCTACCGCTTGAACTTCCGCCACTATCTCGTCGCCCACGGCTTGCAAGCGCTCTTCGAGGGTGAGCGTAAATTAAGCAAATCGCTGATTGAAGAATTGCGCGCGCTGCTGGAAGGGAAGGTCGTAGGTGCCGGATTATTCGGCTCCTTCGCGCGCGGCGAGACAAAAGCGGATTCCGACATTGACCTGCTGGTCGTTGTGGGAACGCTTAAAGAGAGGGAGCAGGCGAGCCGGACGCTGGCGGATGCGGCGACCACGCTCTCCATTAAATACGGTCTGCCGGTCCAGCCCGTCATCCTGGAGCGGAGGCAGATGGGTAGCGATGCGGGCAACATTCAGGAATTACTGGATGAAGCGGAGCGCGACTGGCTGCCCGTCGCCGGAGAAGAGTTAAGCGCATTGCGGAAATCTCGTGTGACGAAAATCTCGACGCGGAGGAAGAGCGCATGAGTCCGCGGGAGACCTCAAGACGGCGCGTGAGCCGCCACCGCGCGAAAGATTACTGGCAGGTGGCCACGCATTTGATGGAGAGCGCACGGGCGCTCGTCACACTCGGCGACGAGGAGTACGGAAACGCCATCGGCATCTGCCTCATCCACGCCGTGATTAGCGCGGGCGACGCGGTCACGATCAACGCGGCCGAAGTGCGCTCGTCGAGCGAGCAGCACGCGGACGCCGCTCGTCTGCTCGAAGAGGTGGTGCGGGACTTACCTGCGCCGGTGCTGCGGGCGTTCGGTGCAGTCATACAGGCGAAGTTCGAGTATGAGTATGCGGGAGAAGTCTTCACACAAGCGGCGGGGAAGAGATTGCTCGTCAAAGCCGAGCGGTTCTACAAGTGGGCGGGCGAGCAGCTCGGCTGAAGAGAGAGCTGTTTCGAGCGGTCGTCTGGTCGGTGAGATGGAAGCGAGCTTCAAGGCCACGCAAGAGCGCGCACGCGAGGAAGGTGAGGGAGCATCGGCGACGAGCGAGGAAGAGATCGAGACCTTGGTCGGCAAGGCGATTCGCAGGAGTCGACGCAATGTGACATGGTCAAGTTTTGCTGGACACAATCCTCTCGCTACTTATCTCCTTTGGTTTATTGTTAATGTGCCATTCCCGCTCGAACTCATCGGGAGTTTTGTATCCTAAACTTGAATGCCGTCGCGCCCGGTTGTAATAGCCTTCGATGTAACTGAAGGTTTCGCTTCTGGCTTGCGGCGTATGCTCAAATACGCCGTCTTCGAGCAACTCGGCTTTGTATCTGGAGAACAGACTTTCGGCTCGCGCGTTATCCCAACAATTAGCGCGCCGCGACATTGATTGGCGGCATTGACGAGATTGTAACAGCGCGCGAAAGTTATGTGACACATACTGAGAGCCGCGATCCGTATGCACAATCGTGTGGGCACGGACGCTGCCGTTGCCCACCGCACGCGCGAAGGCTTTGATGATTAAGTCTTCCGTCATCCGGTCTTCCACCGCCCACCCCACGATGCGCCGGGTGAACCGATCTTGCCACGTTGCCAGATAACTCCATTTGCCCGACCTCATCGGCAAGTAAGTAATGCCACCAACAATCACCTCGTGCGGACTTTGCGCGGCGTTTTCTCCACCAATCAACAGGTTCGGACTCACCTGAGAAGCGTGCCGCGAATCGGTCGTCTGTGGGCGAAAACGGCGTGGGGCGATAGCTTGCAACTGTAGCCTTCGCATCAATGAACGAACCTGAAAACGTCCGACACTAACGCCCTGCGCTTTCAACTCCGCCGTGATCCGGCGCGACCCATAGCGTCGGCGGTGCGCGTCAAAAACCTCTTTGACCTGCTTGGCAAGTCCGGCTTTCTCGTCGCTTAAGACGTAGCTGTTGCCGCCCGCGTAAAGGTGATAGGCACTCAGCGAAACGCGCATGACCCGACATAAGAGCCGCAGCGGATAGGTTCGCTTCTCTTCGTCAATGAAGCGGTAGCGAACTATCCGCTTCTGCCGAAGATAAGCGCCGCCTTTTTTAATATGTCGCGCTCCATCTCCACCCCACGCAATTTCCGGCGTAAGGTGCTGACTTCTTTCTCCGAGTCGGAACTAGCTTCTAAAGCATCGCGTTTCCACTTATGCAGCAAACTCTCGGCGCAGCCTAACTCGCGAGCGACGCTCGCTACCGATTGACCATCGTGAATCTTCTTCACGGCTTCACGTTTGAACTCATCGTCGTATTTTCTCATCTCGCTATTCTAGCGAGAGTTTCGTGTCCAGAAAAATTAGACCACATCAAACAGATGAAGACGTTTTTATTTCTGGCTGCCGCTTTACCAAAAAGACATGGTTGGCCCGTGGAGAGCCACCGGCGGTATGCGTCAAGCTTTTTCAACTTGCTATAGCGAGAATTGAACAGAATTGCTTGTGTAGACTCAATGTCTTAGGAAAAGGGGTGCTTTGTTCTGAAACGATCAGCCGCGTTGTGATAGTTAATATCCAAAAGCATTTCAGCCAGGTGAAATTTCATTCGGTGCCCCCTACTCCTCAGGTTGTCAGTAGTCGACAGAAATCATGATCCTACGTCGAAGTATTCTGGAACAACAACAACAGTTTGATACTGCTAGGGATTATGACCCTTCTAACTTCGTCCTCGTGCATTTTCCTCGTCTGTTCTCTTGTGACACTTCTTATATTTCTTACCGGAGCCGCACCAGCATTGAACCTGACCCGCTTTGATGGACACCCAGATCATGCCCGATGTTATGCTCGGGCATAGAGGTGTTCATGGCAGAACCGAAACGAAAATTCACCACTGAGTTTAAGTTAGAAGCCGTCCGGCTTGC
>JAABUS010004743.1_pt1 | contig 19049 bp, 22 predicted proteins | sample 5560161 | NCBI WGS metagenome assembly JAABUS01 (sample SAMN10711885, study PRJNA513376) | rock metagenome | isolation source: Antarctica rocks | place: Antarctica: Victoria Land, Trio Nunatak nord | collected 2016-01-04 | reverse complement strand
GAGTTTTGAATTGTTTGTAAGCATCGCGATGCAATGCTCGATTTGTGTATTGTGAAAGCTGATCACTTCAACGTAAGCTTTTAAATTTGCTGTTTGATTATTTAGCTGAGTGAGTTAAATGAGCAATCAATGTATTGTGAAAGTTGATCACTTCAACATAAGCTTTTGTTCGCTGTTTAATTATTTAGTTAAGCAGATTAAATGAGTTTTAAGTTGTTTGTATTCATCGCGATGCAATGCTTAATCTGTGTATGTGAAAGCTGATCACTTTGACGTAAACTTTCATTTGCTGTTTGATTATTTAGTTAGTTAGACTAAATGAGTGATCTGTGTATTATGAAAGCTGATCACTTTGATGTAAGCTCTCGTTTGCTGTTTGATCATTTAATTAGTCAGACTAAATGAGCAATCTATGTATTGTAAAAGTTAATCACTTCAACATGAGCTTTCGTTTGCTGTTTGATTATCTAGTTAATCAGACTAAATGAGTGATCTGTGTATTGTAAAAGCTGATCACTTCAACGTGAGCTTTCATTCGCTGTTTGATCATTTAGTTAAGCAGACTAAATGAGCTTTGAATTGTTTGTGAGCATTGCAATGCGATGCTCAATCTGTGTATGTGAGCATAATATGCGCGTATCGCGCTGTTACTGCTCTGTTAATGAGATTGTTCAGCTCTTCTGACAAGCATAGCTTGCAGAAGATTTGTAGTCAGCATTTCATACAGATAAATCTCATTGTTGATCAACAATTAAGTTTCAAATATTAAAAGTTAAGTCAACGTTTAAGTTAAAGAATGATATAAATAAAGTATCACATGTTTTTTGCATGCATCAACAGCACTTCTTCTATTTTTTAAGAAAATATTCTTACATTCTTATACTTCAAATCTTCATTGATTACGTTCATGTTTGCATGCATCTGCAGTGTGTAAACATTTGACAAGTATGAGAAAACTTTTAAAGTGTCAATTTTCATGTAAATGATTTGAACTTCAACGCTTATGATTTTTGAGAAAAGCGCACTTTTCTTACTTGTAGTCTTTTGCTTATCTCTTTTCATGATTGATAGTAGTGATGTGATAGAAGCAAAATAAATGTTACTTACTCATTCAGAGCATCATAATTATGAGTTGTGAGATTGCTGATGTTTGACAAACATTCTCATTACATTGATGAGTGAATTTTTCTATACTTTGCTGCGTTTTATAAATGCAGAATGATCGTAGCTGAAATCAATACTGATGAACATTATTATTAATTTATGAAATGATATTGCGTCTGCTTCTTTGAATCTTTGTCAGTCTGCACACATTCAGACATAATGTTGATTAGATAGTCATGATTTCTTTAATGAGTTATTTAATTGAATTTATTTGAGAGATTGAAAATGAGAATCTGTAATTATGCTCAAGCAATATTGCATGTGTCGTTGAAAATTTGTTGCATCATCAAAGCAATATTTGCAACATCATTAAGAATTACAGAGCTTAGTGTTGATTCTATAAATTTTTTCATGATTTCAATAAGTTTTGATAAATATATCAATGAATGTTAAAGAAGAAAGAGTGAGTACAACTATTTATAATACAGACTGATAAACTAGTAATACACTGCGCATTCTTGATGCACATGTATGAGACTGTGTGATTTAAATGCAGTTATCATCTTTCATCTTGTTATTAATTTCAATGTCGTTCGCTTTATTATCATCATCATTCTCAACATCTCTGATTACATCATCATCTTTAAAGATTTTGAGCTTCAATGTCAACTTCATTATACACATTCAATGATTTTATCTATCATATATCAGCATCTCGATTCTTGAATCTACGCAGCGTAAATCATAAGTGATAGTTTTTTCATATTGTTCAAGATGATTGACTCTTTTCTTAATTTATGCTTGATTTCTCTTCATTTATTCTGAATCAATCTGAATCAATCTCTTGATTTTGTGTAAATTGTAATCAACAGCGATTAATTTGATAGTGTCAATGATAAAGCATGATGACTTTTTATTTGAATACTTCTGCAGTTTTTTCAAATCTTCTTGAAACAATTAAACTATGTTCATCATTCTAGATTTGATTAATTTTGAAATTATCAAAGTCATAAAGACTTTAAACATAAGTTGAAAGTACTACATAATTAAATGTTAGCAATCATGTTGAACATGTTTCTTCTCACTATGCATGTGATAACTTTTAAGAACAACATTAATAGAAAGTAAAAACTTTGTCACTTACTCAATAAAAAATAAGTGCATTCATAAAATTCATGATATAAAATACAGTCTTCTTGTTCTTGTTTCAGATATCATTGATGAGCATGTTGATTGCTTTAATCTTGCTACAGTTCACTTCAAAGATAATGTCGAGAATGTGCTTCTCATAAAAAGATTCAACTTTCTTCAAGTCATAGAGATGATTTATTTCAAAGCAAACATATTTCTTATTTCAATCATCTACTTCAGAGAATACAAGTGACTATGTTTCTGAAAGTTATTTAAAATGCAAGAATGTGTTAAGTATTTTGAGTTAATGAACTTTCATCATTCAGTTGTTGATGTTGAGTTGAAGCTCAATTTTAATACAATGATTGTTGATTCAATCTTATTTTTTCTTATTCATCTTCTTTTGAAGTTGATTGATGATTATCATCACTGAGAAATTAAAAAATTTGTTAAATCTTGATGAAAGACTGCAATTGATATCTTGATGCTCATTCAATTTTACATTTGTAAGAAAAGAGTTGAAAAACATTAATTGATTAATGTCACGTCGTAATCGTAGTGTATTATATATAATTTTTAGCTGTTTGATGTACTTCTGAATAACTTGAGAATTTGTCTCTTGAATCTTGATGATTTTCATATATATTTTGTTCATGTCTTTCAAATTTTGATATGTACAGTATTTCAAATTAACTCGATGAGCTTTTTTTTCTTTTCATACTCATTCATGTTGATTCACTATCAAGTCTATCATCAGCATGTTCATTCATATTATCATTTGAAAGAAAGATCATTTAAAAAGTGTATTTGTAACAAATCACTTACAAGATTTTTTATTCATAATCTTAAATAAATTGATGAATTTAAATGTCTGAATCATCTTTTTATGCATCTCATTCATGATCAATCAATCTCATCTTATATCTCAGAACTTTCATATTGACTGTAATTATCTTGATCTAAAACTTGCTTTTTGAGAATAATGTAAACTTTTTATCAATTCTGCAACGCGAGTCTTGTACATGTTTATCATGATCACATATATAAAATTAGAATTAGCTTACTTTTCTTCTGATAAAAAATATATATCTGTTTGTTTCAATCTGATAATTAGTTCGTTCATTTTGACATCACAATATACATGATGAATTTATTAATGTAATAAATCATTGTTCTTGTCAAGATGAATTCAAATCTTTTTTAGTCAATTAATGATCAAGACTGATGAAATAATAACTAAATTAATAAATTTTGATGATATAAGATGTGCAGATGAGCTTGCATTCACACATAAACACTTAGTTTTCAATTTATTATCAAAAGAGCACTTTGAATCTTTAGATTAAGAAGTATTGAGAGTGTCTTCTTTCAAATGTTCATTGAACTTCTTCTCATAATGAGCATTGTTGATCTTGTCATGTATTATGTGCAATAAACGATTCAGACAAATCAATTCAAGCATTTCTATTGTCTTATCAATAAATTAGCATGCTTCATTCTTAATTTTGCTGATATTCATGTTCATCTTTTCAAGACTCATATCATTGACATTGTATTCTTTTCTTATGAACATTTTCATCTTAAACATCATAAAAATCTTAAAAGTCTGATATAAAAAGAATGACGTGATCATTCTTTGCAAATGTATGTGTGACTGAGATTCAACATAATTAAAGTCATGCAGAAATAATTGAGCATAATTTTGTCATCTGTCTTCTTCATGAAGATGCTTTGTAATAATCAATGATATTTTCATCATGAATTTGTTCAATCTTGTTAGTCAAGAAACAAGATTGACTTTCATATCTCAATCATCTTACATAATGTTTCTTCAAAGTCTTCTCACTATCTTCAACATCATTGAGATTTACATGTGATTATGCATGTTCTGACTTTTTCGCGATATCTTCTTTAAATGAAGTGTTGAAAATCATCATGTTTTGTTGAGATTTCATCTGCTGAGATGAAAATTGTACAGTTACTTCATGTTGTTCAACTCAACTCATTGAATTTTAATATGAGTTGATGATATTGTTTTCATTCAATGAAGAACTATCATTCTTTAATTTGAAACTTGATACTGATATTGAATTATCAAAAGTTGAAGTTGAAATGTGAGATTTATCTGAAGTTAATGTTGACATGTCATTTTCTTGAGTCTGCATCTTGTTGTTCAACTTTCATCATTTTGAATGCAATGATTTAAAACTCTTATCATTCTCTGTAAAAATTACTTGTTGTTAGTTTGTCATTCATACATATACTTCAATAACTTACTATAATGCAATGTTTAATCAGTTAATGTGATGCTTGTTGTATCTTTCTTTGAATGATTGAATCTTGATTGTTTTTAAGAAAAATATAAAAGCGTGTGAATTTTGTTCATGAGATCTTCACTCTTGTCAGTTCACTGTGAATGTACACTCTTCACAAATTTATCAAATTTCGCTGCATTGTTTGCTGAGTCAACATTATTCTTCATTGTATTTAAAACAGCTGTGTTATTTGCATCATTCTCTTTCATGTTAATGACTGCTGACTGCTTCTGAACATGAATAAACGCTGCATTATTTGCTGAGTCAATATTATTCTTCATTGTATTAAAAACAGCTGTATTATTTGCATCACTTTCTTTTATATTAATGACTGCTGACTGCTTCTGAACATGAATAGACGTTGCATTATCAGTCAAGTCAACATTATTCTTCATTGTACTCAGAACAGTTGTGTCATTTGCATCATTCTCTTTTATGTTAATGACTGTTGACTGCTTCTGAACATGAGTAGACGTTGCATTGTCAATCAAGTTAACGTTGTTCTTCATTGTAAACAGAATAACTGTATCATTTGCAACACTTTCTTTCATGTCAACGACTGCTGACTGCTTCTGAATATGAGTAGAGTTTATTTGATTCTGCTCTATGAAATTTAAAGTTCTTGTCAATCTTTATTAATATACATAATCTATTGAATTATCAATTGTTATTTCATGATTAATTAATAATGTGTTGATCTCATTTTTTTGAATTGTTACTTTGTTAATTTCTTCGCTTTTGTTAATATCAATGAATTTCATGTGCTCTTGATGAGAAGCTGAGATTGATGAAGCATTGTCTGTAAGTTCTGCATTAATCATTAGTTTGCTGTTTACATACATATGTTTCTGATCTATCAGAATATAATGTAGCGTGAGTCATATTAAAGCGAGCAGCATGATTAAATTGATTTGAAACATCGCGTAAGACAGCTTGAAAAGTTCTGTCTGAATTTATTTTCAAGATCTCGTCATCTATGATGTAGATAATAGTGTTCATCTCAATGTAACTCATGTCATCTTTGAGAATTTCAATTCACATTTGAAATGAAACATTATAAAATCAATCTTTGTCATCATGTAAATTATGTGAGATACATTTTCAATCAAAGTCAAGTTTGTTTTTGAAGTTTCTTTTGAAGTAATCAGATTCAAGTGTGAATTCATCATTGCATGAAGTTTAACGTCTTTAAATGTTCTGATGAATGACATGACTTCTTGTGACTGCAAAAACTCAAATGCAAATGATGTTTATTAAATTTTTACAATCTTGCGTGTGATGATGAGTGATTGATCATCTGAAGATGATGTAAAACTAGTTTATGTATGAGTGAAAAATGTGTTGATTTTTTCAACACATTTCTGTTTAAAGTGTCTCTTATTGAAGAGCAATCATTGAATTATAATGATCAAACTGCTGATAATATAATTTGCTTCAAAGTCATTAAACATAAGTGAGTTAATGTTGTACAGAAACGATGTTAATTTTTTCTTAATGATAGTTGACTTTTTGTGAAATCTAATGTGCTTAAGTGTAGACGCATGCTTTTCAAGTCATTGCTCAGCTTGATTTGTTAAATTCTTCAGCTGATATTTATCAATGTTTAAGATTTTAAGAATTTCTGTTATGTTTCTGAAAGTTAAACATTCATCATTAAGTTGAGAATTCTGATATTTAATAGTAATATTCTTTTTAAGACGTAAGCTAGTCATTATGATGAGTTAATAAAATCAGTTCAATAAGATAAATGATGATAATGAAATATGAATGTTGCTATCTAACTATGTAAGATGAGTTGACGTGACAAACTAGATGCGTACTCAACTGATGTTAAATATGCAAATTCAATCAACTGAGATTAAGTTCAATGAACATATTTTGATCTTGATGATGATGCTCATTGAAAGAAACATATGATTAAATCATGATCTTATGTAATTATGAAAGCAACTTAAAAGACTTACATTGAGTATGATGAGCAGATGAATGAAAGATTAAGTTGTGTTAAGTACATGCAATGAATGTGATATCATAAAAGCTGAAACATAGTAAATTTACTTTAGCTTACGTTGAAGATTTGCGCTCACATGATGCGCATAACAGCTTAAAGAATAAGTTAGTTTATTGTTGATTGAAGTGTATTGTATCTGCAAGTTGTTATGTCTGTATTTCAATATATATTACACAGTGATCAATGTCTCAATCTTTTTGACAGACTTAAACTAGCAGCAGACAAAGAATTTAAACTTTGAAAAAGAATGTCATCTTTTGTAAAACATGTTTATCAGTCAATGAATACTGTCTCTTGATCAGATTTATTTTCTTATGATACTTACTTTTCTGCAAGATTTGTTACTTAATTTTCACTTGCATCTCAATGATGCTTTTACTCTTCTGTAAGATTTGTTGCAGAAGCTTCATTTATATTTTGATGATGCTTTTACTCTTCTGAGAAATTTATTACTTAATCTTCGTTTGTGTTCTGATGATGCTTTTGCTTTTCTGAGAGATTTGTTGCTTGATTTTCGCTTGCATATCAAGCTTTGTTCTCGTTTCATTGTGATTCTTACTCTTGAAATTGATGCTTTGTTTTCATAAAATCAATGAATTCTTGTTGACTAAAGTATTCTTCATAAACTTCATTGATTGAGAACAGATTTTAAACATGTCGTATCATATGTAAATTGCAAGTGTAATCATGCTGAAGTTCATCATAGTTACATAACATAACAAATAAGTCGTAAGCATGATTACAGACAGTCAGAAGATGATTAAATTGAGACATGAAATTAAGTTTTCTGATTTTTATTATACATAAAATAATGACAGAAGCTTCTTCATCTTGAAAAGAATCAATTGTGTACGCTTCAACATTTCAAACTTTCAAGTCTGAGACTAAGCTTCTCTTCAATAGCTGAACTTATGCAGTATATTTCATAAGAATAATAATGTTCTTGACAGATATCTTGACTTCAGCGTAAATCTTGACTAGCTCAATTGCTACAATGACTTCAATCTCATTTTGCTTGAACTGAAATGCATTGATTCTTATATTAATTTCATTGATGTTGAGAAATGTCAATGATTGTTTTATTTCGCAAAAGCTCTTTAATACAATGATTGCAATAATCATATTAAATTGAAGTGAAGAATTAACTGAAAATTACATTTAAGCTTTGTATTAAACAGTGAATATGATGTCATCTATGATGAGAATTACGTGATACTGTTCAGTGAGAAGCATATGAGAGTATTTGAGCATAATTAGATGTTCAAATAGACTTTTGTTTATATAGTGCGTGAAGCAATTATTCTTGATGTCTTTTTTCATCAATCGAAGTTGCTCATTATCATTGAACATATGTATCAAATCGTTGCTATAAATTATAGCAATACAGATTTCTACGTTCTTGACTCTTATGACTTTCTGAATGATAGTATGATCTTCTTTAAATTTTTTTAGCATAGTAGTGTTGAAGTTGATTAGCATGCAGACAACAACGCTCACGTCATGCTCAAGAATATTCACACTTAGCTCAATCTCAATGCGCTGAAAGAATTCTTGATCTTTCATGTTGAGAATTTTTCTCATCTCAATTCTTTGAAAGTATGAGCAGAATGTTTTAATAACAGCATCATGCTTAGTCTCATTATTCATTCTATTGAGCTTGACATTGATAATTCTCTGAAGCATACAACGTTTAAATTTGTGATCTCACTTTCAAGATTGATGAGTGACATAAAAGTTAAAATCTTCATAATTCACATTGAGTGAATTATCATCACTTTTAAAATCTTCATGAATCACATCAACTTCTTCATTGTTAATTTGTACAATTGAAGAATCTTATGTCTTATGCTGCTTATTATTTTATTTACTCTGTTGACTTTAAGATTGCATCTTATTCATTGAATGATTGCTCAAATTCGTGACTTTTAGAAGCAAAGTGTTAAGACTAATCTGATGCAATTTGTATTAATAATCTTTAATATCATGTAAAGTCTTCTTGCTCTGATCGATAATTTAATGTATCAGCTGATCATAAAAGATATCAAATAACTTGTAAGAGACATTTCATCATTATTAAGTAAAATCGTTGTTTACTGAGTGAGATGCATGACTGTCTTGAGTGATTATCTGATGTTCAATGAACTATAAGTGAAAATAAATGATTTTTTTATCTGTCAGAATGATGTTTTTGTTTTTCAGTCATTGAAACTATTTGTTCAGTTTAAGAATAAATGTATCAGCTGTGTTGTTGAATGAGCTCAGCACTTTGACTTTCTTGCTCAGCTTTAAAAGTAGCATTATGATAACAACATTCATCAATGTTTTTTCAATCTCAAAGAGTTTCTTGATAAGATCAAAATTGTTGAAAAGATTCTGAAAATATTGTATGATCAACATTTAAGACTTATTCAGCTTGATATTTCACTCAGCAAAAATAACTGAGAAATTCAAGTCTTTAAAAAGAACTGATGTGAATTTAATATGAAGATTTTGACTCAGTATAATATCGCGAAAGTGATCGTTGTATTCATAATTTCTCTCATCAATATGAGCAGAATTAAAAATTCTGATTATTGCTATTTTGATTCTGTTGAGCTTGTCAAACATGATTGAATGAACTGAGATCACATTTAATGCGTTGAAAAGACAATATTGAAGTACTTGTTTATTATCATTCTGTCACTTACGCTCACGAAGATTGAATGTTAACTTCAACTTAATTGAGCTTCAATCTGTCTTAATGAGAAAGTGATGAAGAGTTACGCTCACATCTGTTTTTTTTTATTTCTTTATTAAGTGCATGCAATCTATGACTATGATACTGTCTAAACGCTGTGTATATGCTACATTACATGTAATCTAATCAAAGTCGCTGCTTTATATTTTTTTGTTGATCAATCACATCAATAGTTTGCATATATAAGCGCTCTCGCTCAAACTCTTGCAATCATACTTTCGTTTTTCTTCATTTCTTCACACTCTTCGCGTTTTACTCTTTCATTTCTAATAGTTATTTTCTCGTCGTAATTCAAGTATTTTTCAAATACTTTAGTGTTGCAATTCTTTCAATCTTGATGATGAACAGTATCAATATGATGTTTGTGTTTTTGAGCTGAGCTTTTTTCTTAAGCTTTCTCTGCTCTGCTTTATAATGTCTGCAATTCAGCAGTAAATGCTTCAACATTTGTCTTGCATTGCATATTTCATAGCATTTGTTCGAATTATTCTTTGATAATCGATGCAAATAGCTCTTGAAATAATCATGTTTCATTTTCAGCTGAATAAAGATTAAAAACGTTAGTCTATCAATTTTTCTCAACTCTTTTAATAATTCATGACTTAGATTCACATTTGATATGATCTTTCAATACTGATTTTTCTTTTTGATACTGCTTTTTCAGATCTTTAATCATTGTACTTTCGTTTCTTTGCAAATTTGCTTTTTGATGAAACTTATGATGATTGCTTTCATGTTATTAATAACTGATACTTCTTGAGAGTCAACAACAAGATTTATCTGTATGAAATGCTGACTACAAATCTTCTGCAAGCTATGCTTGTCAGAAGAGCTGAACAATCTCATCAACAGAGCAGTAACAGCGCGATACGCGCATGTTATGCTCACATACACAGATTGAGCATCGCATTGCGATGCTCACAAACAACAAGATCATGTGATCAAACAGCGAATGAAAACTCACGTCAAAGTGATCAGCTTTCACAATACACAGATCAAGCATTGCATCATGATGCTCACAAACAACTCAAAGCTCATTTAGTCTGCTCAACTAGATGATCAAACAGCGAACGAAAGCTTAAGTCAAAGTGATCAACTTTCACAATACATTGATTACTCATTTAGCTCACTCAGCTAAATAATTAAACAACAAATTTGAAAAGCTTACGTTGAAGTGATCAGCTTTCACAATACACAAATCAAGTATTGCATCATGATGCTCACAAACAATTTAAAACTTATTTAGTCTGTTCAACTAAATGATCAAACAGTGAATGAAAGTTTACGTCAAAGTGATCAACTTTCACAACACATCAATCACTTGTTTAGCTCACTCAGCTAAATAATCAAACAGCAAATTTGAAAGCTCACGTTGAAGTGATCAGCTTTCATAATTTCAATTTGTTTATATAATTACTTAATTATATAAACATGTTATGCGCTTGTATGCGCACTCTAATAATTTGACTGCTTAATGAAAAAATATACAGCAGCAATTATGACTAAATTACATGTAATTTAACATATACACAGCGCTTCAATGTTACTATTTAAATAGATAGCATCGTGTTTTATAGTCTTAAACTGCATAAGTACGTAAAACTTGAAGAAATAAAAAAAAATGTTACTTCTTGAGCAGCAATTTTGATCAATTGATTTGCTTTTTCATTCTCAATAATGCTTTTGCAACTCAATATTCACTGTATGCAAATGTAACACTGTTTCTGACGTAAATTGATCAGATTTTGTCGTATGTCATTGAATAATTTCACATTAACGTTGCTCTTTGTGTTTAATCTTTGTAAAGTCATTTGACTGTTTATGTACATTCAAATTTCGCTGTTTTTAAGTGCTTTTTCGCTGCACATTGCGATTGCATCGCTAATAACTTGCAGTTTCGCTTTCGTTATGATGATTTTGCCTGAAACGTTTGTCGCTTTGCTGCATTTAACGAGTTCATGCATAAATATCACTGTTGTTTTGATTTCTGTTTCAACTTCTGCTATCTTTTTTCGAATTTGCGATGCGTCTGTGTACATCACTATGTTTTTCGTCTTTTTGATAATTCTTTCTAATTCTCTATAGTGTATATTGATCATGTCGCAAGTTTCGCCTTTTGCAAATTCGATTTGAAGTTTTGCTAAATGCTCAATTTCTTGCTCTCATGATTTCTTGAAGTGAGAAATTTCAATTTCTTTTATTGAATTCAGTGTTTTTTGCACTTTGTTCAATATTCAATATATCTGCATGAGTCTGTCTTTGCACTTCTTAACTTTTCAAGATACATTCATCTTTATCTTGTTTCAGTTCAGATATTTCGATGCGTTCAGATCTAGATTCAATTCAATAAAGTATTCAAATGAGTATGTAATAAATGTTCTTTTTCTGATAAAGTGTTTTTTCGATAATTCAACTATTCAAATTGCATAGTTCTTGCACTTTTGATTTAATCGTATCTTCATTGACGAAATTTCGACTTCTATTTGCATAGCATCTATCGATGATGTTCAAAATGCATTCAGAATTTTTCGTAATGCAGCGTTTTGCAATTTGCAAAATTTGACTACGTAGCTTTTTTGATTATTTCATCATATTTCAACATCATAATTGCTAATAAATGTGACGCACGTCAAATATAACTGCTTTTCTGATTTGACATTTAATTCTCACTCGCTATTTATTAATTTAAACAACGAATGTAGCGTTCTTGTAACTTTCGCGATTTTCGTTTGCACATGAACTTTGAAGTTGAGCTTTCAATTCAGTCAGACTTCTAGTCATTGTACACATGTCTTTGATTTTATGATCATGTTATTGAGTAGAATAATCATTTGATTAAGTGTCATCTTGTGACTTTTAAAGTGTATCAATTCAGATTTTGAGTCATTGAATTGCACTGCATTTTTCTTTGCTCATGTAAAAGCGATTTTTGCTGCATTTTTCAACATTTTTACATTTTTATCAATATTTTTTCTCTTCATGTATAGTGCTACGTCATCAATGTAGCTGAGTGACTGTAGATTTTCGATCTTTGCGCGAATCTTCAAAAATAAGTATCGAATATAAATTAGAAATAAAATGAGTGAAATAAATGAATCTTGCAATATTTCTGTGATTATTTTCTTTGATTTCTGACATTCATCATTAAATGCTAAGTCAATAACTTGATTTTGTAAGAAGCATTTTACTTACTTGATTAAATTGATTGATATTTTTAATTTAATCAATATTTTAATCAGCTGTTTCAGCGCAACATGATCAAAAGCTTCTTTGACATCTAGAAGTAAGCAGATAAGCGTGTTTTCGCGACTTTTTGTCATTTGCACATCATGTACTAAATTTAGTACTGCGTCTATAGCTGATCTTTGTTTTCTGTCTTTCATTTGATCAAAATCTAGCAGCTTGTCGTTAATTTCAGCTGTGTAAGACAGTCACACTGCTATTATTTTTTCTGCTACTTTGTTTAAACAGTTTAGCAGCATAACAATTCTGTATGTCTTCAAAATTGAATAATTCGACTTGTCTGATTTTTTCAGAATAATTCTCGTGTCTTTGCATCATATCTTTGAATGATAGTTGTTTTCGATCAAATCTGAGTACATTAAATTGAAGATTTTTAATATGCTTTTATACGTTTGCTGTATGATTGTGAATGATATATTATCTGATTCAAATGCTTTTCTGAGTGCTGAGAAGTTAATAGCGTGCTTGATTTTCTCTTCAATAACTCTTAATCACTGTATACTTTCGTTCAATAATAATTCTTCATTGATTTAAGTTTTCGAAAATGATGAGTACATTGCTTTCAGAAATGTATTGCACTTTTCATTGAATTCAATTTTCAATTCTTTTTGTGAGTTTTGTATCGAAGATAGCTTTTCAATTAGACGTGATTTAGTGAACTTGTATGTCTGAAACACTTCTTTTTCTTTGACGTTGTTTAAAAAATTGATTCAGAATTGATTTTTGATCAGCTTTATTGCATCATGATATAAATTTCGCATTTGCACTATCTCTGCTCATGCTTCGTCATTTTTGCATCTTTTTCAGATTCGCTTTTTTGATGTCAGCGTCTTTCACATTTCAATGAACTCATTGTTTCATCAGAGTTTTGATTTTACGCATATTCGCTGTTTAAATACGAATAATTTCACTGTATTCTTGATGCATTCAGTCAAATAAATGACTTTTGCTTCTAAACTCGTGATTCTTTGCATCTTGATAATCATTTTGTCTTTCGTCTTTTGCAAATGCTCATCAAAGTCTTTTCAGTCGACTTTTTGCAGATTGTATGATGCATTCAATAAATTTTCGATCAACTTTATCTTTTTCATAACTATTATAGTTAGAATTACTTCATGATTGAATTCTGTGTTTGCATTCTCATCTATATGTTAATTCTTGATGTGATTGCACATATTCTTTGATGCAAATGCTAAATCAAGTATTGAGCTTAACTGATCTGAATAGCTGTGATAAGTGTTTATATCAGAAGTGTTAATCAGATTGCACTTATGTAAATTTACTCAATTTATTAATGCTTTCGTTTTAATAGAATTTGAAATTTTTGCATTTCATCAGCTATGATGTGCATTAAAGTCTTCGATGATAATAACTTTTTACTCAGAATTTAGCATAACTTTGTCTAATTCTCGCTCAATCACGTATAATTACTCATTATCTGCATTTTGTAACTTTTCGTTGTAAATATTGAACAATAAAATTTCTCTTTGAATTTTATTATTCACTATTGATATCGCTTGCATATCTTCGCTATTGACTATGTCTGATCTTGATGTGCATGTAAATTTCTTTGCATTTTTCGTAATAAATATCAATACTCTGACTCAAGTATTCTGAACATTTGATTTGATGCAAATAAACGATGAATGCAAAATTGTTATATTCTCATCTTTCATTTATGATTCTTGTAGTATAATAATATCTGTCTTGTTTTTCGCAAATTTCATGCATACGTGCATAATTTGCGTTGATCTTGCGTAATTGTACTGTAGAATTCAAATATTCAACGTGTTTGCAAAGCTTTCATCATTTGCGTTGTTTTGTGACATTTCGACTGCAATACTTATTACAATTTCGTGACTAGATGATTTTTTATGAGTTAATAAATTGAGCTGTCTGATATGTTTTGCACATTACGTTATTTGCGAAGTGCGCATTTTGACAGTTGCAGCAATTAAAAATCATGTGATTGCATAATTGCTTGTCTTTGCACATAAATAGTTGACATTTATGCTTTCAGATCTGATGATTTCGCTTGCAGTACAAGCATCTTAATGATCTGTTACATTTGTTTCATAAATGTTCAAAGATTTGACATTTTTGACATTGATCATTTAATCAATAGTCTTTATATTCAACTGTTTGATATGTTGATTTTGCAATTAAGAATCATTTTTTCAAATATCTTTGTGCTTCTGTCTCGATTTTGAAAGCTAAAATCGTTGATGCGTGTTTATTTCGTAATTGATTTTCGCTTTTAGATAATTATATAAAATTGATTATTAGTTTCAATTTGAAGTTGAAGAACTTTAATTCAGTTTTTAGATTTTTTATTTCAGTTTTCGTGTTGAAGATTTTGATTTTCAGACTGTGTATGACTATTTTGTGTCATTTCTCGTCTTTCTTAATGCTTTTAACATTAAAAACATGCTCTTATATTGCTCTTTACGCTAGTAAAACATCTGCGATGTATTTTTTCAAGATCATCAGAGCAATGTTGTTTTTTTTTGACATTTTGACTATCATGATAACTATTAGATCGATTTTCGCCTTTTTCAATGCATTATTCATCAAATCTCGCATTTTCATTGTCTTTAAAGTTCAGTTCTCATTTTTGAGATTGACAATAAGTCTTCTTTCGTGATATGATATTTCTTGTGATTTTGGCGAGAATTTCTTGATGATCAGATTTCATTTGCCTGCATTTGCATTCACATTTGCATTTGTGTTTGTATTTGTGTTTGTATTTGTATTTACGCTTGTGACTTGAGCTGCTTTTTGCATATATGTGAGCTTCTGCGTTGATTTTTGCGAATTTTGCATGACTTGCAACGTTTGCGAACTCTGCGCTCTCTGCAAGATTTGCGAATTCTCTGTCATTTGCTTTGCATTGATTTTCTTTTTGATGTTTTCAGCATTTTGTTGAATCAATTGTAGAATGATCTTCAGTTTGTTGTTTGTTTAACTTTGAAGTTGATCAATTTGCTTCTGAATCGAATTTTCTATGCTTTTGTTGCATGCTCTTCAAATGTAGATTAAGCTATGATTTATAGTCTTTTTCTGTTCTGATAGTGCTTGTCTTAGCTGATTGACTGCGAATTCAATTCTTTCGCGCAATCTCTTTATCTGCATCTTTTTAGAAATGACATCGTAGCACTTGCTAGTACTAACTTTGATTCTAGCTTCTTTTTGCGAACTTTTCATCGCTTTTCGCTTTTTCATATCTTTGAATTTCACAATCGCTCATGTTTGCTCTTTTTGCTGCGAATTTGCATTTCGCAGATTGATTGTATTCTTGTCATTATGCACATTTGCATGTGAATTTAGCATTAATGCATTGAGTGAACTAATCATGTATTGCGTTTTTCTATTTGCTGATGTGAGCGATTTTTGTTGACTGCAAAATAAATCGACAATGATGTTCTGCAGTTGTTTGCTTGTTGATGAACTCATGCTAAGTTCATCTCATAAATCTATTTTCATCTCTAACATTGATTTTTTGATTTCTATCGTTAACGTTTTGAATTCTGACTCTGAGCTATTGCTTCTGCTGAGTTTCGCGTTATTATTCGCGAAACGAGACAAGAACGAGCGCATAAAGTGACTCTTTATATTTCTTTTCATAAAGATTTTTTCTCGTTTCAAGCTTCTAACTTCTAAAAATTCATTTGATCTCGCTTAAATATTTCTTTAATCTCTTACTTAGAGTGTTTCACATAGACAGTAACTTTAGTATAGAGATTTCTCGATTTCTATCTTGAAATCTGCAATAAATCGTCTTCTATTATTAACTTATGTCAGACGAAAATGATATAAATTTAGTCTGTAAGAGTTTATTTTACTCTTTTGATATTTCAGATATTGAAGTAGTTGCATTATCTCGCTCAGAATAGTAACGACTGATCTCGACTTATTATCTTATGCATCAAGAAAAGATAAAACAGATAGTGATTTGATAAGAAATGCTGTACTTCTTTGAAACAATGTTGTTTCTTGTGCAATCTTCAAGCATAAAAAAGAGTTTGATTTCGATTTTTGCTTCAACATGTAGCCTTCTTTACTGTTCTGAGATTGATTAATGACTTGTTCTTTTCATCTGAGCTTGCTCTTTGATTTGTTACTCAAATTACTGTTTGAGTTGATGATTCTTTCTTCTTCTGATAAACTTTTGTTTCGTCATCGATTTTGACCTGCGTCAAAACAGTGAGTTTTGAAACTATGTATCAAATAATGAATCTATAACTTCTATTCAGCACGTGATGCTTAAGTAAACTTTTATGAATGTCTGTGCTGTTTATTGTAACACATCGTCTTTGCTCTGCTCTTCATTAATAATATTTTATACAATGATGTTTTGATTTGATTCTTAATTCAAAGATAAAAGATATTTCTTTGCACTCATGATGCTCATGATTGTAACGCAGAAACTGTGTTCTTTTATTCAATGATTATTATTCATTGAGCAAAGAAATGTGTGATGAAAGAAAGATGTGCATGATGAGAAAATAAAGTGTAATTGTATTAAATAACTCTTTTCTTCTCTTGATTTGACTTATGTCATTTAAACGTTGAATAAATTGTTAATATAAACGTGTAATTGCAATCGTTTGATGCTTAGCTGATCAATAGTAAAGATGCATTCTGATCATTCTCATGCACTCTTGATTTTTCACATAGATAGATGTATGACTTGATGTCAAGTAAAGAAGATGAGTTTAAGTTTTCTCAATATATCAGCATGATTAACAAGTCACTACTTTTTTGAACATATGTAATCACAAACTCAAGACTCATCATCTGATTTATTTATTCTATTTGATATTTTTTCATAAATTGCTTGACAACATTGTTGATGTGATGAAGATGTTTCAATATTGACGCAGTCAATGAGTTGCAAATTCTTCAATCACTTGTAATCATAACTCTTGAACTCTTCATCTGAGTCAACTATTTTACTAGTAGTATCTTCTCATTTCTTACTGACATTGACATGTCATTAATCTTCTTCATAAATTGATTGTGACTGTTAGAAAAGATGTTGTCATGTAGATAAAAACTTTGCACAATAGTCTTCATGATCACGTAACATTCTAACATCATTTGAACTGCGTTGAATTGAGATTTCTTGACTTTTTTGACTTTTATTCAAACACAAAATAGAATCAAAAGATTCATAGTTAACATCATGTATAAATGAATCTTATTGTCAGCTCAAAGAAGTTCAGAATAAACATTATATATTTTAAACTTAATCTTGAACTTATCATTATTTTTTATCACTTTTTGCAATCAAGATGACGTTGTAAAATAAGTGCATATCATTGTAATAATTTAAACAATATTAATGCTATGATATTTGTATGATAGTTATTAATCAAGATATTGTAAAAGTACTTTTGTACAAAGTGAATAAATAATAATGATGAAGTTGAAAGAAGATAAGAATGAAGAAAAACTGAAAAAATGATAAACATAATAATAATAAATTCATACATTCATACATTCTTGTGACATTGATTAAATCGACTCATGAAAGATTTTATGCTATGTATGTTGAGTGAACAAAATTCTCTAAGATAGAAAATCACTCACTATTTATACAACTGCTTCATGCAGTTGAAACAACAAGATTAAAACTATGTATCAAATTTGTTTGCATTGATTGCATGTTAAAGAATAAGTGTTTTAATCACTTTAAATTGCTTTAGAAGCTTTATTTTCATCATCATTCTTACTGCTGCTGATTGACAACAAGATTTATCTGTACAAGATGCTGATTACAAATCTTCTGCAAGCTATGCTTATCAAAAGAGCTGAACAATCTCATTAACAGAGCAGTAACAACGCGTTATGCTTACATACACAGATTGAGCATCGTATCGCAATGCTCACAAACAACAAGATCACATGACTAAATAATCATGTGATCAAACAGTAATCAAACAGTGAATGAAAGCTCATGTTAAAGTGATTCGCTTTTACATATACAGATCAAGCATTGCATCGCGATGCTCATAAACAATAAAATCATGTGACTAAATAATCATGTGATCAAACAGTGAATGAAAGCTCACGTCGAAGTGATCAGCTTTCAGTTATATAGATCAAAGTTCATTTAGCTCTCTCAGTAAGATGATCAAACAGCAAATTCAAAAGCTTACGTTGAAGTGATCAGCTTTCAATTACATAAATCAAAAGCTCATTTAACTCGTTCAGCTAAATGATCAAACAGTGAATGAAAGTTCACGTCAAAGTGATCGACTTTCATATACATAAATCAAAGCTTGTTTAACTCGCTTAGCTAAATGATCAAACAGCAAATTTAAAAGTTTATGTTGAAGTGATCAGCTTTCATATATAAATCAAAGTTCATTTAGCTCGCTCAGCTAAATGATCAAACAGCAAATTCAAAAGCTTACGTCAAGATGATCAGCTTTTGCACATAAATCAAACTCGTTTAGCTCGCTCAGCTAAATGATCAAACAGCAAATTCAAAAGCTTACGTCAA
>JAABUS010004742.1_pt1 | contig 19049 bp, 27 predicted proteins | sample 5560161 | NCBI WGS metagenome assembly JAABUS01 (sample SAMN10711885, study PRJNA513376) | rock metagenome | isolation source: Antarctica rocks | place: Antarctica: Victoria Land, Trio Nunatak nord | collected 2016-01-04 | reverse complement strand
AGCTTTGCTTTGACTGATTTTGGACTGATGCTCCCTTCCGTCTGCTCCGGAGGACAAGACTGTACCCGCTCTGAAAGCCTCTGCCGTTTCGAACTGCTGTCCTCCTTGGACCTGCTGTTCTACTGCCGAGAGGAGTGGCTGGCTCCAATAGCAAACCCTGCTGACTCACATGCTAACAACAACTGTATGGCAACAATGTCCATGTACAACACATGCAGCTTGTATGCACTGTCCTCATGATTGCACATATATCTATATTGTTACATTATTCATGAATATGTATATTCTCACATATGTATATAAATCATACACATAGCGGAGCATATATATACCTTTTAACTGAATCCATTTATGTAATCATACACACATGTCTCTGGACTCCAGAGCTCGGAGCTGAGCCCTGCTGTATGCATGCATCACTTTGCATTATGTCACCAAAGCACAGTCTGACCTACTGTACACAAAGAATTAAGGCCAGCAAAGTTACCAGTGATTGCTGATTCCAGCTTGCCAGGTGCGCCCGCTCTACTCCCTTTCTCAGCAGCGTCCACATCAATTGCACAACATTGGACACCAATCACCTATGCAATTCTGCTGCAAGCGCAACATGCAATGCTTTTAAGACACAGACTGCAAGCAAGCTAGGGTTGTTCTAGAGCATGCATGGGTTGAGGTGGAGAGACTGTCAGGCGACAGGTCATGCCTTATATGAAATTGCAAGCGGGCAGTTCTGTGGGCTTGTGGGACAGCCTGTCTACGACTGAGTCCACACTGCTGCTCAGTTGCACAAGTATGCAACAGTCCACAACTGCTGCTCAGTTGCACAAATATGCAACGTGGACGTGCCATGTCATGCTTTGGCGCGCTGGGCCAAACTTGCTGTGCTGCGCTGTGTTGTGCCGGGCTGTGCCGGGCTGTGCCATGCCGTTGAACGTCATGCTGTGCAGTGAGCAGACTAGCAAAATGGTTTGCAACTTTGCCTACTGCCTCATTATACAAGTCCTCTGCAGGTCACCTGGCTGCTGGCTTTGGAAGCCCTCCCTACTGCCCATGCTGAATGACCCAGGGAAGTACTTCAGGCACACCTAAAACCCACAAGGCTCAGGCCTCACCGAGGCAACCCAACAAAGCAAATGATGCACGTCTGCACTCACACCCTCATAAGCTGTTTCACAAACCATTCGTCTGTACTTCACATCGAAACAATACTGCTCGGGCTCACAGGCATTCATCAAAATTCATTTTAAACCACAAGATCAGAGCTGCTAAGCATAGAAGACAGCAAATTTGTACACATTTTGTGTGTAATGATCGTTTCAGGAGAAAACACATACTTGATCCACAAACAGCAGAAACGGCTACATAGAGTACAAATGCAGATTGAGAGCAGCTTGCTGAGACAGATAAACCTACAGGTCAATGTGGAGGCTGTTGTGCCCAAACGCCGTGAAACAAAAACAGCAGCTTTCACATGTATAGGCTCAACATGTAGACACGGAAGCTATACCATCATCAAGGCACCTTCAAAGCAAGTCAGAGCACGCCTGCTGCTCAAGCCTAGACCTGATAGCTGCTCTTTGGACGCTTTTTACGATTGGCTCAGTGCGCTGAAAAGGACTTTGTTCCCATGTGTGCCCACTTGCATCCTTCCAGAAGGCCTTTTTGGGACCCCGGCAGAACCTGCTCAGGCCCAACACCGTTTCTTGCAGTGTCGTACTCTGCAGCCAGCGCAGGGTACAATGACTGCAGCGAGTTGCAGATGCAAGCCTTCTTGCTGGCACAGTAGGGACAACCCTGATTGAGGCCAATACGGGTTTTTACAGCTGCCACAAACAGGTGTGATTGGCCTTTGGGGCATTTGGTACAGATCCAGTGCACCATCTTATGGCTTCCTGCCGTGATCTTGTCAGGATCAAGACCTGCTCTGCAGTTCCTCTCAAAGTCAAACTCCAGCATTGCAGGGTGCTTGCTCTTTGTCAAGCTTGGTTGTCTGTTCCAGGGTCTATTGATACTTGAGCACTTCGGACAACCGCTTTGGCCGTCAACTTTGACATATATTTGGGCTTGCCAACTGTGACCACACGATGGGCAGAGCCAATGCCTGCGGGTATGACTGCGTGCCATGACCTGGTCTGCAGTCAGCCCATTCTTGGATGTGTCCCAGTAGGCTGCCACAGCTGGGGCCATGGTCAGCAGCGAGTTGTGTTGGCACAAACTGTTGTTGGTGCAATAAGGGCACTGATAGTCCATATTTTGCCTATCACTGACGGTGGCCAACCATTCGTGTGGGAGCCCACTCGGACACTGGTCACAACTCCACCACACGCGCAGGTTACTGCTGGTCGGGATCCGCCTGTCTCCCAAATGCTGATTTTTGGCGCGATGCCATTGCCTCCGCAGCTCTGGCCTCAGGAGGCTGATGTCTGGGCCGGCTGAGGACTGTTGCCGGGTTTGGTTGCAATACCACAGTCTGGATTGTCCTGGCGACAACAGCACCCAAATTCAGTCTTTCAAGAGGTGCTGCGGTGAGTGTGGAGGGGTTGCAGCCGCTTCAACTAAACATGAAAGTGCATGTGCGTACCAGATGCCTGCCTGTTGTTGCTTATCAGCTGTGAGATCCCTCCGACATTAGTTGTGCCACAGTGCCTGCCATGTTGCAGGCGCGGCAAGTTGGAATGCCTGCGCACAAGTCACGGCTGCTGACGTGGAAGAGCTGCTATGCAGTGAGCAAGAAGAAAAGCGCACATGCCTGCTGTGGAGTGCTTGACGGACACACGTCGCGCAGCACAATCCTGTCCCCATATTTTTGATGTAATCAACTCTCGCTCGCGACTTGAGCTTAACAAGGCCACACAGCGAGAACAGACAGCACGCGAAGTGCGCCCTGCATCTCAAATCTTGAAACAGAGGCTCCGGAACCAGACAGTGAAGGTCCCTGGGCACCTTGGTGGGGACCGTACTTGGGATGCTGCTCTATAGTTCCATGACGTTTCCGGTAGCGAAATCCAGGCCTGTGTCCGCCCCAAGACGCACCTTCCGGGCATAAGCTTATGTCACACATATGCGCAGCGTCTCAGATTGTTGTCTCGGAGTTGCCAATACAGAACTTGAACGCTGCTTTGCTTTTCATGCGCAGATGTCACCTTTGATTGGGTTTATTATTGTGTTGGTGTTGCTGTTGCAGATGATTGTTGAAAAATACAAAAGATGTTTCTCAAGAATTAAACCCTTAACCACACCAATTCAAAGCAAAGTTGAAACCTGCATGTGAACCTGCTGCACAAAGAGCTCATACTGCTTGTTAATGTAATTGTCAAATACATAGCTGTTGCAGCAGACTATCGCCTAAGCGATTCCAGAATTGGACATTTCGAAACCATATGTATTTTATCAAACTTGTTGACCGGGTAGACCATATGGTGAGGTGGCCCTCGCGAGCAGGGCTGAGCAGAAACGCATGCACAATATGCATGTGTGCAGTCATAAGTAAAGCTGTTCCTGGTGATGGATCAGTCCTCCATTGGCTTAGTCTCACCCTCGTCTTCTGTTCCACCCATGGCACTGACCCTAGCCGCGTCAACCCCATCTGCCTCTTCAGTGTATTCTGTTATCTTGTTTTCTGTGCCCACATGTTGAGTTGACTGCAATCAAACTTTACACTTCACATAGTTGATGTATCAGCTGCATTGACAGAACACGTAAGGCTGTGATTGCAAGCCACAAAGCTCTGTTGTGACGGAAGGCAAGGATGGTCAGGGACTGAACGTGGTCAGGGAAGTACCTGTGGGTTCAGATGACTGCGAGAGGAGCGCAGCTGCCACCGCAAGGCGTCGTACACCCTCTGGTCCTTTTTGCTCACGGACGGTGCAACTCTCTGCAGAGCTTGCTCAAAATGGTGGATGTGAACCAGTGGGATGTCACTGAGTGATGATGTCCCAGACGCCATGTTCTCCTGCACAGTCATGGAATGTCAAGCTATATTACACACATAAGGTACAATAGATATGCAATGATGCCTGGTACCGTCCTCATCCCTAGATCATTTAACTCTAGTGCATGCGATGTTCGTGTAGGCGTATTTTGATCATTGAGTGCAAGAAAAGATCTGCATTGAGCCACGGTATGCTGGTTGGGCTTCAGTCAGTGTCAGCTGCAAAGATGCATTGGTGCATGCCAGCCCAAAATCCAGAAGGACCATGCAAGACTTCACATTCTGTGCCGCTTCACAAATGCCATTGCGCATCAGACCATTGCAAAGCAGAAGCTTGACATTGATGTTGGCGTGACTCAGAGGTGTGTAGACGATGTAGGCTTGCCATCACGCAATGAGTTGCACATGACCTCTGGCCTCAAACTCAGGGTTTGCAAGTATGTCGGCATCTCTGCTCTTTCAAATGATCAGGCTTCTGCAGCACAATCCTGTGCAGGTTGTTGTTGCACTTGATTGCATTGATTTGCACATCGCTACTACACTGCTTGAATGTAAGGGCATACCTTGAGGGCGCAGATGCAGGCTTCCCTGACCAGAGCTGCCAGGTCTGCTCCACTGAAGCCGTGGCAGTGAGGGCTGGCGCCCACAGCTGCCACATCCACATCCACCGCCAATGGGGTTTTCCTGGTGAGGGCCTCCAGGATGGCCCCCCTGCCCTCAGGTGGAGGCAAGGGCACATACAGGATCTTGTCCAGCCTGCCTGGCCTGCATTGCATGGTCAACTTCATCAATGCTCACTTGCTCTGACTGGTAACAAGCTCACTTGCTCTGACTGGTAACAAGAGCACAACACAACATCGGCAGATATGCCTGCGCAACCACAGCTGCATCTTAGTCATGCTCTGGAGACACCGCTGTTGCTTGAACCAGCCCTGACATATGACTTTGTCTGCTGTAGGCCATCATAATAAGCATGAGCACTTTCAAATGACAGGAGTGCAGACCTACATCCAGTGCATATACAGCATAGCATGCATACATGACCACACAGAAGAGTCACAAACCTTAGCAGGGCAGGGTCTATCATGTCTGGTCTGTTGGTGGCAGCAATGAGGTAGACCGCCTGCCGGCCCTCTGTGCCGTCCATCTCAGTCAGCAGCTGGTTGACCACCCTTTCAGTCGACTGATTCACATCTGAGCCTCTCCTAGGGGCAAGAGCATCTAGCTCATCGAAGAAGAGTACGCATGGGGCAGCAGCACGTGCCCTTGTAAAGAGCTGCCGCACTGCCCGCTCACTCTCCCCCACATACTTATTCAGCAACTCTGGACCCTACACAACTCAAGAATTGGGTCTGCACAAGTATGATGCGCATCTGCAAGCTCGCATCCAGTAAACAACAGTCAGCCTCTGATTCTGCAACCACAGTCTTGCAGGACTGGTCAAACATGCACAGCACTCAGAGCGAGAGATTGAGACCTGGAGATTTGACAGCACAGATAGACAGCTGCTGTTGCACGTACCGCCAATGGACGCATTGCCGGTTGAAATTACATGTCACGATATTTGCAGAGGAAGCACAACAGCATGTCACCTTGATGGAGATGAAGTTAACCCCAGACTCATTGGCAATGGCCTTGGCCACAAGCGTCTTTCCACAACCAGGAGGACCGTAAAGCAACACCCCTGTTGCAGAGCCCAAGCCCATGGCTGCATACTGCTCTGGGTGAGCAATGGGTTGTGTGATGGCAAAAGACAGCTCTTCCCGCACCTACAGCACAACTTGTGTCAATACATGTGTCAAGTAATGATCCCAGAAATGCATGTGATGCATCACAAGCAGACTGGAGTTACCAGCACCTCAGTGTTAGCATTGCACATCTATGAGTCTAGCACACCATGCACCCACAACAGCATTGACTATATATATACATGCATCGTCCAAGAAGACAAGCTGTCTCTTTGCAGCTCACCTCAGCTAGAGAGCCAACATCACTCCAGGTGACATCTGGTGTCGTTGCAAAGCCCTCTCGTCGCACACTTGGCTGCACCTTCTTCACTGCAGTCTCAAAGTCCTGCTGTGTGATGGCACAGGGCGCCAACTGTGCTGGAGTCAAGGGCTCGGACTGACTTGAGGTGAGTTGGGGGCTGGGCTGAGCTGTGCTTGCAACTGTCTGTGCATCAGCATCTGCAATCCTGCAGCAGGACATGCATGTGGTGGTCCATGCTGCAGCCTGTGCAGAGAGCCTTGCCACAGCTTCTCAGCTTGACTCAGTGTTTGAGATGTCATTCATAACGCTGGTAACAAGCTCTCACCTCTGAACTAGAGGACTGTATTCAGCTGCACTGGATGGCTGTGCAGCAACAGGTGCATCCAGCTGTTGGAAAATTCTGGTGACAGCAATGGCTGCAGCTTCTTTAAGTAGGGCAGCCAGGTCTGCTCCCACAAAGCCTGGGGTCAGCTTTGCTATGGAATGGAAGTTGAAGTCACCAGACAGCCTGAGACGCCTTGACAGCACCTGCGACACCACAAACCTTGTATCAGAAGCAGCTGAGCTGGTTCAGTGAAAGCTGTGACTACGTGGACATTCCGGCCCAAAGAGCAGAAACAAGAGCCTATCATGTTATTTGTGCAAGCAACTGCTGGGTCATATATGTGTGCAGATTAAGACTGAACTGAACACATTCCAATATTCAGCACTGCCAGCTATGTGCCACAACAGTGCATGCATTCAGCAGTCCTGCTACACACCCGAGCTGCAAGGCGAGATCAATCACCTGCAGGATTCTGGCCCGTGCTGCTTCTGTAGGAATGCCCATGGCTATCTCGCGGTCAAAGCGCCCTGCCCTCCTCAGGGCCGGGTCCAGCGCATCTGGCCGGTTGGTAGCGCCTACAACCACACTCTCTGTGTTGTTCTGCTCACTTCAATATATGGTTCAGCATCGGGCAGATTGACCAAAATTGACAAGATAGATGGTGCTGCTGACACGTACCAATGATGACCACATGCTTGGATGGTAGCTGGTCCTGCTGCACATCAGCCGCAGCTTGTGACTCAGGTGCAGCAGCTGTAGCATCACCAGCAGGCTGTTGTTGAGCTGAAGGTGGGGGAGCAGAAAGGTCATCCATGCATGTCAGCATCTGAGCCACAATGCGTCTCTCCATCTCTCTCTGAGCAGTTTCTCTCTTTGGGGCAATAGCATCAATCTCATCTGCACATGGCTGCATAATTTGGGTGCCAAAAACGTGGCAGACGACAGGTGCTGTTGTAGTACTGCATGCAGCCCATTGCGCCAGATCTGCTTCAGCGTAAAACCATTGGTGAATAAGAGCTCACATGAGTTTTGCATGTTTCTGATGCTTGAGCAAGCAATAGTGTCAAGAAATGCCCAGTAGCAGCCTATGCTATGGTCATGTTTGCTGTGATGCCATAATGATCATGCATGAGAGCAATTCTGTAAGCACATAGTCAGCTCACCAATGAAGACGATGCACGGCGCAACTTGTGTAGCCTCTTGAAATAGCTGCCTCAGCTTTGCTTCAGACTCCCCTGCAGTGAATCATTTGAAGATGCTATCAGCAACGCATGTACTTTACAGCAACATATTACGACGGTTACTGCGACAGAAATGAGATGGCTGCTGCAACACGAGCAAAATGGCATGCTGTGGGTGATCTGGAAACTTCATGTGATCATGCACAAACATGCACACATGTGCAAAAATGCACATGCATATGCACACGCTGTCCTAAATCCCTCTGGGAGAGTTAACCATGTCGTTAATTTGGTAGACATCACGAGCGCATCTAAACTTGATCTACCCATGCAACATACCTGACATGCCAGACACAATTTCTGGTGCAGATACCCTCAAGAAAGGCACACCGCACTGATTAGCTATGGCGTTGGCCAGAGCTGTCTTACCACAGCCAGGGGGACCATGCAGCAGGACCCCTCGAGGGGGCTCAACCCCTAACCAGGCATACACCTGTATCACACGCAATGTGTCCATGCCTCTAGCTACTGCAGGAGGGAAGGCACCGTGCATCACATAGGAAAAGCTGCAAAATAGCAGCAAATTTGACGTCCATCTGCAAGTTTGATATACAAGTGGCATGATGCTTGCAGCTGAAGCACTACTTGTTGCACAGCTTCCTTCAAATGGCAGATAGATCTGTCATGTGCAAGATACATAATGACATGCTTGCAATGCTGCATGTTGCAGTACGTTGATGGCATCATCCCACAAAAGTACAGCCGAATGATCTCTCGCAGAGTTTGGTATGGGTGATAGTACACGTTACCTCAGGGTGTTGCAAAGGGTGCTCAATGAGCTCCTTGATGTCACTCAACACATTGTCAATGCCTCCCAAGTCAGCATATGTCACCTGTCTTGGGCCTACATTCAGCAAGCAGTCATGCTGAGCCAGCTTACCTACAAATGATCGACATGAAGCACCAAAAGCAGGTTTTCTTTTGGCTACTATTGCAAAAAATGTACAAAGCCTTGGTGTTGCACACACTTCCAAAATGGAAGACGCAGCACAGTACAGCATAGATCTCGGAAGCTGAGCCCTGCTGTATGCATGCATCAAATCGCATCGTGCCTTCACATCACAGTGTAAATTCACTCTATAGACAAAAGTGTGGAGGAGAGGGCTACCAGTGACAGCTGATCCCAATTTGCCAGATGCTCCCGTTCTGCTCCTCTTCACTGCAGCATGCCTGCATCATATGCGCACCAGTCGCCAAGGCATGCCTGCTACAAGTACAACCATGGAAAGCTTTTGAGACAAAGGCTGCACGCAAGTCCTGTTTTGGAGCATGCGTATTATGAGGGAGGGCGCATTGCCGGGCAAGCCGGTTATGCCTATCAGCAAGCATGCAGACTTGTGATACTAAATAGCCACGCCGTTGATTAGTTGTAAACCTGTAAACAGGCAAACACACTATGCTATGCTGTGCCCAGCCATGCCACAGCATGATATGCCAAAATCCATGCCATGCTGAGCAGCAGATTGTGTATATGCAGTAAATGACTTCTTACCAGCGTGCAAACCAGGGCAAAAGGATTTCAAGTTTGCCTACTGACCTGGCTTTATCACTAGACGAATCTTCTGCAGCTCGTCTGGCACGCTTCTGGCTGCCAGTCTCAGGTTTGGAAGCCCTCCTCTCTGCAATTGCATCAACAGCTGCTGCTGCAGAGGAAGGACTGGTTGTCTGTGCGGGTGTGGCAGGCCTCTGGGCTGCAGCTGGCTGGACAGGCGTCCTTGCAGGGGTACCTGCATCAGCAAAGCATATGAAGAAGTGATTTCTTGCCACTAAGCTTGGTCAATCACATCAGATCTGTGAAAACCCTGAATGGTGTTGAACGTCGGGCATACACTGCAAACAATGAAATCAGATACCAAAACAATTTCCGCTGCTTTTGCGTGGGTAATGAAAAGTGATGCTCAACTCACTTTTGAATTTTGTTCACCTGAAATGGCATGCATGCTAGTCCATTCTGGTTCTTTGGCTGCTGCACGTTGTGCTGTGAGCTGTCTGCTTTCAGCAGCACGCAGTGTCTCAGACCAGGCACACTTTCAAGCTTCAACAAAGGTGCTCATTTCTCTATTGAACTGGCATGTTGCCAAAGCAGCCCTAACTCACAGCATGGCATACAGCAAACAAACGCCTGCTCGTACACATTCAGGTGGTCAAAACCTTGCTTGGGTAACATTGTGCAACCCAGACTGCTACATTGATGCTGCCTCAGGCAGGTCATGCATGTTTGATGATGTCGTGTCAACAGATATTTCAAACAGAGGCAAGGACTTTGTTAAAGGTTGCTTGAGGACCTGCTGCACATTTGCAGCAATGCTGGTAAGCTGGCAGAGGAACAGGCTGCACCTGAAGTGCAAGGACTTGAGTCATCAGGCACAGGTCTGGGAGGAGCTTGGCGGACCATTTGAATGCCATGCTGCTGTGCACGCTCTGCAGCCAAAGCACGCCTGGCTGCTGCCTCCACGACCTGCATGACTTGACAGTGAGCATAACAAATACAATGTGCGAACAGCACATTGAGGGCAGAGCAAGATTCCCTAGTCCTTGCTATGCCTCACGAAGAAACAGATATGGTTAGTAAAGCAGGGCATTATAAGAAGGAATATTGCACAAAGCACATGCTTTTTGACCTGTACGATGGAGGTGCATTCCAACAAGATGAATGGAGAAGGACATGCCTGGGGAGGAGCAAAAGCAGGAGCCTCGACTCCATCAGCAACTGCTTGGCTTGCGTTTGCTTCCTGGTTGACCAGATCAGATGCACTAGGTACAGAAGGCAGGGTGGTAGCAGGACTGGAATACATGCTGAGCAGGGAGCTATTCATGTGCTGTTGGTTAGCAGCTGGTAGAACTGCATTGTCCGCATGCTGATCAAGGTCTGCCCCTAGGTCTGGGTCCAGCTCTGCGTCACTACTGCCACTGCTGGCATCACTGTCAAGTATGCTGCTGCCGCTGTCACTGCCAGCTGTGCTGACAGTGTCAAGTCGTGATCTGAGGTGCTGCTCTTCAACTGCCTGCAACTTGTATCTCACAAGTGAATAAGGTGCAGCTGGCGTGAAATATGCCGCTGGCAGAGCAAGGGAAGAATTAAGGAGTGAAGCGGGTGAAAGGTGTTGACTGACCTGCAATTCAATCTCCTGTTTGCTGATGCCGCCCTTTTGCTGTATGAATTGCACCGCCTTGGCTACCTGACTCCGAAATGGTCCCAGCTTATGCCGCTGATACTCCCTGTACACCCCTCTCAGGTAGTCTGCAACCGCTTCGATGTCGGTGTAATCGTTGTTTTGAGCAAAACTTTCGATTCTCGGCACAATCAATCTATCAAGCAAGTAGGTGCCTTGGCTTGCAGGCGTTCGCTGAGCGTTCCCAGCGCTTCTCTGCTTCATACAAGCCAGTCGAGATGCTTGTCAATGCATGATGTGCAATGACGGCCGGTCACTGCTGTTTTGTACGATCGCTGTGAGGCAGCTGCATATACTGCCTGGGCCGTAGCGCCACCTTCTTCCGCTTGCATGCTGCGAATCGTATGCTGTGAGTCAATCCGACGGCTTATTGGTTTCGGAGCGCGACGGATGTTGCAACGAGTTGCTGTTGTATTGAGCCCCAGATCGGGCCCTGGTGCTTACAACTAGGTACCACCCTCTTGCTTCCAGCTCCACATTTGAAGCCGCTTGTGCATACAAAAGCTCGACGGTAGCGTGCAGTAGCTGGTTGTATGGTAACGTGTTTCTTGCACCCCTGGGAGAGGTTCCGCCAGGATTCGCTTTTGCGCAGCGAGTGGGAGAAGCTTGCGTCCAAAGCACAGCTATGGCAGTCTGCTTCGTGCCTGTGGCTAGCGATCACCTCACATCGGGCATGTTTATGTGTTCTCTTACATACTGTAAAACAGATTTCTTCGTGAATTCGATATCGTGTGCAGACGCTCAAACAGCTGCTGAGTGCCCTTGCAACACAATCTGGGTCGTGCAAAATTCCTTCGCGCAGGGGCACCAAAGCTAGGGATTGTCAGGCAAGCGTCAGGTACATGAACGCTGGTACACTTTGACTTAATGCTGCAGCCTATGCACCAAACTCGAGACATGAGCCAAGCTCTGGGTCATGCAAGATGCTCAAGACTATGCTGTTGCAACCAAATGCTGCAACATTCCTCAGCAAGCTTGTTGCTGTTGACTGGATATGTCTGCAGGTACACTAGATGGGATGATCAAACTGTCGGTTATGTTGTCACTAGGGAACCCAAGACTGTGCTGCTGCAAGCAAAATTGTAACACTCATCAGCAGACCCAGACATCAGCCTGCTGAGGCCAGAGTTGCAGAGGCAGTGGCATCATGCCAAAAATCAGCTCTTGGGGAACAGACACATCGCACCAACAGTGGCTTGCAAGAACGGTGGAGTTGTGACCAGTGTCCCAGTGGGCTTCTGCACAAACGGCTGACAATCACTGACGCCAGGCAGAATATGGACCACAAGTGCCCTTGTGCACAAACAACAGGCTGTGTCAACACAACTCGCCGTTGACCATGGCCCCAGCTGTGGCACCATAACAGGACACAGCCAAAATTGGGCTGAGTCCGGACTAGGTCACGGAACGCAGTCATGCTTGCAAGCATTGGCTCTACCCATCATGTGGCCACAGCTGGCATGCCAGGATATGTGTCAAAGTCATCAACAAGAGTGGGTGCCCAGAATGATCAGCAGACAATAAAGCTTGATGCATAGCAAGCACCCTGCAACGATGGAGGTTGTTTTTGAGAGGAACTGGAGAGCAAGTCTCGATCCTGACAAACCTATGGCAGGACGCACAGCCATGGCGCACTGGATTTGCCCCAAAGCTCAGCCACATCTGTTTGTGGCAAGTCCACAAAAGCAAATTGTGCTCAATCGTGGTTGCTCTTATTGTGCAAGCATCAAAGCTTGCATTTGCAACTCGCTGCAGTCATTGTACCCTGCGCTAGCTGCAGAGTGTGACACTGTAAGGAATGGTGTTGGCCTTAAGCAGCTGCTGAGAGCCTGCAGGTTCCGTCAAGGTCCAAAAAAATGATATTTTTGAAGGATGCATGTGGGCACACCTGGGAACAAACTCCTTGTCATTGCAGCCAGCCAGACAAGGGCAGAAGTAAAAGAGCGTCAACCAGGTTTAGGCTGAAGCAGCAAGCATGATCTGACTAACCTTGAACGTGCCTTTGGCCCTGACAATGTAGCTCTCTTTGAGTATGTGTTGAACCTTTACATGCTGAAGCTAAATCATGGTTTCAAGGCATTTGGTAACACAACCTCTGCATTGACTTGTAACTTTGTGTGGTGTAGCAAGGTGCTTTTTGATGTGCAATTGAGATGAATAGTTTGTATGATTCTCTGCTGTTTGTTCATGTATGTCTATATAAACATGCGTAGTTTGCTAATACAGTCATTGTATACACACTGTGCAAGCAAACGATACGCAACAAGTGTTTGTTCAGCAACCTGCTGCATGAAGCAGTTTGCGATGGTGTGAGTTCAAAAGTGCGTCATTTGCTTTGCTGCTTATGCCAATCCTGACTGATATGCTCGAGATCTGTTTTCAGCTTGCCTGGCATGGCTGAATGCGAGGCTCTGCAAAGGCAGTTACATGCCTACAAGCTTACTCAAACTCTGGCTTATCGAGCTTGGCTCTGCACCACAGGCAGACACTTTGGTTGTGCCTGCTTACATCACATCTGTCTCTGCCACAAGGCTATCTTGCAGTGTTGTCAAGCCTGTCATGCTCGCTCACTTTGCTGTTGCCAATAGCTTTCCCAAGCAAAAGGTGCTGCTACGTATACGCTGATGTACACAAATGGCTCTCAGCCCAGCGTTTGTGTTACATCACAGCCAGTTTCTGCAGCGCTCAGCCAATTAGATAGAATTCGCTCCTTGTGACGAGCATGACAATGCACATTGTACCTGGCAGGCTGTAGCAGGGGCGGCAGCCCCCACTGATTAACTCATCGTCTACAGACATACATTCGTCGCAGGAGGCCTCAACCATCCCCCACTACGAGCTGCGCAATAGCAATGATGACCAGCAAAGAGAATTTTCGAAGGTGGAAGAAAGAGTTTGTGCTTCACAGACATGTACATGCATGTGAGACTTTTCAATAGGGATCAATGCTAATGGTTTAGTCCAACCCATCTGACAGCTGTTTTAGGGTAAAACCTCACATTGCGCACTGGATGCCCCTTGGCTCATTGTGCCCTGTTGCAACAGCCAGAGATTGGCTTGACAGCATCATGAGGCTTCCAAAGCTGAAATTCAGGTGAATCTACAAATGCTAATGTGCAGTCAGCAGGTATGTTGAGTACATGCCCGGGCCAGTTTTTCCAAGCCATCCATTGGCCAGCATCTGAAGTCAGGCCCACACAAGGACTGTGGCTCCAAAGCACAGTGACGCCAATGCAATGCAGGACAACACCACTAGGCTCAAAGCAGTGCGTTTGGAGGTCAATCCCAGCTTTTGCTGTGCCACATGGCAGGCATTGTCCAGCAATGGCGCCAGTGCAAGAGCTGCAGCTATCCTTGCCACCTGCAAGTATGCACAGTTTGTGCAAAATTGCGCAAGATATCCCTCACAAGTTGTTGCATGTTGTTGTGACAACTGCAATGACCTGCAGTGATTGACCGTGAACTTCTGGGTGTGCATACTTCAGGCACTGCAGAAAATGCTACCAAAGATACTCCTGCAGGAGCACTGAACGACAGTGGTGCTCAAACAGGCAGCTGCTCCAGATCACTGCCAGCAAAGAATGATGCCAGAAACCCAAAAAACACAGGCACAAAATTTTGCCAAAAGCAATGTTTGAATGGTCAACCTTAGCGTTGATTCTGACAGGAGCCAGGACAGCTTTTGATCACAGCTTGATCTACTTGTCAGAGAACAGCGCAGGTGCAGGTTGCTACAGCTAGTCACGCAACAGCGGTTGGGACAAGGCACCTTGGTCACTTGACTACCAGCCCAGGTCAAGCTCATCACGCCCACAAACCTCTTTGCTGTCTCTGCCAGACCCAACCCTGAAGCATGCAGTGAGCAGCATACATCACAGCTTTGTACAAATGATGGCAGATTGAGTTCATAAAAACAGACCTTGCACATGACCTGTGCACACTACTCAAACTGATTAGAGATTGAATTGGCTTGACCGCAGGGGAATAGACATATGTTGGTGACAGATACTGCTAGTTCCTTGAATATGCTCGACATATGCAACAAAAGCTCACCTCTTGGAACCTTTGCAACATGAGTCCAGAAGAAGAGAAAGGCTGTGATATAGTACATAGTATTCAGCAGGCCATAAGCCGCAACTCCAGCAAAGCCATAACTCCTCAGCCGAGCTTTGAGGCTGACTTGCTGAGCGACGCGTAGCTTTGATGGAGCCCTTGCACTTAGCCAGAAATGACAAGTCAGAACATAATTTGCAACAGACATGAGAGGACCTGACCAATTCACAAAAGCTGTCGTGCAGGCAACCATAGACTTCACGAGCTGTCAGATAAGAAACGAAAACGGTTTGTCGCAACTGCAGTGCTGCGTTGGTTGCTTGTGGATGTCATGTCAGTAAAACAGACCCAGATGTACTTGGTTCTGTAATCAGAGTGCTCACCCGGAGCTTGATCTGAAGGTGCAGGCCCCTCCTCGTCCTGGCGGACCGGCAAAGTCAGCTAAGCCAGACAGGTGACATGTAATATAGATTCTTGTGCTCCGCAGCTACGCTACACCACAAGCCAAAGCATCCAGAAGCGGCAGGAGTGTGCTTTCGGTTGGTGTTTGCTTTGCGAAACGCACTTGGTCCCTCTTGCGAGCAGCATTGCTACGGCTGATTTGCACCGGCGCCCTTACAGTTGTGCGCGATGTTGCCCGCATCATGCTACCCTGTCATGTTTCAGTAGCTGCCAGTTTACAGGTGCGACAGCCTCTGAAAGCTGAAAGCTGTAAGTCCTTGTGGAGTCTCAGCTAGGGGGCATTTGCTGCAGTCAGTGGCCTTGTTGGAGTAAACAGTCCTGCGCTTATTGTTGACCAGCACAACACACCCCAAAGCTCGCTTGTCGATAGCACAAACGCCCTGTACAACCCTCCTATCAACGTCAATGATCTTACTAATTATAATATGATATGCCTCATTTATCACGAAAGTGAGTCATCAGCTTTGCAGCGAGTTAGTTGGAGTGCCATCTCGATTTAGGACTCGCAATCACGCTGTGTAACGCGCTGCTACAGAGGGAGAAAGGCCATCGTTGAACCTGTCACCAAGATGCCATGGCTGCAATGCCGCAAACATAAATCTGAGTGACACACATACCACATAGGTCTCCAAGCATGCAGTCGATCCACGGCCACATGCCTGTTTCTCAGGGGCTAGGCAGTCATCAGCGCGCTGCCTTGCTGCCCACAACTTGCAGATGCAAAATGTCAGCTCGTTTCGCACGTCGTCCGAGCGTAGCTGTCAGCAAGCTGCTTCCGATCACCTGTCTGAAGAATTACTCAGGGCACGACAGAGTTTCGACTCCTACAGTGAACGACAATGGCATTGTGGTAGGCTGTCAAAGCAATGTGCACAGTACTTAGAGATCTGCTATAAACATGCTTGCAAAGCAGGTCAACACAAGCTCTCGACTGCCTTGGTGCAGATTGAAGAATCAGATGAGACACCTTTCAAGAAAATACTGTGTGCAAACCGTGGAGAAATAGCTGTCAGAGTCTTTCGGGCTGGTACTGAGTTGGGCTTGAGAACGGTAAATGACCACTGCCCAAATGCCTTCAGGCTTTCATCTGCAACCCTGCCACAACACGAGACAAGTATTCCAATTGAGTGTTTGTGCGTTTCCTATGAAAATGCACAGGCCCCATACAGTTCATGCTGCAGCCCAACTGCTGAAAGTTTCACCTGCTGCCCATGCATTGCAAGGAGTGTATGTTGCCAGCGCTGTCACTGATACAAGTAGGCATGCCTTGAGCACATTGCAGAAGTTCAGCCTCTCATCCAGTCATGCTCCCTATGCCAGAAGCTGCTCAGCACGAGCTGCCACCTGTGCTGTCTATACAGTTGTGCACACACCACAGGTCTTTAGCATTGCAAAAACTGGACCTAACAATTTTGTGGCATGCAGCTGGCCATCTACAGCCCAGCCGACAGGCTGCAGCCACATAGGTACAAGGCAGACGAGTCCTATGAGATCAGTGGTCCAGAGATGACTCCAGTGCAGAGTTACCTAGACGTTGAAGCCATCATTGCCCTTGCTAAGCAGCAGTCTGTGGATGCAATCCACCCAGGGTACGGCTTCCTCAGCGAGAACACCACCTTCGCCAGAAGGTGTGGCGAGGAAGGAATTGTATTCATTGGCCCAAGAGTACGACACTGCAAGAAACGGTGCTGGGCCTGAGCAGGTTCTGCCGGGGTCCCGTAAAAGGGCCTTCTGGAAGGATGCAAGTGGGCACACATGGGAACAGTCTCCTTCTCAGCGCACTAAGCCAATCGTAAAAAGCGTCAAAAGAGCAGCTATCAGATCTCGGCTTGAGCAACAGGCGTGCTCTGACTTGATTTGAAGGTGCCTTGTGGATTGTGTAGATGCCTTGTATACATATTGAGCCTGTACATGTTTTACCTGCTGTCTTTGTTTCAAGGCGTTTGGGCACAACAGCCTCCACATTGACTTGTAGTTTCGTTTGTCTCAGCAAGCTGTTCTACATTACTTTATTTATTTATTCTATTTAGCCTTCTCTGCTGTTTGTGGATCAAGTATGTGTTTTCTACTGATGCAATCATTGCACACAAAGTGTGTTCGAAGATGCTTTCTTGTATGCTTTGAAGCTACAGCTAACAGCTCTGATTGTGTGGTTTGAAATTAATTTTAGTGAATGCATGTGAGCCTGAGCAGTGATGTTCTGTTGTGAAGTGCGGAAGTGCAGCTTATGAGGGTGTGCATACAGACACGCATCACTTGCTTTGTTGGGTTAAAGCCTGAGGCTCGTGGGTCATGGGTGTGCTTGAAGTGTTTCCCTGGGTAATTCAGCCCGGGCAGTACACAAGTCTGCAGGCTGCGCTTGTCATCTAGCCACACAAGATTTGGGTTATCGACTTGGGCTCTATGAGACCTACTTGACGCTCATTCATTCTGCTGTCACTAAAAGCTTTCATTGTTGGGTCATGCAGGTTGTCAGGGCAGCATTTAGCGGCATGCTTTGGCTGCAGAGCTGAGACAACTACAGTCATCCAGCTGGTCTGTCTAGCTCCTGCCAAGCCTACCTATACCTGGGGTAGCAAATCTGCCTATCCAGGTACCACAGGTACACCTGCTGACTTGTTGACAGTCTAGCTCCTCATGTGCAGCTTGCTTTGCACTGCAGCCCAAGCTGGTATGTTGTGTTCTTGTGCTCAACCTTTTTGAACAGCAGGGCAGATTACATTGAATTAATGGCTGACTGAAGGCTTGATGCCACTGCCTACATGCCGCAATTGGTGCCGTTGCTGAGAGGACAGGTTCCCATACCAGCAGCCAGTTAGGATGCAGAGGGCTCATCTCATGACACGTCCAGGTCAACACCAGCACTTGGACGACTGCAAAGGACTCATCTAATGACACCTTCAGGTCGTTAGGCAAAGTAAAAGGACACTTGGCCCTAGTCTGTACACTGCTCAGCATGACATGCAATAGCACAGCCAAGCACAGCACGGCACAGCACAGCACATTTGGCACAACGTTGCCACAGCATAACATGGCATGTAAATTTGCTTGTCACAAGCGGTAGTGGTGCACTTGAGCAGCAGTCTCACTGTTGCACAAGCATACACAATTACGTTTTTGGGCATAGCCTGCTTGCCTGACACTTTGTCCACCTCAAATGATGCATGCTGCGGCACAAGCCCTGCTTGCGGTGTTTGTCTCAGAAGCTTTGCATGGGATGCAGGTGTAGCAGGGATGCCTTGTGGGGCGGTGCCCAGAAGTATGCATATGATGCAGGGACGCTGCATTGAAGATACATAGAATAGGAGCCTCTGGCAAACTGGGATCAGCTGTCACTGGTGCCCATTTCAGCCTCAAGTCTGTGCATACAGTAGATCATGTTTTGGCCTGGTGACCCGTTGCATCGTTTTGTATGCATACAGCAGGGCTCGCTCAAATACTCTTTTTTTTGCTCCTGCATGTAAGCTGTCTACAGAGACTCACACCTGGTTGCAAAACTTGCAGCATATGCATGCTTGTAGTGCAGCAAGCACATCTCCCATGCGTTGTTCCAAAATTGCTGCAGCTCTTGCCATCATCTTGAATGTAAGTAGGGGAAGAGCCGTCTTGTGCTGCCAATCACTCAGCCAGAGCAGGAATGGTGGCATTTGTGCAACCAAGCAGCAGTGTGGAAGATATGACACAGCATGGCATGGCATGGCATAGCATAACATGGCATGATGAGATGCATCAACATATGTTGGCAATTATGTAACCCAGCAGCAGTGTGGACTGTTGCTCCAGCGTACACAATTGCATACCTGCTGATGGGCATCATATGCTTGCCTGGCAGTTTGCCACCTCAAGACATGCATTCTCCAAAGCATGCCCGCTTG
>JAABUS010004741.1_pt1 | contig 19050 bp, 22 predicted proteins | sample 5560161 | NCBI WGS metagenome assembly JAABUS01 (sample SAMN10711885, study PRJNA513376) | rock metagenome | isolation source: Antarctica rocks | place: Antarctica: Victoria Land, Trio Nunatak nord | collected 2016-01-04 | reverse complement strand
CCATTAATGCTTTGCAATCTTCTCTATTGTCCTCTGTACAAGTCATCGCACAATTCAAAAGCGCAGTTTCGACGCAATGTACCGCAGAATCCGTCGCAGAACTGCCGCAGAATACAAGTAACAATTGTGTATTAATCAAAGTAATAATCCATGCAGATCAAAAGTAGTAATCCGCAAATAACAATGGTTTTGCGGATCTGAGCGGCTCCGCAGAATCGGTAATTACTAATTAATAATTACTAATCATATTGAATTAATACTGCGACGTACTCTGCTTGCTCGAAGGAATTAATCTGGCAGGGGATGCTAAATCCAGTCGAGCACACACATGCACTCAACTGTATTTACCTTTAACACTGTAACGACTCTACAACACTCACTTATCATTTATGAACACAACAAAAACCTTACTACTGATCAGCTGAGTTGGCGGCTCAGCCTTATCATCAGTGACTGAGAACTGAACAGATTGTGTTTTCTCAACATGACAACTTTTGGAAAATGCTTCACAACTTTACACCCACAAATATGCCTTATCATCAGTGACTGAGAACTGAACAGATTGTGTTTTCTCAATATGACAACTTTAAAGTGAAAGCCTAAACCACAGCTGCTGTTGTCAGCAATGTGCAATGGCAACTTAACACCTTGCACGCCAGTTGTTGCATTGCTGAAAGATTGAATCACAGTGCACTGTTTCGTTCCAGGTGCTGATGCATAGAGCCCTATGATCCAAGCCATGACCATCAGCTGTGCTAGCTTTCCAGTAAATAACATAATATAGCTTTAAAATAAATTTATGCAGTACCTTATCGATGCATACCCACCCGACTTGCCACACTACGGGAAAAGGAAGAAAAAGAAAAAACCCATACAAAGAATTACTATGACCTTCTGTGAAGCATGTTTTGCCTCTGGGAATCATCTGGGAATCCACAGACGCCTTCATCTCTCCTTGTATGCTCAGCCACTACTAGCAATCAGCATTCATGCATTCTCTGTGTCAGATGTACAGCTGTTCATCATTGTAAGACGCCTAGTTGCTCATATGGCTCTATACATGCAGTGGTGTTGCATAAATAATCTCCATAGATATCTGGCCCACCAGCAGGGCCCACATGGATGCAGTGTACATCAGGATTGTAAGTGGCCATCACATGATGTAGCCATTTACACTGCTTGCACTCGCCTTGGAAGGATGACTCTGCACATGACTGGGATGGCAGCTTCTGCATGTAGGACAGGCAGTCTGCAACACTTCCATACTGAGTGTTGCTGCCGACACAGGACTGCTGAATGATCCGGCAAGTGTCTATGTCACTGGGGATCCCAGCTGAAAGCCAGAAGACAAGCTCTGGATCAAAGGTGACCTCCTGCACAGGCATGTGTAGCCTGTCATTGTTGATCTGCCTGGCATGTATATACCCACGTATATGCCCACATCATGACATGGCACTACATTGTGCAACACCAAGCAACCCATAATGTACTATGATGTACGCAACCTGAGCAGTGACTGCTGTTCATGAGAGTGGGGTTGCTTTGCTTATTGGCAGACAGCAGCGCCTGTTACAGTTCGATGCCTGGACAAAATGCTATGCTGCAGTTTGCCAGACTTTGCTCTTAGCACCCATATGAAGGCATGCAGGCATAGAGAGAGCTGCGAGAACGGCAGATGCTCTTACCGCATATTGTATCTGGGCACTACAGGCGGCAAAGGTTGTGTTGAACGTGGTTTGCTTGTTTGTGACGTTGACTTCATTTGCGGTTCCTTGAAAGATAGTCCCATTCACCAAGACAGTGGCCTGAAGCAAATGTAAACGCTAAGACTGCGGCAAATGATGTGCACAAATGTGCCCTTGCTTTTTAGGTGTAACGAATCATCACACCACGGACATTTGCTTGTGTCTAATGACTTCTGGCCAGCAACGCTAAGCTCTGCAGATCTGGCATCCGGACTCAGCTAACCTGGTGTACAAACTCAGCACGGCACAGACAGGCTTCACAGCTCGGCCGCAGTTCTAGGCGTCAAGGCTTGCGACTTGGGACGACAAAAAAAGATGTGCACAAGGCTCTGCAGGCACGGTCGTGACTTGCAAGAAAGTACGACCAGCTATATATACAAGTAGCCCACATACGTGGTACCTGAATCCAGTCTTCGGCAACGACGAAGTCCTCAGGATTGATGATGTATGATGTAGCTTGAAACGTTCCGTTGGTGAACTTCCCGTCGATGACCAAGGCATACTCGGCGATACTCTCCACTTTACTCCACTCCGGTGTAGGAGCCGGTTTCTGGAACGTATAGTACCGCCTCCGGCGCAAATGCCTCGTATACAGCTTCAATATAGTCTGCAGTATCAAGCATTCCGGCAGGTGATTCGATAAACGCTTCAAGCACCTCAAGGCGCTCCGAAGTTATGTTTGGGCAGGATGCACCAGTGCTCAAGGCCGCACTGGTGCCGTGTACGCGTAGACTGATCATCAATAGTACACATGCTGCGACTTGAGTTGAGGCCTTCATACTGCTCCTGTTGGACTTGGTTGGACTCGGCTGCCCAGTCTCGCAATATTTCTTCGTACGGTTTAACGGTCAGCGGTGACTGATGCTTCAGGTGGTGACTTCGATGTTACTAATACCAATTTTTTGACCAGGCAAATATATATAAAGCTTGAGTCATAGCTTCAGGACAGCACAGATTTACCCGTAGATGATCGTGTACGTCAGCACCCCAATCGCCATGCCCTTGCATGGGCCAAGTTTGAAGGCCAAAGCCTAAGACTTAGACTTCGTGCAAATGCCGGTAGTCTTCGCTCAGCAAGGAAGCTGCTGGTACCATGGTGCAGTCAGCAGTGACAGAGACTGTCTCTGTCAAAGTCAAGGGGCAAGGGTTGGGCCAATCCCTGTCATTTTGTTTGATCTGGTAGGTAGACTGCACAGATTTCAGACACCTCACTAAGAGCAGGGTCAAGAGAATCAGCAAGCACATGATCCAGTCAAAGCCTGTGTTGCGTAATGACAGCAGTGTTGCAAACAGATTGACTCAGCTCTGCTACAATATCTGTATCACAATAACAATAGAGTAAAATTCAGTGTTGAGGTAAAAGGTGCATTGCCACCGTGTCAGGCGGCTAATTTCCTGCACTGTTACATTCTCCCCCCGTTAAATCCGAGGCCACCGTGACTTGGGCTGTTTAACGTCAGGTGTAGGACCTGCAACCCCGGGCTAACCGGGCACTACCCTCAAGGGACAGAAGCAACTTTTTGTCCTCTACCTCTCTACCTCTGCACATGTGCATGCGGAAGCTTGAATCGAACTTGCGACCATGAAGCTTCACAACCCAATGCACTTTGCTAAAGCGACAAGTTCCGGCATCCGAAACCATATGTAGCAGAGCTGAGGTAAAAGGTGCATTGCTAGCGTGTCAGGAGGCTAATTTCCTGCACTGTTACAGATATCTACAATCATGCGCACGCCTATCATTTGGTCACCAAAGTCTACCATCACCAAAATACTATTCTACTGGCTGTTGCAACAGAAGAAACCACTTGGTCTCTTCTGTGGCCTCTTGCTGTGAGCTGATGGGCTACCATTGATGTATCATGCATCATACCGTATGGCATCTGCTGCATCCTGTGCATGAGCAGTGTGACTACGATACGCTGCTGCTCAATGACAGCCTCATGTACAGCTGTGTCTGCTGTAGAAGGCTTTCTGCAGACAGAGCACAAGTCTGGGAAACTGCCCTGAGAGCTCACCTTGACATGACAGCTGCAGCCACATTGTTTGGGGATGCTAATGCTGCGCCGCTGCATGATATCTCAAAGAGGTACATACTGAGTGGTGTGTACTTCGGATGCATGTAGCACTTTGGAACAGAAGTACCTCGGCTTGAGCCAACCATCTGGCCATATGTCATCTTGATGGGGCCGCTCAGTCACAGCAAAACTGTTAAGATGCTGCAGCTGTGTAAGCTCAGCCACTCAATGCTGTGCAGCATTTCAGCAGCATTGCCTTTGGAGTGTTTTGGCCTGTGCGTAAGCTGCCATATCATTGAACAGCTGCTACATGTGCTCCATCAGCTGAGATCTGTAAGATGTCTGTCACAGTACTGCCGGCAGCAGTCAGCAATCGTTGTGTCTCTCAAGTCGTGCTTGCCAAGGTGATCCACGCCCTGCTTGGCTGATTTCAGAGTTTGACAATTGTTAAACACAGCAAGACTGTATGCTGTATGCTGGCCACCAGTATGTGTGGCAAATTGGCGTTCACCCAAATACCTGGAGAACAGCATTCTTAGGATTGCCTGCATGCCATACAAAGTCCAGTCAGGATCAAGACATCTGTGCAGACAGATGCTGTCATGCAGCAGATGATAAGCAACATGGATCATGACATAACATGTATGCAGGGCTAGCTGTCCTGTAGTATGGCAGTACAGCATTCAAGTTGACTCCTGCCAGGCTGCAACTTGAAGGTGGACCCAATGTCCGGTCCAGAAGCAGATATGTGGCTGTTTGCGAACTGCCTTGTAACCAGTGCCTTGAATATGCATATGAGACAGGTAAAATGGATCAATGCAGTGAGGGCTGGCACACAGTGTGAACTTCTGACTCTGTGTTTGCCAGGTCTGGCATACATGCATGTTGAGTGTCGATATGCTGCTGACGTTGCTGAACAAATGCTGCAATATACTGTGTGCTGCCGCCAAACTGTTTGCCTCTGACCCAAGTACTTTTGCCCAACAGATCCATTGCAGCCTTGACCTTTTCAGCAATAGGCTTTTGCTTGGCGCTGCTGGCCCGTGCTTAATACTCAACGTATGCTTGCTAAAGAACAGGGAGCCATTGATTTGACAGCATCACGCACTCAGGAAGCACGGACATGAAAGGCACTGCGGAGCACATGCAAGTGTCTGCATGCCGTTCAAGGAGCGCATGTTCGGTGGCACAGATTTGCGACACATATTGTATTGCCGACAGGTGGCGCCGGCATCGTGGCACATGTCACCACCAGCAGCATGCTATCGCTCAGCTTGAGCAGAAGCACCAGAGTCATCAGGCTCATCTGGTTTGGCAGCTGGCAGACACTCAGGAGCGAGAGAAGCCTCAGAAAACAAAGTAGTGAAGACCGCTGAGAAGCGCACTGAGAGCAGTGAGGCTGCTCACAAGAAGATCCAGGTGTGTAAGCCTACAGAGCACTGATCTGTCTTGCATGCGTGTGATCAAATGCCGCCCTGCTGCCGTGTAGTGCACTGCAGTGACTGGTAGCATGACTGGATGTGCCCGGAAATTCGCTAGCAAGACAGACATGGACGGCAGGCACACCATGCAGCTGTTGCACGACAGTGGATTTGGTTGTTGCAGGCATAATTGTGCTTGAAGAAGCAAAGCAGCTCTGTACAGGTTTGAGTTCAGACACACTGTCAGCATAAACTGTACTGCTTCATCAGTTTCGGAACAGCAGCATTTGCATATTGATCCATACTTGAGAGGCTATTACTACAAACAGCTAGGGCTGCATGTTCTGCAGTAGTCTTGTGTTAAAGCGGCTCTGCGCTGAATGCCACAACTCAGCATGCATGAGCCCGTGTCAGCAAAGGCACAACAACCAGCGGCACATATTTGAGGCACTTAATGGATAGCTGAAGGCAGCAGCATGTTCCAATAGTGACACACAACATCAACCTTTGCTGCTGCAGAGCTGCTCATGAGTGCTGGTGCCAGGCCTGTTGTGCATGCATCAAGACCAGCTTACAGCACCTGTGTAACTGCAAATACTGGGAAGGTGGTTACTAGGTCTAGCTACCCTATTGCTGACTGTGTCATCAAACACACAACCAGAGCTGCATGAGGCCAGCCATAGTGTGCGCAGCTGCTGCTTGCTGTTGCAATGTCACTTAGGTTGAAGTGCAGTTACACATTCCTCTGAAAGGCTTGAGAGAAACTGTCAGAAAGCATAATACTGCTTCAACAACCATGGAATTGCCGCACTTTACCAGAACTTTTGACTCACATATTGAGTGTATGTGGCTGCCTTAAGAAGTGGCATGCGTTCAGCTGAAGAATTTGTTGTGTTTAGCTGGGTGTTTAGCTGAAGTTCTTGTTGTGTTGCCACCATCAATCCTCAGGTGTTCAAAGTTACGCAATGAGATTCTTGTGGCCCCTGTGCAGGTCATCATCACCTTTGCAAAGCAGATCCTTCATTCTTCTGAGGCTCTGTGCCCCGCATAAGGTGAGAAATATCAGGGTACTTCTTCTGCATTTGTCATCCAAGCATGCAATGGTGTATACAATGGCACGGACAGGCAGAATAGGCTGTCCTGTTGAACACACATTCAACAGCAGTGTTGTACATGCGGTCATCAGCACTGATTGTACGGATGGCTGTAGCTGACAGTAACTGATTGCTGTAGCTAACCAGTGACTGATTGCTGTAGCTAACCAGTGACTGATTGCTGTAGCTAACCAGTAACTGTGCATCAACATGCAATGGCGCTGCTGATGCAGCATTGTGAATCTGCAGTGGTCTGAGGCCTCGAGCCATCCTGCAGGGAATTCTCTTTATCCAGCAGCAACCCCAACCATCTCAGAAGTTGCTAGCATGTCTGCACTAGGTGAGAACAATTGCTTTACAGCAATCCCAAAACATCTACTTTTATTCAGAAATGTCATCCCTACACTGGAAATCTAAATTTCAGAAGCGTCTGGGGACAGCAAAAACGCTTCTACATTGTGGAGATGCTTTAGTGCTGCTCGAATTGCATTGCTCAGGCTCTACAACGCCAAATGTGCCTGTCTCATCCTGTGAGGTGGTGCGCAAAGCTTGCTACATGCTCCAGGTGTTTGGGCAAAAGTTTGCTGAGTATACAACAGTGACTGTGTTGGTCATTCGACAGTGTATCGTGTGGCCGCCAGCAGTGCAAGACACTGACAAGGTCCACAGAAGTTAGCACTCTGCATATCATTCGTCCTACACAATAAAGCTTTGATGCGGTCTTTCGATTTGTGAAGTGTTTTGTTTGCAGAGCCCTCTGACACCATGCAAGGCTCACAATACACTTTTGAGCTGCAAACCTACATGTGCTGCATCCAGCGTTCATGGTTATGCTGCAGGGTGCTTTGAATGAAAAGAGGGAGTAGATGAAGCAGTGGCAGTCTGACAAGGACTCCATCTATGCACAAGCAGACAGAGTGACATCATTCTATGCGCTGCGTAAGACAGAGATCGAAGCTCCCAAGCCTTTTGATATGCAGAAGAAAGCACAGGCTACAGTCCTAGAAGTCAACAAGCTGCCAGAGTCAGTGCATAAGGACTGTGCAAGGAAGCTGGTGCTGATGTGGCATACTGGTGAGTGCTGACTGAGATGCAGCAACTTAGCCCTTGAGTCATGTGCCTTTAGGCGCAGGTTGTATGCACTACGTGACTGCAGTCTGTGCACAGCATAAATGTGTGACGGCTCTGCAGAGGGCAAGCAGAGACAACAAGCATGGTTGTTCTATGTTGCCTGCAGACAAGAACGGGATGATGAGAAGGGCAGCTCAGCCTGAAGAGGCATTCAACTGCCCTGCAGTTTGCTGGACTGAAGCTCTGAAGAATTGGTGGCATTCGGGGTGACACCCTGTGGGGATGCAAATCACTGCGCCACAATTTGATATCATAAGCAGTGCATCCTGCAATGTAGAAATCTTAACAGTACAGCATGTTGATTCAACTGTCATCTTTCTTGGTTTCAGGCAGCTGGTGTTGCACACTACACCACGAACGAGCTGCAGCTTGCTATGCCCTGAAAGGCGACAGGCACATCAGGTGCCCAGGCACGCCGGACGTATATTCTGCACACTAGGCAGAAACTGTATGCTGTCTTCAAATTGGTCAGACTTTCCCAACGGTTGCACTGGCACATGGAGTGCATGACACATTGTGGAAGATCATGTTACAACTCAAGTCGGGATGTTTGTCTGATACAGCAGAAAATGGTGTTTGCATACTTGCATCATGAGACCTCGAAGCTTCGCAAATAAAGTCAAATGTGTTCGCTGTTGGGACAATCGAATTGATGAAACACTATCAAATGACATAGGGGACCGAACTTAACGTACAACAACCGATTCAATGTTTCTATATGGACACATGTTGAAGCATCCTCTGGGAAAGAACGGGTCTCAGGCATGCCAGGGTCAGGATCCTGCAGAGACAATTTCATTTAAAGGGCACACATGATCAGGACTGCTCAACATAATGACATGTATGCAGTCAAAAGCGAGACACAAGTCATCGATCTTGCTGGACTGATCATTCATATACTCGTGATCTTTGCGGAACTGCGTGAAAGTGGTCCTCTGCTTCTGCAGTTCTGCCTGCAGCACGTAAACCCAGTGTCTCTGAGGCACAACAGCTGCGTGAAAGGCCTGAAGACCATGCCTGTCGTGCTAGTGCTTTTCCTGGCACATGCGGTCACGCTATCAGTCTGCAGGGCGGTAGATGATCACACGCATGCAAGACAGACCAATGCTCTGTAGGCTGACACACCTTGGTCTTCTGGTGAGCAGCCTGACTGCCCTCTGCGCGCTTCTCAGAGTCTGCCAGCTGCTGAGCCAGATGAGCCAGCTGCCTCTGGTGCTTCTGCTCGAGCTGAATGATAGCATGCTGCTGATGGTTACTACTGGGCGCCACCTGTCGGCAACACAAATTGTGTTCAGAAGTAGCGCCACCGAACTGGTGCTCAGGTCTGGACCAGAATGCAGATCCTTGCATGTGCTGACTTGCATGTAACTGCTTCACAACAGCTTCCTGAGTGCGTGATGACATCAGAGATGTGCCACACACAAGAGGTGCAGGTCATAGCAAACAGACTTAGAATACCAGAATGGAAGGTTGTGAAGGTAAGTCTGTGCACTGAAGCAGATGACAATGCAGGGCTCAAAAGACAAGGAGTGGTACCTGAGGCTTCTTGAGGTACAGCTGCCGGCTCAGCTTCTCCACCTCCTGCCTGGAAGCCCTCTCAACTCCCTGCAGCTTCTGCAGCTGCTTCTCCAGGGCTTCTACACGCTGCCCCTGCTGCTCCAGGGCTGCAGCATGCTGGCTGATGAGGGCTTGGCGGTCTGCCTCACCATTAGTCAGGGCGCCTTGTGCCTGCCTCAATTCCGCAGCCAGCCTCTTCTCTCGTTCCTGAATCAAGCCATGACAAATTGCAGACCAGCAGCTGCAAGAGTATGACAGTTGGCCCTGCAAGCAAAGGAGATCAGAGAACAGCACAGGGAACTGAGCCAGGTAATACTGAGGCAGTTTGTGCATCAGCAGATGCAGCAGTGCCAATCAAAACCCCCACGGCAGCTCAGCAACACATCAAGAAGGGGTTGCACAACGTCACACACAACCGCATACACTGCCTCAGAGAGGGACAAGACAACTGGTTGACTGCCAGGTCAGGCCAGGTGAGGGTAGCCAGGGTGGAGCATACCTCAGCAGCACGCCGAGCCTTGAAGGCTGCCTCCCTTTGCTGGTGAGCGTTCCTGCTGTTCTTGAGGGCCGTCTCCAGTTGCCCCTGCCCCTGGCTAGCCTTTGCACACTCAGCCAGGGCAGTCTCCAGCTGGCCTTCAAGGCTGCTGACTTCATTCTGCAACTGCTTCTCTGCCTCAGCAGTGCTGGACTGCAGATCTTGCAACTCCTGCCGGAGCGTTGAAGATTCTGCCTGCATGACATGGACATGCATTGATGATTGGCAGCCCGATATCGAGCACGGCCGGTGTGAGGTGTGGTAAGCTTGGATCAAACAGGGCAGAAAGCAGTTGCTGAAGCAAGTGGGTGATTCCGACATGGCATCAAGTACTGCTAGCTGCCCCCTGATTGCTCAATGACAAGAACAAGGTCCCACAACAGGTACTCAATGAACTGCAGGAAGGCAAAAGGGAGGGAACACAGAAGAAAAGAGTAGTGTAGTGCAGTGTAGTGTAGTGCAGTGTAGTGTGATGTAAAGTTTGGTGTTTCTATGAAATGACGTATCATAAGGTATCACAAAGTCATTTATGACACAGGTTGGACGAACTGTCTGGCAGCTCAGTTTGAGGCAAATTACTCAGCCGGCATACAATCAGTGCAGCTTGGCGCTTTGCTAATGAGTGCAGCTTCAACTTTTATACCGTTCAAACTTCATCACAGCCATGGAAAAAACCACTCAATGACATGAGGTTTGGATTGAGTGGTCTGCAAGAAGGACATAAGGACAACCATGCAGCAGCTCAGGCATGCTGGAATACAGCGCCAGTACTATATTTTGAGCACCCAAGTCAAACATTTCATTATGTAGTCAAAGTATCTGAGTGGATGATCCACTGGCCAGTTTGATTCTTGCAGCGTGCTTCACATGCATGCAACCCAGTAACTGGTGTCACATTGCCACCACATCGCCCCTGGTTTTCACTGTACTGTATCGTCGAATGACTGACTCACTCACTGATTGAGTCACACGTGCCAGCTCACCTCAAGTGCAATGCTGTGGCTGCTCACGGCCTCAGCCAGGCCCTGCTGGGCAGCTTCCACTTCACTCTTCTTCACTTCCAGCTCTTGCCTCAAGGCAGAGTTGCTGTGCAGCATCTCAGCCACCTGCCTCTGCAGGCACTCATTCTCTTCATGGTGGGCCTGCAACATCCAAATGTTACTAAGGCATGAGTCATGGAGAGCACATGTAGTCCTGTCAAGGTGCACTGGGCAATTAGTAACACTGACAGTCATTACTCTAAGAATGGTAGTAGTATCACTAGTGATGATGACAATAATGACAATCATAGTTACTTGACTGCAAGCACGACAATCTGGGTGAGCATGGTTTGAGCTGTCTGCACTCCACATGACTCACCCAAAAAGGCAGCATTAACAAGCCTTATACATCGATGCAAATTGCTGTGATTGCATGCATTGATGCAGAATGCTGGGTTTCCATGTGTTTGATGCAGAATGCTATGACTCATGTGCCAATGCACAATGCGGTGACTCCATGTGTTTACGCAGAATTTGGTGAGCCCATGCACCAATGCAGAATGTCTCAAATCATGCATTGATACAGAATGTTATGAATTCATGCATTGATGCTGTGCGCACAGCTGCCCATGAGAGTGAGAAGCACCACATCAGGTATGACTCAGCTGAGCTCACCTCAGCTGCTTGCAAGCTGGCAGCCTTCCACTCAGTCTGCCTTTGCTGCAGCTGCACATGCAGTCCAGCATTGCCTTCTCTGGCAGCAGACAACTGGGTCCGCAATGCCTTGAGCGCAAGGTCCTGGGCCTGCACAAAGTTCAAGTTTTTGATTGGACGCGTTTTGTCTATAGCTGCTCTGGCAAAATCCCTACCAGCTACAGTACTGACTTGAATACAACCCTGCATGCCTCAAGTTTTGGTGTTGCCATCTTTCACTTTACCTTGAGATATGGTGGTATGTAACGCCATCCACATGTTACATGCAACTGCAATGCATTGTCACTGCCATGGGTAAATGGCTGCATATGTTATGCTGTGCTCAGAGGCTCTTCAATGGAGTCAGCAGAAGTGTAACGCAAAGAAAGGGGTTGACTCACTGCTGACAAGAAGCTGGATGGTGCAGCAAACTAACCTGAGCTGATTGCTGCTGCTCTTGCTGGGATGTGGACAGCTCATCCTAGAGGGCGCGCACTGCCTCACCCTGCTCCCTGAGCTGCTGGCCCATGCTGTGGGCATCCTGCTCATGCTCCTGCACACAACCACACGTGGGCACTGAACCAAGAAACCACTGCATGAGCAGCAAAGTGTGTGAAAGATGCTCCTGACAGAAGGTGTTGCTGTACAGTATAAACACAGACAGACAGATTGCTGAAAGGGTTGTGTAAAGATGTATGGTAGCCAATTACTGAAAGTGACGGCATATCATTTACACACCATCAGTTGGCTGACGTCAAAAGCGTCAAGGTGGTGCTGGCCACAGCTTCAGACAGAGCCATGCCAGAACAGAAGAGTGCCTTGGGATGTGTACCTGGGCCATGCTCTTCATCATGTCCTGCAGGTCTAGCCACTGCTGCTTGAGGATAACCACCTGATCCCTCTCTGCTGACACATCTGCCTCATACCTCTGCAGGGTACCAGGCCATATAGTAAGCAAAACAAAGGATAAATGGCTCAGCAGCTGTCTTTACACAGCTTGATTTGTAAAAGACAAGTTGTGCACGCAACTCAGAGACAGTAGCAACAGGGAACACAGGAGAAACCATCTGGAACAAAGGCTCAAGAGCATTGTGCTTGCATGCAGGAAGCAGAAAGGCTCAGCCTTCACGTGCTGTAGGTGCCTAGCATGCAGGAAGCAGAAAGACTGGGACTTTATGCGCTTAGGCGCCTAGAGTGCAGCAAGCAGAAAGACTGGGACTTTATGTGCTTAGGTGCCTACAGTGCAGCAAGCAGAAAGAGCTGCTGTGACAAAATTCACCTGAGCCGCCTCCTGCTGGGCCTGCTGCACCTCCTCCATCTGACGCCGCAAGGCACTTGCCACAGACTGCTCTGCCTCCACTTCCTGCTGGTGCTGCTGCAGCAACACCACACGCAAGACATCAGCAGGCCTATCAGGCATTACTCAGACATATACAGAACACTCCCATTGTACAAGGTTAAATTGCTGTCACGCCGCATTTGATTCCCGCACCATTTACTCACAGGTTGTTGCGCTCAAGGCAAATCAGGACAACAGCAAAGTAAGGCCACAGTAATGGGCAGCCGAAATACTCTTTTAGATGTCTGCATTATAAGCAAAATTGTCAACTCAGGACACATGTGATTGCTGTGACAATGTGACATACCTCTGGTGGGAACAAAGTAAAAAGGCAGCACCAGCTGCAGCACACAGTCAGAACCAGGACATCATTCTTACCTGTTGCAGAGTGGTAGTTTGATCATTGTGGATTGCCTTGCTCTGAGCGTCGCTGACCATCATGTGTGCAGCAAGCTGGCATGCTTCAGCCTCAGCTGATTGAGCCTTGGCTTCTTCCTGCGTTCCAGGAGCACAGCGCTTACTGCCAGTCATGAATGTTGCTGGACAGCCTACACCTGTATGTAGTTTACATTTGGCTGAGAGCTGTTGAATCTCCGCTGTATTTGCTGCATTACAACAGTTACAACAGTGTTTCCACACAGCAGAAACATACACCTTGCATCATAACTGCAGAAATAGATTGGTGATGTTTGTCAGGAAGAACCTCTGCTGTGCCCAGTGATGTGGGCCAGTGTAGTAGATCATGAACCCACCTGGCTCACTGATCTTTGAAGACACAACCAGAAAAGTTTGGGATACCAAGGGCAAATAATTATTTTATTGGAATTCTTTTATCCGTGACAATGCTGAGCTGTTCAGACGCCTACTTCAGTCTGTGCTCAAGCATGCGGTCAGCTCAAGCATGATGTTCTTCTTCACGGCAGCATCCAGCTGCAGTTTGAGACGTGCCAGCTCAGCATCCATGTGAGCCTTCAGGCCAACTGCTTCTTGGCAGGTGCTTGTGAGGTGTGCTCGCAGTGCCAGTCATGTTTCAGGTGTTGAGCGAGACTCAAGCTTTCCAAAACAAGAAACCAAATACTTTGTTGAATTCGACAGGAAAGAACGCAAAACACACACTAACATGTGCACCTTCAAGAAGCTCAAAGGCTTCCTGTGTTTCAACAGACCAGAGCACCGCTACAACAGGCAGACACACAAACAGACAAACAGACGGCTACCAGGACTAGTGGTAAGCAGAAGCCAGCCAGTTCAGCAGACACATGCAAGTCACATGAAAAAAGCCGTGGCAAGCATCGAGAGAAAGGATCAAGGGACATTTGAAGTTGAAACCCATTGAAAGACAAACAATCCCAAACTGAGTGGAAGATGTCAATTTTGAAAAACAGCAAGATTACCTGGGCCTTGTTCTTGCCCTCATGTGAAGCTGCCTCTGCAGCGGTGATACGCTGACAGGCCGGGTCCAGCTCAGCCTGCCTGTCATGCAGGGCCTTGTGTGCTAGGTCAGCACGCTCACCCTGCTGCTTCCGGGCCCTGCGCTCCTCTTCAAGCTCGCTCTGCAAGATTATGCAAAGTCAGGCCATGTAACTGTTTGGCCGTGAAGCGATGCAAGGCACAATGCAAAATCATAATGCATGAAGTGAAACTTGCAGTGTGCAAACCGGGACTCGCAAGGCAGCAAGCTTGGGTTTGCATGAAGCTTCTGCAAGGCTCATGTCACATACAGTCGCGCCTGAAATGTGCCTCTAACAGATGCGGTCAAACATTTTGGGGTGCCGCGAACCTTCTGCAAGGCTTATGTCACATACAGAGGCGCATGGAATGTGCCGCTTTCTAGGCTCGGGCATGTGACTGCTGCTTGCTTGTGTGAGTGCAGATGCTACAGCCCCCTTGCACTGTACATGTGAAAGCTACCCAGAAAAGAACAGGAAAGACTACGCCTTCGGCGTCAGTTTAACGAGAAGCCAAGTATTATACCGGGCTGCCCAGGAGTAAAGCTGCCCACATGAGGCACATGAAGGGGCGGCCTTACCTGAAGCCGGGTGACTTGCTTGCTGAGCTCTGCAGCACGAGCATCATGGGTCTTCCTCAAGGCATCAATCTCCAAGGTGTGCCTGACAAACGCAACCAGCGCACACCATCAGACATTATATGCATGTACACATGTTGCAACAGTGATTGAAGACTGCCAACAAGGTGCCTGACACAACAAGGGATGCTTGAAGCCATCTGCCATGCACTCAGCTGGAAGCGCTCACTGCATCTGATCATCTTCAACTGTTTCTAAGAAGACATTTGGAATGACGTGTTCTTTGGAGAAAAGCCTTTAATCGGGGTTCAGAGTTAGGCAAAGCAAAGTTATAACCGCTCAGGGCCACCAGCTAGAGCATCCTGTTGCGCAGAAAGTGCCTGTGCATTACAGACATGGCAATGACACAGATTGACACACATTCTCTCAGTGACTTCGCTAACTCAAGAATGTGTCAAAAGACATTGAATTGAATGAGACAGGATAAGGTTTGTGTGCTGGTGGTGTTTAGTCATGTTAGGCTCTCGCAACCCCTTATCACGTCTCAATTCACCAAAATACTCAAGAATGCCCTGCTTTGAGAAGATGCACAATCTACATGTACCACATTATTAAGCGGAAAGAAAGCACATCTGACCAGAGACAATGCAACCTCCAGAATGCCTGCCATCAAAGACAGCACTGACTTGTGGTTGGTCTCAGCAAAGCTACTTCGATGCTGCAAAGCACCTCCAGCATTGCAAGGCTGAGAAAAGAAAAGAAAAGACTACGCCTTTCGGCGTCAATCTATTGGGAATCCAAGTATTATACTGGGCTGCCCAGCGCTGCAAGGCCGGCCTGAAACGGCCCTGCCGTTCTCACAATCACCAGACAAGGGGTTTTGAACTCACCTGCCATTCAGGTCGTGGGTCACTGTGGCCAGGCTGTTGCTGGACTGGAGGCTGGCCTGGGCACTCTTGCGCATCTGGTCCTGTACGTCATCAGCAGCAAGTTCAGGCATGTCTGACCCCGTAAACGTCACCTTTGTTTCTTGTTGCACTCAACTACTGCCTTGCAAGTTAGGCATGTCTGGCCCTAGTTGCCTCCATGTATGCGTTTTAGGAGTGCCAATCAACATTACCAATATGTAATGGCTTGAGGGACTGGGCAGCCCGGTATAATACTGGGCTTCTCAATAAATTGACGCCGAAAGGCGTACTCTTTTCTTTTCTTTTCTAATGGCTTGAGGTGAGCAACCTGCTGCAATTTAGGCAAGAAGTGTGTGACATGCACCTGTGTGTCCTGGACAGCAGCCCGCCAGCTTTGTAGCAGACCATCTAACTTGGCCAGCGCCTCTTTGACACTCTGAGTGGGCTTGCAAGCCTGCTGCCCATCTGCCTCAACGGTAAGCCTGACCTCCGCATCACACTTGTCGACCTGCAAGACAAAAGCAGTGACAGATGCCCTGTGGCAGCCCAGGGTTGTGCAGGAGCAGCTGAGCAGTGTCAGCAGCGGTGGGCCATGTCAATGCACGTCAGTACTGACGGTCGGGACTGCGTGGCTACCTTGCGAAACAGTTCGTCTTGCTCTGCGGCCAGTTTCTCGCCGACCCTGTGCTTGATGTCTCTCTGGACCCGCAGAGCTTGCAGTTCCTGGTATAGCCTGCACAGAATGCAGGGCATTGTTACACTTTCTTCTGGTCCAATATGCATCACTTGACAGGCTGCACGTTGCAGATGCATGATTTAAAAGCTTAGTTTCACGGCACTCACACATCGTCTGGACATGCAGCGTCCAGGTTTTGACATAGCAATTCCGGCGAGAGTCTATGCTTCTTAGACGGTGGATGAGTGTCGTCACGCTTGCCGAAGTTGACCAGATAACCCATCGTGAAGCTCGAACATCTGTCGCAGGAGCTGAGCGCTGCCGGTCACGAGCCTTTACGCCAGATCGAGTTTGTCGATTAAATAAAAAAAAGGAAAATAGCGATGAGCGCAGTGCGGCAAATTACATGACATTCATTCATTAGATTTTACGTGATGAGAAAGATGACGCGATGAAGAAGACCTTTCTGATATCTGACATGGCCGCACATGTGCTGCGCATGACAACTGAGCACGTTATTTGTTATCACCGCTTAAGGTTGAGGTCGTCGCCAAACAACTCGTCTGCAACTCCCCCACCGCAGTCCTCCTGTCAGCCGTCGAAGTGCGAAGAGCTAGATCCTAGGCGAAGATCAGACCGCAATACCGCTTTGCAAGATGAGGTGTGTGTCCTAGTGCCCGGCATTTACCGATAGAGCGGGATAAATCTGCATTACACCTCGCGATATGCGCTGCCCAAAACGGGGGTCGCAGTGTCCTTAGGCATAGCTTGCGAGAGTCGTATTGGTTTTTGTATTGCTTATTAGGTCGACAACAAGCACACCCGCTGCCTGACGCACGTCCAATGACTTGCAGGCAGGCTGCAATCACAGGATCCCGGGTCTTTGCTCAGGCCAACCGGTGAGCCAGTAGCCGATTGCGGTCGCAACTCCGTCCACATTTGGCCATTGGTTTGCTGACCCTTAGCCATGCTTGCAGGGCTTGTGCAGTTGCGAATGTTAACCCAGCAGCATACTCGTCTACTCGGGTGTTCCGACCAAGGGCGCCAGCCGCACACACATTCTCTCGTGCCTTCAGACCTGCTGTCGTAGCAGCAGCTGCAGCCCCTCAGCTCAAGGACATTGACCACAGTGACATTGCTAGCAAAGTCAAGCGACAATTGTTGATCAATGGAAAGTTCGTCGATGCCATTGGCGGTGAGGCAGCTCACTACCAATATCAGCTTGACATGCAGTCGTTGCCATGTCTTCTGCCAGCGCGCATGCAGACTGCACTGCTGACAGCTTTTTCAAGTTTCACCTATTCCCCCACTTGCAAATACACAAGATAGCTCCAGTGTGCTATCTGTGATGCTACCTGCAGTATTGTGACGCCTTATGTGCGCTGGTGGCATGGGACCACAAAAGCAGCATCAGCCTGTACAGCTTCATCCATGTTTGTTTCAGGTGAGACTTTTGGCACTGAGGACCCACGTACAGGAGAGATCTACACTCAGGTGGCAGAGGCTCAGGAGGCAGATGTTGATGCTGCTGTCAAGGCTGCGAGGATGGTAAACACCCACTCTGTTGTCTGTCTCAAAATCATAGTGCATCTCTTGCACAGTCTGTCTAAGTTTCATAGCGCATTTCTTGCACAGTCTGTCCCAACTTCATAGCGCATCTCTTGCACAAGCACAGAAGCAAGACTGTCCTTTTTCTTTGTTACATAGTGTCTCCCTAGTGTCTCCCAAATCACACGGTGTCCAGTTGACTCAACCTGCTCGTGTGCACAGCACAGCAAGCAATGTCAACATTACAACATGCCACCTTGCAGCAGGCAATGTCTCAGCAAGCAATTGGACAAGTGGGTTGCATCTCGTCTAAGTGCTACACAAGATCAGCTACTAGTTCACCTCACAAGTGAGAAGGATATTGTGTGTTTACAGGCCTTTGACCACGGACCCTGGCCTCGCATGACTGGCCGTGAACGCGGTGCCATCTTGTATAAGTTTGCTGACCTGATGGAGCAGAACACCCATGAGCTGGCCATCCTGGAGTCTCTGGACAACGGCAAGCCACTCTCTGCCTCCAAGTAAGCCCTTAATCTCTTTGTCCTGCCTCCAAATATGCCCTTCAACTGCTTGTTCTGCCTTCAAGTATGCCCTTCGACTGCTTGCTCTGCCTCAAGGCATGCCCATCAACTGTTCGTTCTGTCTTCCAGCATACCCTTCAACTGCTTGTTCTGCCTCTAGGCATGCCCATCAACTGGTTCTTCTGCCTCCAATCAGGCCCTTCAATTGTTACAGGCCCTTCAATTGTTACGACTGTCTGTTCTACCTCAATCAGACTGGACGGCTATCACTGTGCGTCGCTAGGCAATTGCACTACTGCTGATTGAAAAAAAGCATCATCTGTGGGGGGGGAAGGATGGGGGGCGGGGGGGGGAAGTCTTAGTTATGCACATCTGTCTTGGCAAAAACAGTCCTGTCTCTCCCTCCTAGTAGATATACCCTGTACAGTAGCATGACTCCATTGCTGTCACTGAGAGGCTGAATTACCACCTTTTCTGGGTCCTCAGCAGCAGAATGCGGACATGTGTGGTAGCAGGCTGACGAATGCTGCTAGGCATGCTGTCCTGTGTCTATGACTAGAGCTCACTCCCTGGTAGCAGTGCACAAATGAGTGGCTGATGTGAGTAAGGTGGACAGTGCGGCAGCTGCGCCTCTGTGGTCGTATAGGAGATGAGCGTAACACTGTAGCAACAGATGATGTTCTGTACTGGCTGTGAGGCCATTATGCCTATGGTTTCATGCAGCAGTGCATGACTTGATCAAACTCCGTATAGGGGTGACAAGATGCACAGATGCCTTCTGCCCTCGCTCCTGCTTCAGATTCCACATCTGTCACTGCATATCAGCAGCCTCTGGGCTTGCATAGGATCCACCCTTGAACG
>JAABUS010004739.1_pt1 | contig 19060 bp, 13 predicted proteins | sample 5560161 | NCBI WGS metagenome assembly JAABUS01 (sample SAMN10711885, study PRJNA513376) | rock metagenome | isolation source: Antarctica rocks | place: Antarctica: Victoria Land, Trio Nunatak nord | collected 2016-01-04 | reverse complement strand
TACGGACGCATCCTCAACGTGGCGTCGATCGCGGGCAAGGAGGGCAACCCGACCCTGCTCCCCTACTCGGCCTCGAAGGCGGCCGTCATCGCGATGACCAAGTCGCTGGCCAAGGAGCTGGCCGGCAAGGGCGATTTGACCGTCAACGCCATCTCGCCGGCCGTCATCCGCACGACGATCCTCGACGGGATGGCCCCCTCGACCGTCGACTACATGATCTCGAAGATCCCCGTCGGCCGGACCGGCACGGTTGAAGAGGTGGCCGCCCTGGTCCACTACCTCGTCAGCCCCGAGGCCAGCTTCACGACCGGCCAGTGCTACGACATCAGCGGAGGCCGGGCGACGTATTAATGCCCCAGCTCCTCATCGGTAGATTCCCGAGGCACCCCGCGAATCCTCCGCTCGGGATTGATGCTCCGCGACGAAAAGACAGGCCCGCCCCATGCCCAAGCGCTACTGGTTGGTCCACGCCAATGGCGGCCGACAGTGGATCGACCCCCGCCAGTTCAACATCGACCGTCTGGCCGAGCAGGCCGGGCTCGTCGGGGGGAGACTCGTCGTCGAGGAGGAGGCCCCCGTGGAGGGTGTCGAGACGAAGGCCGTCCCCGCCCGTGCTCGCGCCCCGCTCCGCTTCGAGCCGCCGATGTCGGCGCTCGGTCCGCTGTTCCGGGCCCGCCTGGAGCGAATCTATCCCTGCAAGGTCGACTTCGAGCTCGAGCTCAACACCCGGCCTACGGTGCGCGTGCTCGGGGGGTATTACCTCACGCGTCGGCTGGTCCGGGTCTATTCGCACGACCGTCAGCTCGGCCGTCGATCGCTGGAGGAACTCTTCGACACGTTCCTGCACGAGATGGCGCACCACATCGAGTACACCGAGCCTGGATCGTTCCTCGCGAAGGGGTGCGAGCGGGTCCGAGGGCGGATGCACAGCGGGCTCTTCTGGCGAATCCTCGGCGAGTTGAAAGGGCGCTGGTCGGACCTCCAGCGCCCGGCGTGAAAGGACGACGTCTTGCCGACTTACTGCGAGGCGAGGCCGAGTTCCTTGATCTGCTTGGCGACGTCGGTGCCGGCCTCCTTGGTCTTGATCTCCTTGTCGATTTTCTTGATGACGCCGTCCTTGTCGATGTAGAAGGTCCAGCGCTCCGGAACCATCCTCATGCCGTGGACGACCCCATACGCCTTGGCGACGGACTTGTCCGGGTCGCTGAGGATCGGGAAGTCGAGTTCGAGCGACTCGGCGAACTTCTTGTTCAGCTCGGGCGTGTCGACGCTGGCCGTGAAGTACGCGACGTTCAGCGGCTTCAGGAGGGCGCTATTCGCGCCGAGCGACTTGCACTGCGCGGTGCAGCCGCCGGTGAACGCCTTGGGGAACCAGTTCAGGACGACGGCCTTTTTCCCCTTGAACTGGTCGAGCGAGTAGGTCTTGCCGTCGGTCCCCATCAGTTCGAAGGCCGGTGCCTTGTCGCCGACCTTCAGCTCGGCCTCGGCCGCGCCGACCGAGCCGAACCCCGCGAAGGCGCCGAGGCCCAGCAGGGGGGCAACCACGCGCCAGAAAGACGTCTTCATCTTGAGCTCCAGGAGTTTTCTCTCGGGATATTTGCCCCCGCCCACCGGCGGGACGGTGGGTTGAGCCTAGCACCCCTCGCCCCTGATTTCAATGCGAGGCCCGAGGCCCGCGCGGGCATTCCCCGGTCGAACAGGGGCCGAGTGGCTGCCGGCTAGCGCGGTTTACCAATGCGTTGCCGAAGAGGCCGAGCCCGATCTCCTTCTCCCCCCGGGAGAAGGTGCCCCGGAGGAGCGGATGAGGGCCCTGGCTTCGCGATCGACCTTCCGCCCGAGGACGAGGCTCATGGGGGCACCGTGGTCCCTCATCCGGCCGTCCTGGCGGGCTTCTCCCGGGGGCGGAGGATCTTCAGGACGGGCGGTCGCGATTCCTGGCGAAGAGGCCCACCGGGCCCGCCGGCATCGGCATGCCGGTCCGGATCGCGGCGGTGCGTCGAGGGCGGTCCGCGCGTCCCAGACGGACCTGGAACTCGCCACCGGGAAGGCCGTCCTGATCACCGTCGAGAGGACGCCCCCCGGTGTCGGTGAGGCCGGACGCCCCTCCCGAGCGGATGCGCAGAACAGCGGACGGAAACGAGCCTCCGCGTCGCCGGGGCATCAGCGTGACGACCCGCGTCGCCGCGTCGTACGACGCCGCGATCGGCACGCGGACGTCGTCGCGGGTGCCGGACCTGCCGTCGCGGCCCGGAGTGATCAGCACGTAGTTCCGCACGTCCTCGGCCCGCGCGGGGTCGAGGTCCGAGCCGAACGTCAGGTCGATCCGCGTCCGTCCGGTCCGGTTGCGCCGACGGGAGACGTCCGACACCTGCGGTCCGGTCGCCGGGTTCGTCGTCGAGGAGCTCCCGGAACCCTGGACGATCGTCATCGTCGACCGGGTGGCGGTCAGGGTGGGGTCGACCGAGGAGGTCACGAGGGCCGTGCTGGCGATGGTCCCGCCGGCCGTGGGGCGCACCACGATCTGGAGCGAACGGCTTTCGCCGACGGGCAGGTCTCCCAGTGGGATGGTCAAGACGTCACCGGCCGTCGAGATCGAGGTCGGTGCACTCGTCGACGAGATGAACGTGACTCCCCCAGGCAGGAGGAACGTCAGGTTCAGGCCCCATGCCGGCGCGATGCCGGTGCTCGAGATGGTGACCGTATAGGTCAGGTCCTGGCCGACCGAGACGCGTTCGGCCGAGGTGGCGAGCCCGATCGTCACCCGCGACCCCCGCGGGGGTGTCGCCGTGGCCGTGGTCCTCGCCGTCGCGGTGGCGCCTCCGGTGCCGGAGATGTCCACCCTGACGGGGAACGTGCCCACCGCCGTGAAGGTAAGCGTCCTCACCACGTCGAAGCCGCCCTGATCGTTCGCCACGATCGTGCCGGGGAGCCCTATGTCGCCGCTGAAGAGGTCGCCGTCGAAGAAGAGGACGGCGTTGAAATCGGCCGCGGTGCCCCCATTGGCGGTGAAGCGCGCCGCGACGACGGTGGTCGCCACGCCGGCCTCCGCCGACAGCGGCACGCCGGTCGCGACGATCGTCAGCGGGACGACCTGGACCTGGATGGTCTGCAAGTCGAACGGGTCGCTGCCGGGAGAGCCTCGGTCCGTGGCCCCCTGCTGCTTCACGCCGACGCGGAGGCGGAACGTGCCGAGGAAGCCGGGAGTGGGTCGGACAACCACGTTCGACCCCTCGACCACCACGGACGCCGCGGCGGGGTTGTCCACGATCGTGGCCGAGTACTCGACCGGTTCGTCTTCCAGGTCGATCGAGGTCAGCGGGATGCTCAGCGAGAAGCCCGCCACGGCGGTCTGGTCGCCGACCGGCCCGAGGATCGGCGGGTCGTTGAGGGCCGTGGGGTCGGGGGCAAATTGGGCCGAGAACGGCTCGGAGGTCGTGTTCCCGGCGGGGTCGCGGGCGGTGACGATGATCGTCGCACGGCCCGAACCCGCCGGGGCGCGAACCTGGAGCACGGTGTCGGTCGTGTTGGCCACGATCGCGGCATCGGTGATGACCACGGGGGTGAGCGGCCGGCCGGCAGGGCCGGTGGGGACCTGGTTGATCGCCGTGAGGACGTCCCGGCCACGCACGAGCTGGCCGAAGATCGTGTGGTTGAAGTCGAGGTGCCGCTCTGGGCCGATCGTGACGAAGAATTGCGACCCGTTGGTGTCCTTGCCCGAATTGGCCATCGCCAGCTGGCCGTCTCCGGTGAAGATCGCGTCGGGGTGGAACTCGTCATCGAACTGGAACCCGGGCCCGCCCGTGCCGTTGCCCAGCGGATCGCCCCCCTGGATGACGAAGCCCGGGACGACCCGGTGAAACGTCAGGTTGTCGTAGAAATTCGCGTCGACCAGCCCCCTGATCTTCGCAACGGTGTTCGGCGCGAGGTCATCGAAGAGCTGAAAGTCCATGTTGCCGAAGCCGGCGACCGAGATTCTGAGGTACGGATGGCCCGTGCGAACCGACAGTTGCACGTCCGTGGACGTGCTACTCACCGTGTAGCTCAAGATGTCGCCGTCGGCGTCCGAGCCTTGCACCGGCACGAACAGCGACTTGCCCGCCGGCAGGCTGACGTCGGCGATCGGCTCGACGACCGGAGCCGCCAGCAGGACCCGGGACTCCAGCATCTCCACCCAGCCCGCCACCCTCGGGGCGGGACGACGACGCGACCGACGGCTCTGCAAGGGGAGACGATTCATCGTGGTTTCTGCTCCAGCATCAAGGTGCCTGATTCGCCCGACCGCTCATGCACGTCCTTGCAACGCCGCTTCAAATCCTGGAATGATGACGCAGCGGCCTCCGCAAAACGTAACCACTCCTGCAAGGACTATTGACGGTCATTTAGTCGAGTCCACCGAGTGCCTCGTCTTGCTCTCCTCCTCTCGGAGGGGGCTCAATTGCGCAAGGTCCCCGCGGCTCGGGCCCCCTCGATCCCCCCTTGATGAGCGTGCCATCCCTGTCACTCTACACGACACGAAACTGGGCACAATGGGCAAGTCGGATGGACACTCGCGCGAGGATGGGACCGCTGTTCTGGGGGCAGGGAGGAAATCCGTCGACATGGCAGGATTTGGGGCCGGAGAGGCCTTGTGGGTGGGAATATCGCGGGACCACACCCGTACGATGGAGGTTGTTCGGTTCCCTCGACCACGGGGCAGGGGGCGGGTTAGACTGGATCGACTCGGATCATCGAGGCGGGCCTGCCGCCCGCTTTCCATAGAGGGTCGCCGATGTCCTCAGAGAGTCTCGCCGCGAAGAAGCCCCGAGCCCGAGGACCTGGCGAGGCGCCCACGCCCAGGGGGCCCGCGCCGCGATCGCCGCTGCTCCGGTTCCTGGACTGCGCGGGGGTCGGTCTTTTCCTGGCGCTGACGTTCCTGCTCGGCGCGTTCCCGTTGAAGGACACCGACTTCTGGTGGCACCTCAAGACCGGCGACATGATTCGTCGGTCCGGTCGCGTCCCGACCTTCGACATTTTCACCTTTACCGTACCGCCCGAAACCCCGTGGATCGACCTGCACTGGATTTTCCAGGTCGCACTCAGCTGGGGTTACGCCCACGGAGGGGTCGTCGCCCTGAATCTGGCCAAATGCGCGATCACCACCGTGGCCGTCCTCGTGCTCGTCACTGCGAGACGCCGCGGATGGCCCGTCTGGGCGATGCTGATCGCATGGATCCCCTCGCTGCTCGTGCTGGGGGGGCGCATGTACGTCCGCCCCGAGACCCTCTCGTTGCTGTATCTGTCGATCTACCTGGCCGTCCTCTTCCGGATCGATCGTCGCCCCGCCCTCGCGTTTGCCTTGCCCCTGGTTCAGGTCGTGTGGGTCAACACCCAGGGCTTGTTCGTCCTGGGCCCGATCGTCTTGGGCTTCGCCCTGATCGACGCCGCGCTCCGGCCCGGCTCCTTCTCGAAAGCAAGGCGCCCCTGGTGGAGGAAGGTCGGGCTGGCGACCGTTCTGACCGGGGTTGCCTGCCTGATCAATCCCTATGGGCTCATCGGAGCGCTCTATCCGCTGGAACTGGCCCGGACGATGAGCAACCCGATTTTCTCGACGACGATCGGCGAGTTGACGCCGATCCCGCTCTTCATCCAGAGGTCCGGCCTCTCGAACCTCTCGCTACAACTGCAACTGATGACGATGATCCTGGGCGCGCTCAGCTTCCTGGTCCCGCTCTGCTGGACCGTCTGGGTCCGGCTCACTCCCTCGTCCCCGGCCCAGGGAGGGGAAGAGAGGCCGAAGGCCCCGAGCCCGGCCAAGGTGGGGGGGAAGGAGCTGAAGGTTGCGACATCGGCCAAGGCGGGCAAGGTTCGCAAGCAGGCGAGGACGACGAGCCAAGCGAAAGGAGAGGACCTCTGGGGACTCAGCCCGTTCCGGTTGCTGCTCTTCGTCGCCTTCAGCGCGCTGAGCCTGCAGGCCACGCGGAACAGCCACCAGTTCGCGGCCGTCGTGGGGACGGTGACGGCCTGGAACCTCGGCGAGTGGGCCGCCGCGATCCATAAGCGTCGCGCACCCCGATTCGAGGTGGCACCCAGGCTCGTCGCGATGGCCCTGATCGTGCTGGTGTTCGCGGGGGTCGCGAGCGGGACGTTCTACGTGATGACCGGCGAGGGGAGGGAGGTCGGGCTCGGTGAGCAGCGGCTCTGGTATCCGCACGAGGCCGTCGAGTTCGCCGGGACGCCGGGCATGCCCACGCGGTACCTGGGCTATCACATCGGGCACGCTTCGTTATATGAGTATCGACATGGCCCGGAACGCAAGGTCTTCGCCGATGCCCGACTCGAGGTCATCGGCGCCGACCTCTACGAGCGCTACGAGACGTTGAAGGGCCGGATTGCGCAGGACGTGCCCGGGTGGGAACGCGATCTCGACGACATGAAGAGGCCCTTGGTCCTGTTAGACCACGAGAATTTCCAGGTCGGGGCGACACTGCTGATCGACCCTCGCTGGCGATGCGTCTGGTTCGACCCGGTCGCCGCCGTCTTCGTCCACGAGGCCTATGCCGGGGTGACGCAGTCCTACACCGTCGACTTCGCCGCGCGGCACTTCCGATCGGGGCGGGAAGACGATCCGAAGGGGGCCGCCGCCCGGTTCGCCTCGGCCATGGCGTTGCGCAATTACAGCGGCGATATCGGGCAGGCTCGTGGACGAGTGGACCTATCGCGGCCGATGGTGTTGCTGGGCCTCGACCATGCACGGCATGGTCTCGAGGTCGATCCCGCTTCCCCCGTCGGCTGGAAGGTGCTCGGCCAGCTGGAGCTGAGCCGCGACGGGCGGCAGGGCGTGTCGTCGCCCAGATATCGCCTCCCCTTCGACCCCGTCTTCGATCTCTCCTCCGCTCGCGGCACGTACGCCCTGCGACGGGCGCTGGAAGCGTCGCCCGATGATTTTACCGCCCTCCTCTCGCTGGTACGAGTCTACGAGTTGCGCGCGATGCACGAGGCCGCCCTGCCGTTGCTCGACCGCCTGGCCCTCCTCCGGCCGATCAACCCGATGCAGATGATGTTCCATGCGGAGGTCGAGCCCCATCGCGCCCAGCTTCGGGCGTCGCTGGGGCCCGAGCTCACGACCTCGTGGGAGAACCAGAGCGAGCTCGACCAGGCCGTGACCGCCCGGCTGGCCGTCGGGCGTGCCGGCTCTGCCGCCACCTTGCTGGAACGCGCCTATCCCATCGAGACGCGCCCCTGGGAGGTCTCCGACCGCCTGGGGACCCTCTGGCTGCACCTGGGCGAGCCCACGCGAGCCCGAGCGGCCTGGGAAGGGGCCCTCGCTGCCCCGAGTCCCGCCCTGCGGAGGGCCCGAGTCGCCCTGACGCATCTGGTCGAGGGCTCGTTCGGCGCCGCGCGCCAGGCCTTTCGCGAGGCGATGAGCGGCGACCCGACGCTCTTCGAGGCGGCGTACGGCCTCGCCGTCCTGGAGACCGACGCCGGTCGTGCCGCCGAGGCGCTGGCCGCGGCACGGACGGCCCTCGCCCTCGCCCCGAACGACATCGCCCGGTCCGCGTCCAAGACCCTCGTGGACCTCGCCTCCCCCTACGCCGGGCCGACTCCGACCACAGAGATGAGGGAGGGCGGCAGCCCGGGGCGCCCTTCAAACATCAACCGACCATCGGAGTGATAGGCCGCACAGGTCGGGCCGGGTTCGGCCTTGAACCGTAGACTTTGATTTATACTTCAGGCGAGGCGATTGGGGATGTTCGAAGTCGACCGCGTTGGATGACGGGGCACGCTGCGATCAGGCCCCCGATCAGCGCCAGGAACAGGATAGGCATACCGGCAATCAGGGACTCGGGCAAGAGTCCGGGGATCGTATCCTGGATCGGTGTGCCCTCGCAGAATAGGACCGTCACAACCGCCCTGGCGACGTCGGGACGTCGGTGAGCAATGGCATTGAGGACATCGTTGATACGTCCATCATAGAACCGATACCAGAGTGTTCCGACACCGAGGCGGAAAGCGATCACCCCGGCCCAACCGAACATCTCGAAGCCCACCCAGAACGGGCGGATCACTCCGCGTGAGGAGACAACCCAGAAGAGTCCGGTCTGCAGGACGGGTACGGCGATGAGAAGGTAGAGGTGGAAGACGCCCTGCTGGAGGTATGCGAGATCGATGGCGATGATCGCTATGGCGCTCATCACTCGCCGTGTCGTCATCCTGGGGATTGGCATGAGTCGCCTCCGTGCGATAGTTGGAAATTCTCGTTCATAAGCCTGGCGTTGCGCCCTACGCGGTGGCGGGGACCCGCTGCACCGCCGGGTCAACGGGCTTCAGCCGGGGCGACGATACGGACGACACATCCGGGCGACCACAGGCTCCCGGTCCAGTCGCCGAGATCCGTGATAGAACGGTTCTCGTGACCCAGTGTGATCCGATATTCGCCGGGCTCGTCCAGGGGGAGGACTCGCCTCAGGTCGAACACCTTCGCGAACGTCTCGCCCTTCTTGATAACCAAGCGATTCTCGATGCCGAGCGGGATGCTGTGATAAGACCTCCCGCCGCCGGCCTCGACCCAGGCGTCCAGGTGCGGGAAGAGTTGCGCCGACGGGTCGACACTCCCGGCGTCCTTGGGGCCGAAGTTGCGGACCTCGATGGAGACCGGGATCGGCTGTTCGGCGGCGTAGGCCCCGCCGAACCGATTCGTCCGGACGCCGAGTGTCCGCCGGTAGTCATCGCGGCCGGTCGATCGCGTCCAGGCCGGCGGCTCGGCGTCGCCCGGCAGGGACGAGGCACCCAGCGAGAGGCCACCGGCGGCGAAGATGAGCCATGATGTTCGCTTCACGACCGGGGCCTCCTGCCAAAAGTGACCTCTACTCCACCCGAGGCGCTGTTGCCTCGACGTAAGTCGTTGCATCGCAATCAAGTTTCTAACGAATTTGGATCAATAATGATCCATTATGCTTTTACAGTCATAAAACATGCGCTGTTTCACGCTCCGATTTTCATCCTGTTATCAGCTCACGCAGCCCCTTGATGTGTCGCGGGATGGCCTTCATCGGGTCCTCCTTGGCCTCATACTCCAGCACGACGTACCCGGAGTACCGCGCCTCGCGCAGCAGGCCGATGAGCCTGGGCAGGTCGGCCTCCTCGGTGGGCCTGCCGGGGCGTTTCATCTCGGTCTTGACCTGCACGTTGACCGCGTAAGGCGCCAGCTTCGCCAGGTCGCCGTACGGGTCCTCGGTGTGGAAGTTCCCCGTGTCGAGGTTCACGCCGAAGTTCGGCGCGTCGACCGCCCTCACCAATTTCAGAATCTGGTCCGGAGTGGCCGTGATCCCCCCGTGGTTCTCGAGGGCCAGGGTCACCCCTTTTTTGGCCGCGTACGCCAACGACACCTTCATCCCCTCGATCGCGCGTTCGATGGCCTTCGCCTCGTCGTCGCCCTTGGGGACAGTCCCGGCGAAGATGCGGATGACGGGCGCATTGAGATCGGCCGCGTGGTCGACCCAGGTCCGCACATGCTCCAGGTCTTTGTCGCGTCCTGGCCCCGGGGGGAGGCAGAAGTTGTTGCGGACCGCCGTCCCCGAGACGTCCAGCCCGAGGACGAACGCATGCCCCTTGAGACGGTGCAGATACTCGGAGTCGACCTCCTTCGGGAAGTAATACGACGTCGGCTCGACGGCGTCGAGACCCATGTCGGCCGCGAGGTTGACGAAGTCGAACAGGTCCATCCGTGGCTGGGCGCCCGTGAGGTACTGCCGGTAGGAGTAGGCGGCCAGGCCCAGCTTGAAGTGGGAGGGGCGCGTCCGGCCGATCGGCCCGATGGCCAGGCCCGGGCGGGAGGGCATCAGGAAACCGGCGGACGTCGCCAGGGCCGCTCGGGCCAGGAAACCTCGGCGGGTGGTGTGGGTCATCGTGGTCGTCTCTCCCCGGTCCAATCCGATCCGATCGATCGCGGACTCGCCGCATGCTGAGGAGAAGGATCATAGGCGACGCCGTGGGCGATCGCCACCATCCCGGTCGGTCCCGGCGAAGAAGACCGGGACGCTCACTCGGCGCAGGCCCTCATGAGTCGTCGTCGAGGAGGTCATTGACGTCGCTGTCGAGTTGCTGGAGGCCGGAGTGCTCCTTCCGCTCGCGCGACGCCTGGGCATGCCGCGCGAGGCGCGGGCCGACGTCGGCGGCAGGGTCCGACGACGCGGACGACGACGGATCGGTCTGTGACCGATTGCGGAGGTAGAGCTTCAGCGGGATGTCGTGGAACGGCAGCTTCTCGCGGAAGACGTTCAGCAAGTAACGCTGATAGGTCGGGTTGAACAGCGAGACGCTGTTGACGAACAAGACGATCGTCGGCGGCGCGGTGCCGACCTGGGTGCCGTAGTAGATGCGCGCGGCACGGTTGCCGACGGCGGCGGGCGGGTGAGCCTGCACCGCCTCCCCGAGGATACGGTTCAGGGTCCCGGTGCCGACCCGTCCTTGCGCCTGCTTGTACATCGATTGGGACAGGTTCAGCAGCGCCTTGACGTTCCTGCCGGTCTGGGCCGTGATGAAGGCCAGCGGCATGTAGGACATCGACCGGAACGAGTGCTGGACCATATGGGCGTACTTGCCCATCATCCCCGAGTTCTCCGTGGTGGGGTCGGAAGCGATCAGGTCCCACTTGTTGACGGTGAAGATGCACGGCTTGTACTGCTTGGCGATGTAGTCGGCCATCTGCTTGTCGAGCCTCGAGATTCCCGCTGTGGGGTCGAGGAAGAGCAGGACCACGTCGGCCCTCCGGATCGATCGCTCGGCGCGGTGGATCGAGTAGAAGTCGAGGTTGTCCTTGATCTTGGCCTTGCGCTTGACCCCGGCGGTATCGATCGCCACGAACGGCAGGCCGTCGAGCTCGAAGCGGACGTCGACCGAGTCGCGGGTCGTCCCCGGGCGTTCCGAGACGATCATCCGGTCCGAGTGCGCCAGGGTGTTGATCAGGGTCGACTTCCCGGTGTTGGGGCGGCCGACGGCGGCGATCTTCATCACGGCGTCGGCCGGCTTGAGGTCGTCGCCGGTGGGGAGCATCTTCTCGACCAGCTTGGTGAGGAGGTTCCGGTTCCGATTCTGCTGCGTCGAGACGGCGACTGGCTTGCCGCGCCCGAGCTTGTAAAACTCGCCCCCCCGGTCGTCCATCTCCGGGGTGTCGGACTTGTTCATGACCAGGATGACCGGCGTCTTGATGTAGCGGAGCCGCTGTGCGACGTCCTCGTCGAGGGGCATCACGCCGTCGCGGATATCGACGACGAAGAGGATCAGGTCGGCCTCGGTCAACGCCGTCTCGATTTGTCGGTCGACGTGCTCGGACAGGTCGTCGCGATCGACCATGCCGATGCCCCCGGTATCGATCAGCTCGAAGAAGCGGGGGTTCTCCTCGTCGCCGACGTGCCCCAGGGCCCCCACCCGATCGCGCGTGACCCCCGACATGTCATCGACGATGGCGATACGACGGCCCGCGAGCCAGTTGAACAACGAAGACTTGCCGACGTTGGGTCGTCCCACGATCACGACTTTGGGAATGGGCATGATGACAATTCGTCCTTTCGACTTTGGCCGTGGCCGGGCTCGGACAACCCCGCGGTATGAAGGATGATGACGAAATACCGCATGAGCGGGCACGGGCAAAGTTAGGCCACTTACTTGATGAAAATATTATAGAGGTTCTGGGTAGCCCGTGACAATTTCGACCGCGAAAGCGGGGGTTGATCGCCGGGTGAGAATGCCGGAAGATCTCCGCGTGTTCGCGCCACCGGGGAGGACCATGAAGTGGGTGCTCCGCCGACGGGATGGCCGGCGATACCGACGGTGCCAAGCCGCGGTCGTCGATCGAGGAGATCGGTCATGATCGCCCAGGACGAGTCTCTAGGCGGGTTCAGCGTCCTCGACGGTGCGGTCGTGGTCTCGGGTGCCGCGGTGGCCTCGGTGCACATCCGTGGCGTCCTGGACGGAGACCTCGCGCGGCCCGGGTCGATCCTGATCTGGGGGTGCTTCGCCTGGATCGCGGTCACGGCCTCCGGACCCTTCCTGTTGCTGGTCCGCCTGTACTCGCGAAGGTTGCCCGATTATCCCAGGGTGGGCGACCGGCTCTGGGCATTGATCGGGCTTCCCTGGATCCTCACGGCGCTGATCCGCCCCGCGACGACGTCGGGCCTAGGGCACCGTCATGATCTGTACGCGATCGCCTTGAGCGTGGGCCTCGGGGTGGTCTCGCTGATCGCCATCGCCGTGGTCTGGGGGACGTGGGTCATGGTGAGTCCGCAACAGGCGGCCCAGGCATCGTCCGCCCCCTGGACGAATCGGGTCGGCCTGGTCCTGGCGGTGGCTTGGCCCGTCCAATGCGGGATCGGCCTGGTCATGATCGAGTGAGGGGGCCTTCGACGTCGGACGCTTCGGGAATTTGCTGATGAACGGCCCGAACACGCTCCCGGGACTCCACCTCCTCGACCTGACGGCCCTCGTGGCCGGCTACGCGATGGCCTCTCTGCTGGTCCGCGCGTTCTGGCCCTCGGCGGGATTCTCCGAGGCGGCGGTCTTCGTCGTCCTGGCATTGGCTTACCTCTGGCTCGGCCTCGCCATGAGCGGGCCGCTGCTCCTGGCCGTCCGGCGCAGGGGCGGACGCGGCAACCCCGCCGAGGCCCACGAGGTCCTCACCTGGGCCGAACTGGCCTGGTCGATCATCGGCTTCTACTGGATCGGCCTGACGGTCCTCGTCGTCCCCTCCCGCCTCCCGAATACGCGCCTGGTGGACACGGCGCTGCTCGGGGTCTTCCCTATCCTGGCCGCCCTGGGGCTTCGACTCTTCGGGCCGAAGCGGCCGGCGACTCCGGGACAGGGCCCGGGCTGGACGCATCGCGCGGCGATCGTACTGCTCGTGTCCTGGCCACTCGCCTGGCTGGCCATGATCCTCCTGGGGAAAACCTTCTGATGAGATCCCGGGAAGAGCATGCCCATGCATCGTCGGGTGCGACCATCATCAGCGATTGCTATCACGGCGATGCGGAGATCGTGATCTACCCCGGCCAGACGCGTGACTTCCTGAAGACACTACCGTCCTGCTCGGTCAAGCTCGTCATCACGTCACCGCCCTATAACATCGGCAAGCAATACGAGACCAGGGCGGCGATCGACCAGTATCTCGCGGAACAAGATCGGATCATCGACGACCTCTACCGGGTCTTGACCCCCGACGGCAATCTTTGCTGGCAGGTCGGCAACTACGTCGAGGATGCGGAAATCGTCCCGCTCGACATCCCTTTCTATCCGCTATTCAAGCGGAGGGGGTTCCGCCTGAGGAACCGGATCATCTGGCATTTCGCCCACGGCCTGCACGCGTCGAAGCGATTTTCGGGCAGGTACGAGACCCTGCTCTGGTTCACGAAGGGAGATCATTATACGTTCAATCTCGACTCGGTCCGCGTCCCCTCGAAGTACCCCGGCAAGACCCATTTCAAGGGGCCGAAGCGGGGCACGCCGTCCGGCAACCCGCTCGGCAAGAACCCCTCGGATTTCTGGGAATTCCTCGCGGACGAGTGGTATGGGGGCGTCTGGGAAATCCCCAACGTCAAGTCGAACCATCCGGAGAAGACGATCCACCCCTGCCAGTTCCCGGTTGAACTGGTGGAGCGTTGTGTCCTCGCCCTGACGAACCCGGGCGATCGGGTCTTCGACCCGTATTGCGGAGTCGGCTCGACCTTGATCGCGGGGATGAAGCACGACCGCCGGGTCATCGGCAGCGAGCGGGACGAGGGATATGTAAAGGTCGCTCGCGAGCGGATCGCCGATTACCACGCCGGGGTCTTGAAACTCAGGCCGATCGGAAAGCCCGTCCACCAGCCGACGGGGCGAGAAAAGGTCGCCCGGCTTCCCGAGCAATGGAAGCTGAGCGACTCCTGAAGATCAGATCATGACCTTCGCGGGGACCGCACGGCTCCGCGTGGAGCGAGGCCGGGCTGGGGATTACCCTTGCGTGGAGGTTTCCTTCTCTTCGCGATCGACCTCGTCGCGGGGTTTCCAGCCGGGTTTCAATTCGGCCTGTTTGCGAAGTCCGTTCATCCACTCTTCATCGCGACGTCGCTGGGCCTCGGCCATGCTCTCGCTGAGGTAACGCATGTAATCGCCGTTGGGGGCGTACAGGGCGGCGAACGAAGCGGGTTCGCGGCGATCCTGGGTCAGGACGAAATAGATCGACTTCGGCTGATTGGGGGCGACGGCCACCGACTTGGGCGCGAGGTCGAAAAGGGCGTTACGCAAGGCTTCCCCGGCGTTGGGAATCTGGCGGATCTCGCTCTCGGTCGGGGGCCCCGATTCGAAGAACTGGCCGGGAAGGGGGGCGCCGGGTTGGAGCCGGGACACGGGTTCGGTGATGACCACCGAACGGTCCTTGACCTGGTCATCTTTGATCACGCCGCCGTTGCGCCGGACGGTCTCGGCGAATTCTTGGGCGGCCTTCTCGGCCGGGCGCCTGGCCTCCTCGAGCTTCCAGGCCTGGACGACCTGCGGGCGGGCCTCCGAAAGGGGGGGGATTCGCGACGGCAGGTCGGAAATCTTGCGGACGAGGAATCGAGTTCCCTGCGGGTCGGTCAACTCCTGGGGTTCGAAGAGGCCGGATTTCTCATCGAAGAACTCGGCGGCGAACCGCTTGCCTCCGCTGAGTCGCGTCAGGCCCAGCTCGGCACCGGAGATCTGGCCGTATTGCTCGGCCTGCTCGCGGGTGAGGAGCCGGGTGATCAAGTGGTTCATCCCGGCTTTGGACGCGACGTCCGCCAGACTTACGGGCCTCGGGAGCGCGACGGTGATGATGGTCTCGCCTTGCTTCCTGGCCTCGGCTTGCTTGTCGGAAGCGTCGAGATACGCGTCGGCGAAGGGGATCATCACCTCGTCGCGTATCCTGGCGAACCGGTCGGCGATCTCGGCCTGGGCCTTCTCCTCGGCCAGCGCCGACGCCAGGGAGCTGCGCACTTCCGAGAACGGCTGGACCAGCGGCGGCGTGAGGGCCGCCCCCGGATCGTTGGCGAAGAGGTCTTGCGGCAACACTCCCGGAGGTTGAGCGAACTCCGACTTCCTATTCTCGTAGTAGGAGAGGAGTTCGGACTCGGTGAGCTTTTCCTGCGTCTGCCGGGCAGAGTTCGCGCCATCGATCGAGAGGATCTCGGCTTGAATCTGGCGAGGGATGCGGAATCCGGGGGTGTCTCGAGCCGGGTCCGGGGGGTGGTCCTTGTACTGCTCGTAATACGCCCGGACCTGCTCGGCCGTCGGCTCGGGGACCTGGGCCACGTAGTTTTCGACCGGGAAAGGTACGGCACGCACCGAGACGCGCTCGTTCTGGTCGCGATACGACTGGAAGACGTCCAGGGGGGTCACGATCGGCTCGCCGAGGAGTTGCCGCGTGTTGGCCAGGCGTACCTGATTGGCGATGTCGCTGAGGATTTGCTCGCCGGTGACCTGGACGCCGGAGCGTCTCAATGCCTCCTCGAACAGGTCCGCGTTGACGAGCCCGCCGGTCCTCAGCTTGAGCCACTCCTTGGCGACTTGGGGGTCGGCGGCGGGCATCTTCAGGGCGTCGGCGTGGTACTGGAGGATCAGCGCGTCGACGATCGGCCGGGTGGTGACGTCCCCGAAGATCAGGGCGGGGTTGATGGGCCTCCCGCCGATCAACTGGGCCAGCTCGGCGATGAACCGGCTGGCGCGGCTGCGCTGGGCGGCCATCGCGCCGATCTCGGAGCTCCGGACGGGCCGGCCGTAGAGGTCGACGACCACCGGGTCGGCATCCGACGTGTTGCCCCCGCTGAGCAGGCGGGGCAGCGAATCGGCCAGGACGAAGCCGAACATGGCCAGGATCGCGAAGACGGCGAGCAACTTGCGCTGATGGCGTCGGAAAACCGCGAACGGCATGGGGTCCCTCGAGGCTCGAAAACAGGCCGCCGGTGGGGGGCTCTCGACCGTCCCCCCTTGACATGCCCCGATACGCTAGCTAATTGAAGGGCAGAGGTCCTGGAGAGACCGGCCCGAGTCGTAGTGTACCAAGAAACGTCCTCGGAACAAATGCAAACCTCCGACCCAACAGGCCGTCCCGCATGATCGCTCTCGCCCCAGCGTGAGCTCCGAAGCGGTCGCCGGGCAAGAGGATAGGGAGAACCCGTGGCCCGCAAGTCCGCCAAGGCACCGTCCAGTCCCGACGCACCCGTCGAAGCGAAGACGCCGAAGCGTGCCGCCTCCTCGCCGGCCTCGAAAGCGAAGCCGAAGGCGAAGGCGGCGACGAAGTTGAAGGCGACCGAGGGCCGCCCCGCTTCGGGCAACGACGGCCCGAGTGGTCGTTCATTGGTGATCGTCGAGAGCCCGAAGAAGGCCAAGTCGATCAACAAGTTCCTGGGCTCGGCGTTCGTGGTCAAGGCCAGCATGGGGCATGTCCGCGACCTCCCCAAGCGCAAGCTCAGCATCGACGTCGAGCATGGCTACCTCCCCGACTACGAGATCATGGCGGCGAAGAAGGAGACCGTCAGCGAGCTCAAGCGCGAGGCGGCGAAGGCGGACATGGTCTACCTGGCGACCGACCCCGACCGCGAGGGAGAGGCCATCGCCTGGCACCTCCAGAAGGCCCTCGGCCTCAACGACGATCGCGTGCGCCGGGTCGCCTTCCATGAGATCACCGAGCGCGCCGTCAAGGAGGCGTTCCTCCACGTCGGCCCGATCGACATGGACAAGGTCAATGCGCAGCAGGCGCGGCGGTTCCTCGACCGCTTCGTCGGCTACCAGCTCAGCCCGCTCTTGTGGAGCAAGGTGGCCCGCCACCTGAGCGCGGGACGGGTCCAATCGGTGGCCGTCCGGATCATCGCCGAGCGCGAGAAGGAAATCCGTGCGTTCGTCTCCGAAGAGTACTGGCGGATCACCGCCACGCTCAGCCCCCCGGGCTCGGAGGCGGAGTCGGACCGATTCGCGGCCGAGCTGGCCGAGTGGAAGAGCTCCAAGTTCGCCGCCAAAACCGAGGTTGAGGCGCATGGCATCCGCGACGCCCTGGCGTCGGCGCCTTATGCGGTCAGGTCGGTCGAGGAAGTTGAGAAGCTGGATAAGGCCGACGCCCCGTTCAAGACCAGCACACTCCAGCAGCAGGCCGTGATCCGACTCCGGTTCTCGAGCAAGCGGACCATGAAGGTCGCCCAGGAACTCTATGAGGGCATCGACGTCGGCGGCGAGGGGCAGGTCGGCCTGATCACCTACATGCGGACCGACAGTTTGCGCGTCTCGGAAGAGGCGATGACCGAGGTTCGCGACCTGATCGGCTCGTCGTATGGCGAGCGCTACCTCCCTGCGAAGCCCAATCGATACGCCGCCGGCAAGCAGGCGCAAGAGGCGCACGAGGCGATCCGGCCGACGGACCTGAAGATGACGCCCGAATCGGTCCGGTCGAGGCTGACGATCGATCAATTCAAGCTCTACCAGTTGATCTACCGACGGTTCATCGCCAGCCAGATGAACCCCGCGGTCTTCGCGGTCACCAATGTCGCCATCACTGCGGCCGAGGGGGTCTTCAAAACCCAGGGCAAGATCCTCAAGTTCGACGGGCATCGTCGCGTGTTGCCCCCCGCCGGCAAGCAGGAGGACCAGCTCCTCCCCCCCCTGGCCGCGGGACAGGAGCTCGAGCTCAAGGCCCTCGATCCCTCGCAGCACTTCACCCAGCCCCCGCCCCGATACTCCGAGGCGGCCCTCATCAAGGCGCTCGAGAAGGAGAACATCGGCCGCCCGAGCACCTACGCGCCGATCATCCAGACGATCCAGGACCGGCTCTACGTGGAGCAGAAGGAGCGGCGGTTCTTCGCCACCGACCTGGGGATGATCGTGACCGACCTCCTGGTCGAGCACTTCCCCAAGATCATGGACCTGAAGTTCACCGCGCACATGGAGGACGAGCTCGACGACATCGCGACCGCCAAGGAAGACATGGTCAAGGTGCTCGACGAGTTCTACCATCCGTTCCAGGAGGCGCTCAAGCTCGCCGGCGAGCGGATGGAGCGGGTGCAGGTCCCGTCGTCGGAGATCTGCCACGAGTGCGGGGCCCCGATGACGGTGAAGTTCAGCCGGACGGGCTCGTTCCTCGGCTGCTCGAAATATCCCGAATGCAAGTCGACCCGGCCGATGGACGGCCAGGCGCGTCCGGCCGCGATCGAGACCGAGCATCGATGCCCGAAGTGCAGCAAGCCGTTGATGCTCCGCGAGAGCAAGCGGGGACCCTTCCTCTCCTGCTCCGGATATCCGAAATGCAAGGAGGCCTTCAACCTCGACGAGGCGGGCAACCCGGTCCCCTCGGTGGTCGAGACCGAGCACGTCTGCGAGAAGTGCGGCAAGCCCATGGCCCTCCGGCAAGGGTCGCGAGGCGCCTTCCTCGGTTGCACTGGCTATCCCAAATGCCGCAATACAATCCCCGTCGACGACAAGGGACAGCCAGCCGCGGTGGTCAAGGTCGAGGTCAAGTGCGAGAAGTGCGGCGGGCCGATGGGGGTCAAGCAAGGGCGTCGCGGTGCATTCCTGGGCTGCCTGAATTATCCCAAGTGCCGGAGCACCGCCCCAATCCCCGACGAGCTCAAGGAACAGCTTGGCGACCTGGGCAAGCCCCCGGCCGACTCCGGTGGACCCGACCTGAAAACGCTCGCCGTGGAGGAGTCCTGCGAAAATTGCGGCGGGGCGATGACCGTCCGACGCGGCAAGAGGGGCTTCTTCCTCGGATGTTCCAATTACCCGAAATGCAAAGGGACGAAAGAGCCCAGCCAGGCCACACTCGAGAAGATCACCGCCTTCACCGGAGGGTGAAACGGGATAAGAGGGCGCGACATTTGCACGCTCTGCTGGAACGTGGAAGGCCTCTGAGGGCCTTTCTTTCCGACGAATGGACCCAGGACATTTTTCATCAAGGGAGCGGGTGATGCGGCAGCCAAATGTGACGGTCTACGGTTCGCGGAGTTGCCCAGACACCCAGCGCACCACCGAGTATCTCGACTCCCGCGAGATCGCTTACGAGTTCAAGGATGTCGACGAGTCGCCCGAGTACAATGACTACATCGCCGGG
>JAABUS010004738.1_pt1 | contig 19063 bp, 14 predicted proteins | sample 5560161 | NCBI WGS metagenome assembly JAABUS01 (sample SAMN10711885, study PRJNA513376) | rock metagenome | isolation source: Antarctica rocks | place: Antarctica: Victoria Land, Trio Nunatak nord | collected 2016-01-04 | reverse complement strand
CGAGCCGGATCGCCCCCTCAGTCGGGTCGTGGAACCGCGCCACGAGGTTGCAGAGCGTCGTCTTGCCCGCCCCGCTGCGCCCGACCAGGGCGATCACCTCCCCCGGCTCGACGGCGAGGTCTACACCGCGAAGGACCTTCCTCGACGTGTTCGGATAGGCGAAGCTCACGCCCTCGAACGAGACGCGGCCGGCGACCGCCCCCTCGCGGAGGGCGACCGTGCCGGGGCGGTCGGCCATCTCGATCGGCTCGGCCAGGAGGTCGAGGACGCGGTCGAACCCGGAGAGGTTGTTCTGCCATTGGGTGACGCTCGTCGCCAGCACGGCCAGGGGTTCCAGGAGCATGGCCAGGTAGACGAGGAACATCATCAGGTCGCCCAGCGTGAGCCGGCCGTCGAGCACCTGCAGGCCGCCGTAGAAGAGGAGCGCCGCCGATGCCATCGGTAGCAGGAGCTCCCAGAGGACCTCGACGAATCGCGACCACCACCAGGCGTACAGCTCCTGACGGGCCATCAGGTCGCTCTCGCCCACGAACCGGGACGACTCGCGGCGCTGTCGGCCGAAGGCGCGGACGACCCGCATGCCGCCGAAGACCTCGGCCGCCCTGGCGTCGATCTCCTGCCGACGCTTGCGGATGTCGCGGAAGAGCGGCCGGAGCCGCCCGTTCCAGAGCCGATCCGAGAAGATGACCCCAGGCGCGAGGCAGAGCCCCCCCAGGAGCAGCCTCCAGTCGAGCCACGCCAGCGCGACGACCCCGCCGGCGAGTTGAACGACCGCCCGCCAGGGGTTGTACAGCATGCTGAAGATCAGCTCGCCGACCCCGCCGGCGTCCTCGCGGATGAGGCTCGAGGCGCCCCCCGACTTGAGCTGGTAGACCCGGTGCAGCGGGAGCCGGACCGCGTGCTCGAAGACCCGCCTCCGGACGGCGACCTGCACGCGCTTGCTCGCCAGGGTCGCCCGCCAACGCCCCCAGAGCCCGATGACCAACCCGACCGTCGAGACGGCCAGCACCGACGCCACTAGCAGCATCAGCCGCGCCTGGGGCGCGTCGGGGATCGGCACCCGGCGCGTCACCGCCTCGGGCAACGGGCGGCGGAGCAATACGTAGTCGATCACCAGCTTCGTCGCCGCCGGGGGCAAGAGCCGCAGCAAGGTCGAGACCGACAGCGTCGCCATCGCCAGCGCGATCGACCCGCGTTGGCCTTCCAGGATCGCATACAGCTCTTGGTAGAGCCGCCAGAGCGAACGTTGGCGTACCGGGCCTTCGCCCGGTGGGGGCGTCAAGTCCCCCCCCGCACGGCGTCTACTGCGGTATTGCTCGAACCGAAGACGACTCGAAATTCGATGGCGAAGCGACAATGCCTTTGGCCCTCCGGGTCCTCCTCATCTTAGGGACCCCGACAAGGAGGGGGACTCGGTGACGGAGAATTGGGTCGGTCGCACTGCACCCGGAGCGGGCGTGGGGCGATGCGGCGGCCATTCACTTCGGACGGGACTCCTCCCGCATCGTTGGCATCCGCGATGCGGCGACGCCTCGCTTGCGATTCGAAGGGCTGGCCACCTCGGTGGACCTCGCCAACATCCTCCGATCGATTTTCAAGAGCTGTAGGTAGATTCTCGGGACCGTTGGCGACCACGAAAACCATGCGGCGGAGGCAGGACAGATGTCCCCAATGGAACGAGTCGTGCCTTGCGAAAGTCGAAATTTAGCCACGCATGCATCGAGGTGCAAGAATGCACTCGGTATAGTCGGGTGTCGAGCAAGAGACAAGCAGCTCTAACGGCCGATCGCCCGGACATGCCGGGCCACCCGGACTTCCGCCTAACCCGAAGCCGACGTGACCATCGAGTAGAGCCGGCTCGTCGCGGCATTCAAGTGAACGAAGAGCACGAGGCTCCACGGCCGCACGAGCGGTCCCATCATGCAGGAAGAGGCGGGTCGGATCGCTCGAGGCCGGTCGGTGAACCCTGGGTGAGGTCCGTATTCGATCGGGAGGCCGGGGAGCACGAGATCGACAGCAGGGGAGCTAAATAGAACGGCCGCCCTGTCTCGTGATTAGTTGAATGCTCTCGGCCAGTCATGTATGCTATGAAGTCAGGCGGTCTAGTGCGGACGACGCGAGGGCAGAGGCCGATAAGGCCGTCGGACACACGACAAAGCCGGCTATGGCATGGCGTTTGGGGTGGCGGCGGTCGTGCTGGGACTGGCCTGGTGGCGTATCCGGAACGGGCCCGAGCGACGTTCCTCGCGGCTTACGTATTGATGTGTTTCGCAATGCCACTGACTCCCGACATAAATGCGAACACGGTGGACGGTCGATCAACGGGGGTCTTCGAAGGACTCCAGGCCTTGGGTCACAACCACATGCCATTCTTCGTTTTGTCCGACGCGACAACCTCCGAACTCGCTTCAGGGCGTGACGCGTCCTCGCGGAGGCTCCCGTGGCCCATACTCGCTTCGGTGAGTCTCCTCGCCCTCGCGGTCCTGCCCTTACTCGTGATCCATGCCAGAAATCTCTGGCATCGCTCCCACTACCAATTCTTCCCCATCGTGCCGCTCGGAGCCGCGGTACTCGCCCTCGCGGCCTGTCGCCGGCTCGGGCCAATCGTCCCCGGCTCTCGACGCCGGGTCGCCCTCCTGATCGTCGTCTCCTGGACCCTGCTGGCCATCGCCATCCTCTTTTTCTCCCCATCGCTAGGAGGCGTGGCCACCTTGGCGATGCTGGGAGCCGGCGCGTACGGGATCGGGGGCGGCCGGCTGTTACGTCCGCTGATCCCGGCGTGGACCTTCCTCGGGTTGATCATCCCGCCGCCGTTCGGGCTGGATTGGAAGTTAGTCACCCTGCTCCAGTCCATAACCGCCCACGCCGGCAGCCTCGTCCTCGATACGCTGGGGGTGCTCCACGTCATGGAAGGCCACGTCGTCCGTGTCCCGGGCCGGGAGTTCATGGTCGAAGAAGCCTGTAGCGGCATCCATTCGCTGTACGTCGTCCTCGCGAGTACGCTCTTCTTCGTCCTCTGGGCCCGGCGCCCCTTGGCGCGTGCCGTGCTCCTGATCCTAAGCGGTTTCGCGTGGGTGATGCTCGGGAACATCGCCCGCGTCGTGACCGTGACCTATGTCGGGACGCGCTGGGGGATCGACGTGGGCGAGGGCTGGCGTCATGAAGCGCTCAGTCTGCTCTTCTTCATCTCGTCCCTGGGTCTCCTCGTCAGCACCGACTGCCTGCTCAGCTTCCTCTCGTCGTCGGTTCGCTCCTGGCGGACACGCGCGACCCAACGGAGGTTAATGAAGCTGACGAATGAGCCCGCGAGAAACGTCGCCCCCGCAGCCCGACCGGCTCCCGAGGACGCGGGCCCCACCCGGCTCCCGGACTGGGGAGTGACCTGGCTGGCGTCGTGGCCCGTCGTGGCGGCTTTCGCGTTCCTGGGGCTCGTCCAGGTGGCCCTGCTGTGGCCGACGATCTCCGGCGTCAAGTTGTTCGAAGTCCTCGCGACTTCTCCGATCGTGGCCCGCTTCCATGTGGCGAAGGCCGACGACCTGCCGGCCCAGCGGGGGCCCTTCCGGCTTGAGGCGTTCGAGCCGACGAGTCGCGGAGTCGCGAGCTCCTTGGGCGAATTCTCCCGCACGTGGCGCTATCGGTTCGGGGGATACTCGGCCCTCCTGTCGGTGGACTACCCCTTCGGCGAGTGGCACGAATTACCGGAATGCTATACCAGTCGCGGCTCGAAGATGCTCGGTCGGCGGGTCCTCGTCATCCAGGATCGGGCGGCCGGCGAAGCCGGAGGGCTACCCGTCGTGGAGGCGAGCCTCGCGAATCCGCCCGGCCGAAATGGCTACCTACTCTTCGGCAACTTCGACCAGCGGAACACCCCCCTGGAGCCTCCCGGTAACACGATCGCCCACATTGCCCGCAGGCGCATGGTCCCCGGGCTCGCACCCTGGAACCTGACGGGCAGGATCGGCGGGTCGATCTTGCCGAGTTATCAGGTCCAGCTTTACGTCGAGAGCGAATATCCATTGACCCGCGCCGAGCAGGAGCAGGCCCTCGACTTCTTCCGATACGCCTGTCCCATCATTCGACGCCTCGGCAATGGCGCCGAGAGGGGGAAGTCATGAACGTGGAGCGGGAAAATGGGACGTGCGAGACGAAGTCTCGCGGGTCGATGTTCCGGAACTACTGGGTCAAGATCGCGGCCTGTCTGCCGGCCCTCGTGACCGCCACCGGCGCCCTCACATTCGCGATCGCGACCTCGAGCAAATCCGATCAGGAAATCACCGAGCGATACCTCCAGGAGGCCAACCTCCGGCGCGACGCGAAGGACGACGCGGCGGCCAGTGTCTACTTCGAACGCCTGGTGCAACTGAGCCCGGCAACGCCCGAGTTCCGGTATGGCCTGGCCTTATCCCTGGCGGCTGTGGGCCAGTCGGGGCGGGCCGGGGCGATCTTGAGCTCCCTGATGCCCCCCGAGGGTCCCGGTTATGCCCCGGCACATCTCTGGCAGGCGCGACGCTTGTTGCAGGGCAAAGACCGCTCCCCACAAGACCTCAAGGCGGCCGAGCGACATCTCCTCAGGGCCCTGGAGTCTCGGCCCGATCATAGCGAGACCAATGACCTTATGGGGCGGCTTTACTTCGCGACGGGACGACCGGAGAAAGCCGAGCCCTATCTTTCTAAGGCGGCGAAGGATCAGCCAGAACTGCTGTTCTTGTTGAGCAAGGTCGGTTCCGCGCTCGGCCGGCGCGACGAGGCCCGTCGTCGGGCGGAATCGGCCCTGAAGATTTTCCGCACGCGGACGGAGTCCACTCCGGACGATCCCACCCCGCGCATCTACTGGGCGGGCGCAGCGATACTGCTGGAAGATTTCCAGGGCGCCGAGAAAATCCTCCAGCAGGGCCTGACCCGGGCCGATGACCCTCGCTACCATCAAGCCCTGGCGGGGGTCTATGCGGCACGAGCGGACGCCCTGGCGAAGGACCCCAACGCCAGCCTCGCCGATCGGCTGGCATTGCTGGACCTGGGCCTCAGACATGAACCCAACAACTCGGGATTGATCACTCGCCTGATGACGATCATCCAGACGGATGGCGAAGCGGCCGAACGGGGCCGATCCTCGTTACGCTCCCTCTTGTCTGCCGGCAAAGGGACCGAGATCGTCCACTTCGCACTGGGGATCGACGCGTGGAAGCAGGGCAAGACCGACAAGGCCAGGCTCCACTGGGAGCAGGCCATCCAGCTCGCCCCTCACATGGCGGTGTCGGCCAATAATCTGTCCTGGCTCCTGGCCAATGCCCAACCGCCCGACCTTCCCCGCGCGCTGAACCTGATTGACCAGGTCCTTCAGAAGCATCCGGATCAGCCGAACTTCCGGAGTACCCGAGGTCACATCCTGGTCAAGTTGCAAAGGTGGAAGGAAGCACTCCCCGACCTGGAGGCGGCCCTCAAGGGAAATCCAGACGAAGTGGATTTGCACCGTGCTCTGGCCGAGACGTACGACCATCTGGGTGACAAGGAAATGGCCGCCGAACATCGGCGCAAGGACGAGACAAAGACGGACGTCAAGCCCTAGGCGATGCCCCTGAGGCCTGCAGTATCCCCCCGGACGGTTCGCGGCAGGACCCGCCTCGGAATTTGAGCGATCACCTCGGAGTGCAAGTGGACGCACGACCGGTCGACTCGGGCTCGAGATGGACAACCGCACCGAGGCGAGGTCGGCGGGGACTTTCGTGTACGGGCCCGACAACCCTGTTGACGGCACGACCGCAGACGACTCACAGAGCACGTCGGCTGAGTCCCTCTGAGAGGCTCTCCGGGCTGCCCATTTTGAGCAGCCCGGAGAGCCTCTCAGAGGCGGCGGGAGAAGCAGTCGTGGGGCGTTCCTGTCAGGGACTCTGCCGGCGCGACGTCCGGCGGAGAGCGGCTCGCCTCGTCTCTTAGGCTGAACCTGGCGCAAATAAGACGATGAATTGGCCACGCGGAACTCCCTGCAAGCCATGCATTTGGGCTTACAATAACCTGAACTCCCACATGATCAGATTGAAGATTTGAAAATCGAAGCATGGAAAAAAAACGTGCTTGCATGTCAGGGTTGGTTTGTGCATCCTGTATCACAACGCGACAACGTTAGTCGCGTAGGAGCAACCACAACGGAACTGTTCGGGAGAAATCGTATGCAGAGTCTCTTACGTCGTCTGGTCGTCCCCGCTCTGGCCCTGGCCGCGATGGCCTTTGTCCCGGCCACTGGTCGTGCCGACCTCGTGTTCTCCACCAGCCCCGGGACTCTCCAGCCGGGTGAGAACGTCTTGTTCGACGCTTTCCCGGATCAGTCGGGCACCTCAGTACTGGGCACCACCAACCAGACCAACACGACGGTCCTCTTTACCCAGCCGTTCGAGCAAGTGACGCTGGTCACTCCGTCGAGGGGCCAGGCTCGGGTCGCGGCTTCCTCCGGGAACTTCACGTCGTTGCAAACCCAGCTGCAGAACACGTCCCTCGGCTTCACCCGATTTGAGGCCAACCCGAACTTGGCCACGGGGGGCGAGAGGGTTACGGTGCGGGTCATCGAGACCAACAACCAGCAAACTGACTTCTTCTTCGATGCCAAAGCGAGCGGGCAAAACTTCTTCAGCGTTGAAGCGATCCTGGGCCAGCAGATTCGCTCCGTGGCGATTTTCACTCCGTCGGGCGGGTTGATGACGGTCCAGGACGTCGCCCAGATTCGAATCAGCGGGATAGGCGTCACCGCCGTGCCCGAGGCGTCGTCGCTGGCCCTGATGGGCATCGTCGTGGGCGCCGGGGCTGCTGGTGGGTACTTCCGCAAGGGCCGTAAGGGCGTTGCATGAGGACTCGCGGCTCAAGACTTGTATTGGACAGGAAATCTCCTGTCCCGGAATGGCCAGCGACCCGACGTCGCTGGCCATTTCCCATGGTGAATAAGCCGGGGTCATCCGAAAGCAGACCGTCGACACCGTGCTGAGCGAATCAGGCCGTGAAGTCGTCGGCGCGGAGACGTGTCTCCGCGGGGAATAGGAAGAGAACAAGGCAAAGGCTTGGACACGCCCGGAACCCGCCTGATGGGCGTCGTCGTGAGCGCCGCAACGGCCGGAGGGCTCGTCCGCAGGGCCCCCAAGGGCGTGCATGAAGTTTCACGGCGCAGGTCGTAATCTCGGCCACCCGTCCGAGTAAGAGCCGGTGACCCTGTGTCCGCTGGCTCTTTTCATTCAGGAGACGGCGGAAAGGCCTCACGAACCGACCATTCGTGTCGTGATGGGCGGCTTACGCCGCGACAGGAGCTGTATCAGGCGATGGGCGGCCTGCTCGCCGTGCCGCCGAACCTGATTCTCACTTTGTCCTGCCTGCTGCCGTGAAAGCGACCTTGCGGACAACCCGCGAGTCGTCGGCGGACGGAGGACGAGTCCCTTGCCGGGGGCGCGCCGATGGTCCACGATGAAGCCATTCAGGCGGAGCCGACGTGTCGGGAGGATGGGGGGATCGTCCATGATCGAGTACGATGCGCACGACTGGCGGACCCATCTTTTCGACATCAAGGGCTCAATGGTCCGCGAGATCATGGGCCGGGTCCTCACCTGCGTGATCTGGGCGACCGGCGTGGTGGCGTTCCACCACTTCGTCTACCCGGTGTCCGTCCCCTCGACCGTGCACAGCCTGGTGGGCGTGGCCCTGGGACTGCTCCTGGTCTTCCGCACCAATGCTTCCTACGACCGCTTCTGGGAAGGCCGAAGGCTCTGGGGCGGGATCGTCAACGAGACGCGCAACCTCGCCCGAGCCTCGCGCGCCCTGCTGAAGGAGGACCCGGAGCTGTACAGGTCCCTCGTGCGCTGGACCGTGGCGTTCGCCTACGCGACGATGCACCAACTTCGCGGGACGTCGGGGCTCGGCACGATGACCGACCTGCCGCCGCGCGAGGTGGAGGCCGTGCGAAATGCCCAGCACGTCCCGCTGGCCATCGCCGTCCGCATCAGCTCGCTCCTGACCGAGGCGCGCGACCAGGGTCGAATCTCCGACTATCTCCTGGCCATGCTCGATCAGAACGTCCAGCTCCTGGTCGACTATCTCGGCGCCTGCGAGCGCATCCACAGCACGCCGCTACCGTTCGTCTACGTCGTCCACCTCCGCCGCGCCCTGATCCTCTACTGCTTCACGCTACCGTTGGCCCTCGTCGACGAGTACGGCTGGGCGGCGATCATCGACACCCTCCTGGTGACCTACGTCTTCTTCGGCATTGAGGAGATCGGCGTGGAGATCGAGGATCCGTTCGGCCTCGATGCCAACGACCTGCCGCTCGAGGTCATCTGCGCCAAGATCGAGTCGAACCTCGTCGCGCTCCTGCCCGCCTCCTTCGCAACGACCTCAGGCGTCGACGACCGGGCCGACGCGGCCGCCCCCTCCTCGGTTCCGGCCTGACGCGGTCTGTGTCGCCCCTCGCATAAGGACAACGAGGTGTGAGGGGCGTGTGAGAGGCGCAAGGTGGCAGGGGCTCCACCCTGCGCGATCGTCGCCGCGATCTGGCCTATCGCGCCTTCTTCACCTTCGGGTCGAGGTTCCTCTTGAGGTCCTCGTCGCTCACGGAGCACCGGACACCGTCGGAGGGGACCTCGAGCTTGGCCGACCAGAGGATGGCGTTGAGGACGAGGGTCCGGAACTCGGGGATGCCCCAGTTCGTGTGGTTGTGAGCGCCGGTGAAGCCGAAGCCGCGTCCGCCGTCCTTCCGCTCGGTCGCCCAGGCCAGCGTCTGCCGTTCCGTGTATTTCTTGCCGTCCCTGCCGACGAAGTTCTCGCCGGTCAAGATCGGCGTCACGCGCGAATCGTCGGGCCGGAAGCGGATCCGAAAATACCACTCGTCATTGGCCCGGAACGGCTGCCCGACCCCGCGGGTCGTCGGGTGGTCCGGCTTGGGCGTCACGACGATGTCGTTGTGCGGGTTGAGGGAGTAGCCGGTCTCGTAGTAGCCGCCGAGCCAGTCGAGGAGCCTGTCGCCCGCCTCCGGCCCCTTGGGGAACTCGACGGCGTAGTGGAGGCAGACCAGGCCGACGCCGCGATCCATGAGCCCGCGCATCGTCTCCATGCGCCCCTTGCCCTGAATCATCGGGTGCCCCGAGCCGCCGTCCATGAAGAAGACGACCGACTTGGCCCCCTCGAAGACGCCCTCATCCTCGGGCCAGCCCCCTGCGACGAAGACGGGTTCGATCCCCTCGACCTGCTTCAGGCACTCGACCAGGAGCTTCGTGCCCGCGTTGAACTCGTGCTCGCCCGGCCCGTGGCTCGGCTTGCCCGCGATCAGGACGATTTTAGTGGCCGCCTCCGCCGAATTGCCCGTACCCGCCCAGGCCGCCGCGGCGAGCAGGTACACACCGATGGCTCTCTTCATGGGTCATGTCTCCCTTGGGAAAAAGAAAGGGAGAGTGGACCTGATCCACTCTCCCCGCGAATGGAGGACCGCGTCGGATCGGGTCAGATCAATTCGGTCTGGCCGGGGACGGGGACCGGGGCAACCTTCAGATCGCCGAGCAAGAGCTTCTCGGGCATCAGGTTCAGCTTGGACTGGAGCGCCTCGTCCCAGGTCACGGCCTTGCCGGTGTAGGCCGACATGCGCCCCATGATCGCCGTCAAGGTGCTCTCGGCGACGGTCCGCAGCTCGTTGAGCGGCTTGCCTTCGCGGATGCTCGCGATCAGGTCGATATGCTCCTGGGAATAGGGGTCGACCTCCCTACCTCTCTCATTCATCGAGCGGTACCGCCACTTGGTCTCGCCCTCGATGCGATGGCCCTGGCTCTGCCAGCGCCCCTTGGTGCCGACGACGGCCTCCGAGACGTTGTTCTCGCACCCCGCGATCTGCCGGCACATGCTCAGGGAGTGGACCCCGTTGGGATATTCGTAGTCGACCGCGAAGTGGTCGAAGATCTGCCCGTACTCGGGCCCGGTGCGGACCTGGCGTCCCCCCATGCCGACGGCGCGGACCGGGTGAGCACCCACCGCCCAGTTGACCACGTCGAGGTTATGGACGTGCTGCTCGCAGATGTGGTCGCCCGAGAGCCAGCTGAAGTAGAGCCAGTTGCGGAGCTGCCACTCCATGTCGGTCCACGACGACTCGCGCGGCTTCATCCAGAGGCCGCCCTGGTTCCAGTAGCAGCGCGCCGAGGTGATCTCGCCGATCTCGCCGCCGTGCATCCGCTTCATGCTCTCGAGGTAGCTCTCCTGATGCCGGCGCTGGGTGCCGGCGACGACGGCGAGCCCCTTCTTCTTGGCCTCGTCGGCCGCGGCGAGGACGGCGCGGATGCCCGGCGCGTCGACGGCGACCGGCTTCTCGGTGAAAACGTGCTTGCCCGCCGCGATCGCCGCGGCCAGGTGCGTGGGGCGGAACCCCGGCGGCGTGGCCAGGATCACGAGGTCGACGCCGCTGTCGATCACGTTCTTGTAAGCGTCGAACCCGGTGAAGCAGTGGTCAGCCGAGACGTCGATCTTGTCGCCGAGCTTCTTGAGGTTGCTCCGGCAGGCGTCGACCCGGTCCTGGAACATGTCGCCCATGGCGACGAGCTTGACGTTCGGGGCGGAGCTGACCGACTGCTCGGCCGCTCCGGTGCCCCGGCCACCGCAGCCGATCAGCCCGACCTTAATGGTGTCGCTGCCGGCCGCGTGTGCATTGGAAGCGAGGCCCAGGCCCGTCAGGGCCGAGCCGCCGGCCGCCGCAACGGTCGAGGCCTTGAGGAAATCGCGGCGAGAGGCGGCGGATTGCGAGGGTTTCGGCTCGGTCATCTCAGCATTCTCCCTGGTCAGGTGCGTCGATCAGATGGTGTCGAAAACGAGGCTGGAACCCGCCGGGCGCGGCACGCCCGGCGACGACTAGCGGCTGCCCGCGCCCTTGACGACGAGCGAGCGCAGGCCGCGGAGGATTTCCTGTTCTTCGAGCGGGCGGACCACCCGAAACCCGACGAAGGTCGCGTCGGTGTGCCACCAGATGCTTTGCGGCCGTTGCGGATCCTGGACGCTCCAATCGAGGTCCGAGGGGCGTCGGGCCGCGCTCCGGAGCCGGTCCGCGTCGTCGTCCCACGAGCCGCCCCGCGCCACATACGAATACTCTTTCTGGGAGGGAAGGACGACCGGCCTGCTGGTGAGCGGGTCCTTCGCGAGGGTGCTGTACAGCTCGGCGACGTAGTGGTCGAGGCACCATTCCGACACGTTGCCGTGCATGTCGTGCAGCCCCCAGGGGTTCGGCTTGAGCTTGCCGACCGGCTGCGGTTGCTCGGCGGTGTCGACCCACCAGGCGTACTCCTTCATCATCTCCGGGTCGTCGCCGAAGGAATAGGCCGTCGTGGTGCCGGCTCGGCAGGCGTATTCCCACTCGGCCTCGGTCGGCAGGCGATACGTCTTGCCGGTCTTCGCCGAGAGCCAGCGGCAATATTCCATCGCCGCATGGTGGGTCATGCAGATCGCCGGCTGTCCCTTATGCCCGAATCCAAACGTCATGTCCGCGTAGGGGGGAGTCGGCCGGGTGACGGCATCGGCCGCACTCTCCGTCGCCGGCTGCACAGTTAGGTCGACCTTCTCGCGTTTCTTCCGGCTCAGGTCATACGCGAAGGCGAACTGGTCGAACTCGTCCCACGTCACCTCGTGCTTGCCCATCCAGAACGGCGCGATCGCGACCCGGTGGGCAGGCCCCTCGTCGGGCGAGCGTTTCGGCTCACCCGACGGGCTCCCCATCACGAACGTGCCGCCGGGGATGGGGAGCATATCGAATTTCAGGGAGGTCCCCGGGATCGACTCGACGTAAGTCTTCATCTCCGCCGAACGGGACAACTCGGGGGTGGTTTGCGCCTCGGCTCGGCGAGCGATTGCCAGGCCCGCCATCATGACCATTGCTATCACGGCGAGGTACGCATGCGGTCGACGCTTCGGGAAGGGTCGCACGTATGTTATTCTCCAGAAGGGTCGCGGGCGGTGAGTTCTCGTGATGGCCCCGCCGGGAGTCTGCCCCATGTGCGCTCGAGCGAGAATATCGGCGGTCTTGCTAGCATATGCATGTCTCATACCCATGTCCGTGCTCGGGGCCGAGCCGGGGCCGGGCCTGGCCCGGTTCGAGTTCGACGAGACGCACATGGGCAGCTCGTTCCACATTGTTTTATACTGCGCCGACGACGCGGCCGCCAGACGCGCCTCCCGTTCGGCCTTCGCGCGAGTGGCCGAGCTCGACGACACGCTGAGCGACTACAAGCCCGATAGCGAGCTGATGCGGCTCTGTCGCGGGGCCGGAGGCCCCCCCGTCCCCGTCGGCGAAGACCTCTTCCGCGTGCTGGATTTCTCTCGGCGGATGTACGAGCGATCGGGGGGGGCGTTCGATGTCACGGTCGCCCCGGTGGTCCGGCTCTGGCGGCGAGCCCGACGCGACCGGAAGCTGCCCAACCCCGATCTCCTGGCGGAGGCCCTCGCGCTCGTCGGCTCGGACGCGATGCGGCTCGACGCCGAAGAGCGGACCGTCGAATTGCGGAAGCCCGGCATGAAACTGGACGTGGGTGGGATCGCCAAGGGCTACGCCGCCGGGGAGGCGATCGCGACCCTGAAGCGTCACGGGATCGACCGCGCCCTGGTCGCCGCGGCCGGCGACATCGTCGTCAGCGGCCCGCCTCCCGAGGCCGACGGATGGACCGTCGCGATCGCCCCGCTGGGGTCGCCCCGGGCAGAACCGAGCATCTACCTGTCGCTCAAGGACGCGGCCATCTCGACCTCGGGGGACTCCGAGCAGTTCGTCGAGATCGACGGCAGGCGCTATTCCCACATCGTCGACCCTCGGACTGGCCTGGGCGTGGTCGACCGTTGCAGCGTCACCGTCGTCGCGACCGATGGCGCGACCGCCGACAGCCTGGACACGGCCGTCTACGTCCTCGGCCCAGACCGCGGCCTGGCCCTCGCCGAACAGACCTCGGACGCCTCGGCCCTTATTGTCCGCTCGACCCCCGCGGGTATTCAGGCCTTCGAGTCGAGCCATTTCCGGAATCTCCCCCGTGCCCGATCCAAGCCCGCTGTCCGACCGATCGAGTCGGCAGTTCCGCCCAAAGACGCCCGCCGGCCGACCCTGCCTGCCCCCGGCACCGACTCCTCGCCCCGCGGCCTTCCAGCCCCGGGGTGACCCCCGTCCAGTTGAGTCAGGCCCCGAGAACCGCGTCCCACGAGCGTGATCACTTCCCATGGCGTTTGCAAAAGTCGTAGGAGATGCGGCGTTCGGGATCTCTCGTCGCGCTCGCCGATTTGGCGCATTCGGGGCGACATCCTCCGAGAATCAGATTTTGACGCTAGCGATCGATTTCGATCGCATAGAATTCCTATTCCGACCGGAACACGGCCCACGAGTCGTCGGCCCTGGAGGACGGACGTGCCGCGGCACTGCACGCCGTGGAAAACACGGCGCCCACCTCTCGCATCCCCTTGACGAACGCGACTATCTTCCATTAAAACAACCTAACCAGCCGAAGTGGCGGAATTGGCAGACGCGCTAGGTTCAGGTCCTAGTCCGCTTAACGGCGGGTGGAGGTTCAAGTCCTCTCTTCGGCACTTGTAGGAAAAGGGCTTGCGGCGATCTCCGCAAGCCCTTTTCTCGTTACGATTCCTCGCCGGTGCCTCATAAGTGCCTCACCCGGCAAAGGTGTGGCACCGTATGGCAGGCGGCCGAGGCACCCGGAACGGCGGGTGCCTCGCACCGACCCTTGACCGCGCGGGGAAGAATCCATGGCGAATCTCGGCCGGAAAGGCGACCTCTTTGTCGCCCGGTTCCGATTCCAGGGCAAGGAATACAAGAAGTCCCTCAAGACCACCCGGAAGGTCGACGCCCAGGCGGCCTTGCTGGGAATCGAGCGTGCCATCCATGCGTTGACGATCGGGCTGACCGAGGTGCCGCCCGGCGTAGATCCGGGAGACTTCATCGTCAGTGGTGGCACACTCAAGGCCGCCGCCAGGCCCCGGCGTCGTTGCCGCCCCCTGGCCGCCCTGATCGAGGACTACCTGGCTAACCAGGCCCACAAGGCCCCGTCCAGCGTCTACACCAAGGGGTGCACCTGAGGAATCTGGCCAGGAAACTGGGCGACCGGGTCCAGGCCCCGGCCGACCGGATCGCCCGGCGCGACGTGGAGCAGTACCTCCAGGCGCGACTGAAGGAGCCTTCGCCCAGCACGGTCGACAAGGAGAGAACGACGGACATCCAGCTCTTACGGTGGGCAGTCGCCCAGGGCGACCTGGCGTCTTCACCGGCGATCGACCTCCCCGTCATCAAAGGGGACGTGGACCTCCCCCCGTTCCGCACCGCCGCAGAGATCGAGGACATGATCGCCCGAGGCGGCCTCGGACCCGACATGCTGCTCAAGGTCTGGGATTGCCTGTACCTGAACCCGGCCGAAATCGGCGGGTTGCTGCGGACGATTCGCGAGCGGGCCGACACGGACTTCGGCTACCTGCTGCACGCGATCCCCGCCTACACGGGGATGCGTCGGGGCGAGGTGCTCCGAATCCGCTGGTCGGACGTGGAGTTCGATCAGGGCCATATCATCGCTCGCAGCCGCAAACAGTCCCACAGACGGGTCGAGACCACCCGGAGGGTCGACCTGCACCCGGAGATGGAGCGTGAGCTGCGGATATGGCGCGAGCGATCCCGCGCCTGCCGACTCCACGACGTGCAGCTGCTCGACCAGCTGCTCCGTCTCGCCCATTTCGGCGGCGACCCGCCACCCCTGGAGCTGGAGCACCTGGCCACCTTGTACACGGATCGGGCCGGCACGAGCGAAGCCTCGCGGACCTCCCCCAGGCTCCCATCGGGCGAACCGGTTGGCGCGGACGAGGGGCCAGCCGTGAGGGCCCTCGGCGATGTCGCCGTCGTCGAGAAGGTCTATCGCAAGCAGCTGAGCCAGTCGGATCGTCTCGCCCGGAGATTGCGGATTCCCCGCGAGATCGTCGAGCGGTTAGGCCCGTGGGCCCTCGGACTCCAGGTCCAGGGGGCGATCGCGCTCCGTCGCGCCTCCAGCAACGGTCTGCGCCTGCGCAAGGATGCCGCCCCCGAGCTGCGCCGCACCTGCGAGGAGGCCTATCGGGATTGCTCGCGACTCCTCAACCGACATCCCACCATCCGCAGATGTTTCCGGTGGGACGGCGAGGAGATTCGACGTGCCAAGACGGGGCTGCCTGACGCCGACAAGTCGAAATTGAGGGAGTGGCTGCGCCAGACGCTCGAAGCGATGGCGGGCGTCTACAACACCCCGTTCGAGCTGCCCCGTACGGTCAAGGGGTAGATTTCCGCGATCCCCGACTTCTGGGGCGACCTGACCCTCATCCAGCCCGAGCTGCGCGCCTGGTCGCAACTATGGGCCGCGGCGAGCGCCCTAAAGTCCCTGGACGACGTCTCCGATGATGGCCGGCTCCTCCCGCGATATGGGGTCCTGCCGCGTATCAGGTCGATGGACCCGAACCTGGAGCAGCTCCGTCGCCTCGGCCGCTCGTCGGTGTTCGAGGCCGCGCCGGGTCATGTGCTGCTCGTCGGTCGTCTCGACCAACTGGCGCTCCGCTGTCACGCCGAGGTCTGCGTGTACCAGGGTGGGGAGCCGCAACTGGGGGGATGGTTCCGCGGGGGGCTCGATCCGGTCCGCAGGGTTGCGTGGGCCTTCTACAACCTAGACCGAAGGGGCACCGCCGAAGACCCGGTGCCGGAGGCCACCTTCTACGAGATCGACGCGCAGGACCCCGGGCGCTTCGCCCATTGGAAGGACCTGGGCATCGTCTTGCTCGACGCCGTGCACCGCGGGCTGGCCGCGCCGCACATACGCGAGATCCTGTCGCGGGACTTCGGCAGGGATATCAGCCTCGCCCACGCGGAGCGTTGCTATTGGCATCTGGTCGATGAGGCCCTCGTGGACCTCGTATGGTTCGTCAAGGACGAGACCTTGGAGATCCTCCGGGCGAAACTGGACTGCGACCCGGCGGACATTGCGGGCATCATGCTGGAAGGGACCCCGGAGAATGCCGCCGCCGCGTTGCGGAACCTGATCACCGGCCGGAGCAGGAGCCCGCAGGCGTTCGCCCGGCTGCGGGAGATCTGCCGCACCCCGCATTTCCGGGCGATGATGACGGCCGACGAGGGTAGCCCGGAACTCTTCGACGCCCCGTTCGGCGACTACACTGTCAACCCCGTCGGGAGGGCCCGTAGGGGGTTGTGCTTCACCCTGGCGCGGGCTGCGAATCACCTCGACTTGGCCGACGACGTCATGAAGACAGTCTTGTTCGAGATCGTCGCGGCGGGTCACGATCTCGTCGGTTACGCCGGCGGCAAGTTCGCCCTCCAGGTCCGCGAAGACGCAGCGACAGAGGCGATGAGACTCGCCATCGAGGGGGTGGCCGAAGCAGCGGCGCGACGGTTGATCGACCTCTTTCCGCCGCGCAGCTGCGTCGTGTGGCGTGAGGTCTGGTAGCCCTCGCGTCGTCCTCGACGTTCGCTGGAGGCCGCCGATCGCATCGGCGCGATCAGGCATTGCCATAGCATGACCTCCTGGGATATCATCAGCGTCGGTTGGCGAAGTGCCTCAGAGCGAGGCCGGGTGACCGGGCCCAGAGCCAGCCCCGACGGCGACACGTTCTCCGTCGGACCCACTCCAACACACACCCGGTCGATTTGCGAGCCGGAGCTGGCGCGAGTCAGCTCGACCACGGGCTCGTCTGCGCTCGTCCCCCGAGCGACCGACTCCCCCTCCCTCAACCCGGCTGATCGACCAATTCCCGCTCGCTCGTGGTCCATCTTTGGCCCCTCCCGTCCGGGTTCCATTCCGGCGCGGGAGGCCGTGTCTCACGCAGCGACGAAGGGCATGGTCTGATGAGCAGCAGACGATCTGATATTCCGGGGACAGCCGACCCTGTCCTCAACAGCCTGACCGCCGAGAAGGCGGCCCAGCTGCTCTTGCAGATCCCGACGATCATGGCGGCGGTCGGGGAGATCCACCAGATCCTGGCCGGTCGGCACAAGCCGCTGTGGACGATCGAGCAGGTCGGCGCGCTGACCGGCCGGGCCCCTTTCACCGTCAGGAGATGGGTCAAGGAGCGCCACATCCGGGCCATCAGGGTCTCGGGGAGCGGTCCGAAAGGCCGGCTCCTGATCCCGCGTAAAGAGCTGGAGAAGCTAGTCGGGGCAGGATTGGCCGGCCGAGTCCCTACTGATCCCACCCATTAATGTCCAATCCTGGGATCTAAAATCCCTCGCCTTCAGGCGACCACTTCCAGTACGTCGGGGGAGCCGCCGAGTGGAACGATCAGCGAAGTCGACTCGGCGGAATGGTCAGCAGTCGTCGGGCGAGCGGGAGCCCTCCCACCAGGAAGCCGTGAGGAGTTGATGGCCTCTGCTCGTCGGGGAGTCGGGCTTTCAGCCGACTTGCGAACCTACCGGCTTCCAACCGGTAGAGCATCAGTTTACATTTTTTCATTCAATGCTCGGTGTGGCCCCATCGTCGCGATTCCCCCGGCCCGACGCCTCCAACGTCTGGACGGATGTTGACCGTGTGCGGGAGGGGGGTTACTGTCACCTATGTCCTTGCACCGTTCGTCACCCATGTCCCTACATTGCACAATTCGACGTTCAGGACGACCGGATACCAGCGGCCGTTGAGGAACAGCTCGCAGTTGGGCGACCGGCCGCCCAGCAGGACGAAGTTCGAGCCGAATTCGATCGGGTCGGCCACGCGGGCCGCGTAGACCGCCTCGCGGTCGATGCGCTGGACGTCGCTCATGCCGTAGACGTGCATGGCGACGGCGGCGCGCTGGTTGGTCGTCAGCCGGGTGTCGTCGAGCAGGGCTCGGAGCAAGTCCAAGGGCAGGCGTCCGACCTCGGCGGTGACGTTTCCCGTGCCGCCGTCGCCCCCGGGGATCTCCTCCAGAGCGAGCTTCTCCTCGACCATCAGGATGGCGCGCTCTCGGGCCCTCTCCACCAGCTCGCGCTTCAGTTGCAGCTTCGCCATCGCCGTCGCCGCCCCGATGGACCCGGCTCCTGGGCCCGGTACGCGGGCCCACCCGAGTCCCAGGCCGGGCCTGCCAGAGGCGGACTATAGTGGACCCCGGAAATTGGACCACCCGGCAAGTTATACTTGACGAGGTTCAAACCGAGGGCAACGCATGGCTCGAATCCGCAAGCGACATTCACCATCTTTCAAGGCTCAGGTCGCCTTGGAAGCCGCCAAGCAAGCCAAGACCATCGCCGAGTTGGCCAAGCAGTTCCAGGTCCACCCGGTCCAGATCAGCCAGTGGAAGAATCAACTCCTCGACGGCATGGAGACCCTCTTCCAGAACGGCACCACACGCCAGCCCGACCCGGAGAAGCTCCAGACCGAACTCTACGAGCAGATCGGCCGGCTCCAGATGGAGCTGGCCTGGGTGAAAAAAAATCCGCCTCGTGAAGTCCAATCCAAGAGGGCCTTGATTGAATCAGAGCATCCGCAATTGAGCATTCGTCGTCAGTGTGAGTTGCTGGGCCTCAACCGGGCAAGTTACTACCACGAGCCGGCGAGGGAGGCGATCGAGGACCTGCGGCTGATGAGGCGGATCGACGAGCAGTATCTCAAGACACCGTTCTTCGGCAGCCGTCGGATGGCGGCCTGGCTGACCCGGGAGGGGGAGGAGGTCAACCGCAAGCGAGTGAAGCGACTGATGGGCTTGATGGGCCTGGAGGCGATCCATCCCGGGCCTCGAACGACGGTGCACAACCCGGATCACAAGGTCTATCCCTATCTGTTGAGAGGAGTGGCGATCGAGCGTCGGGATCAGGTCTGGTCATCGGATATCACGTATATTCCGATGCATCAGGGGTTCATGTACCTGACGGCGGTGATCGACTGGCACAGCCGGTACGTCCTGTCCTGGAGCCTTTCCAATAGCCTCGACAGCCGGTTCTGCCTGGAGACGTTGGAAGGGTGCGATCGCGCCAGTGCCAAGGATTTCGGCGGAAATCGCACGATCTTCGGCCCGAGAGGGCGTTCAGTCCCGATGACGACCGTGCCTGAGGCTTGAAGATGAGGCGACTCCTCGGTGAATTGGG
>JAABUS010004737.1_pt1 | contig 19066 bp, 20 predicted proteins | sample 5560161 | NCBI WGS metagenome assembly JAABUS01 (sample SAMN10711885, study PRJNA513376) | rock metagenome | isolation source: Antarctica rocks | place: Antarctica: Victoria Land, Trio Nunatak nord | collected 2016-01-04 | reverse complement strand
CCGCGCCGCGGCTACGGTCCGATAAGCTGCCCGCCGTCCACGATGATGCTCTGCCCCGTCACCCAGCTTGCCCCCGGCGACGCCAGGAACAGCACGACGCTGGCGATCTCCTCCGGCTTGCCCATCCGGCCAAACGGAATCTGCGCCAGCGTGGCGTTATACAGCCCCGGGTCCTCCGTCCGCCGCTGCTCCCAGGTTCCCCCCGGGAACTCGACCGACCCGGGAGCGACGCAGTTCACCCGGATGCCCCGCCCCGCCAGCATCTTCGCCTGGCTGGCGGTATAGTGCATCACCGCCGCCTTCACCGCGCCATACGGGGCCGAGCGCGACGTGGCGCGCAGCGCCGAGATCGAGGCGATGTTGATGATGCTCCCGCCCGCGCCCAGCAGCGGCATCGCCGCATGGCTGCCGCGCACGACCGCCATCACATCCACCGCCAGCGACGCCGCCCACCCCGCCTCGTCATCGGTCTGCCCAAAGCCCGACGCATTGTTCACCAGCACGTCCAACCCACCCAGCGCCGCCGCCGCCGCAGGCACATAGGCTGCAATGGCCTCGGCATCGGTCAGGTCCACCGACGCGCTGTGCGCGGCGACGCCCAGCGCCTCGATCTCCCGCCGCGCTGCCTCAAGCGGCCCGGCGCCGCGCGCGCAGATTGAAACCCCCGCGCCAGCCGCCGCAAAGCCCAGCGCGATGGAGCGGCCGATGCCGCGGCTGCCGCCCATGACGATGACGCGCTTGCCGGTAAAATCCATGAAGCCTCCTGACTGGTGATGGGACGGCCCACCAGGTCGGACCCTGGCGGACCCCCGGCAACGGCTTACAATGGCTTGACACCAGGAGGAACCCGCATGTCCCACCCCGCCATCACCCCCGGCGCCATCGCCGTCATCACCGGCGGCGCATCCGGGATCGGCCTCGCTGCGGCGATGCGCTTCGCCCGCATGGGCCTGCGCGTCTGCATCGCCGACCTCGGCGGCGAGTCCCTCGCAAACGCAGCCGACGCCCTCTCCGCCGCAGCCCCCGGCGGAGAGGGCGACATCATGGCCGCCTCCACCGACGTCAGCAGTGCCGAAGCCGTCGAACACTTGGAGGCATCCGTCCGCGACCGCTTCGGCGGCACCGACGTGCTGATGAACAACGCCGGCATCCAACCCGGCAGCGCCCTGTTCGGCCCCGCGGAAGCCTGGGACCGCGTGATCGCCACCAACCTGTGGGGCATCATCCACGGCGCCCGCACCTTCGCGCCGGGCATGATCGCCCGGAACCGTCCAGGCCTGATCATCAACACAGGCTCGAAGCAGGGCATCACCACCCCGCCCGGCGACCCCGCCTACAACGTAGCCAAGGCCGGCGTAAAGGCGTTCACCGAGGCCCTGAAGCACGAGCTGCGCAGCACGCCAGGCTGCCAGGTCAGCGCCCACCTGCTGATCCCCGGCTTCGTGTTCACGCCGCTGACCGCCAAGGGCCGCACCGAGAAACCAGCCGCCGCCTGGACGCCGGACCAAGTCGTAGACTTCATGCTGGAACGCCTCGACGCCGGCGACTTCTACATCCTGTGCCCCGACAACGACGTGCCCCGCGCGCTCGACGAGCGCCGCATCCTGTGGGCCGCCGGCGACATCATCGAGAACCGCCCGCCCCTGTCCCGCTGGCACCCCGACTACGCCGGCGCGGCAAAAGCCTTCATGGAGGACGCAGGCTGACCAGCATTGCCGGGCACTCCGCACGCTTGCTGCCGCTGGATTTGCACATGATGCGCCCGACCCCGCCCGCGCCAGGCCGCGGCTGAGAAGCTCGAAGCATGTTGCCAAATCCCTTCCGCACCTTCCGCGACCACCGCCTGTCCATCTTCCAGGCCGCGGCTGCCGATTCCTTGCGGCCAGCCGGCGCCGCCCCAATGCCGGACCTGCAACGCGCCGCCGCCGCCGTCGCCTCGCTCGATGCCGCCGGCCTGGCCGTGCCGCCCGGCGGCCCCTCGGACATCCGGCCGGAGGCATGGACCTGCGCGCGGCTCGGCCTGGACCTGCTGCGGGCGGAGCTAGGCGGCAGCCCGGCGGATCGCGCCCGCCTGGAGGACGCCCTCACCGGCAGCCGCTGCGACCCGCGCTGGGCCGGCACGCTGCTCAGCTACCTCGGCTACTTCGGCCGCGACGGCCAGCGCCGCCGCATCCCCTACATCCCGCCCGAAGCAGCCGGACCCGGCGTCATCCAGATCGCCGACAACGCCCGCATCGCCCTGCTGAGCGACTGGGGCACCGGACGCCGCACGGCCACCGCGGTGCTGCAGGACCTGGCCCGGCATCAGCCCGGCATCGTCATCCACCTCGGCGACATCTACTATGCCGGCACCGCCGCCGAGTGCGAGGATAACTTCCGCCGCCCGATGGACCTGGCGCTCGACCGGGCGCGGCGGCAGGTCCCGGTCTACACCCTGTCCGGCAACCACGACATGTATAGCGGCGGCGAGGGCTACTACGGCCTGATCGGGCGCCTGAACGACGGACCCTGGCGGCAGCGCGCCAGCTACTTCTGCCTGCGCAGCGCCAACCGCCGCTGGCAGTTCATCGCAATGGACACGGGGCTGCACGCCTACGACCCGTTCGAGCGGCATCCCCTGACCTTCCTGGAGCCTGCCGAGGAAAGCTGGGTGGCCGCCCGTATCGGCGAGTTCCCCGGTCAGACCGTGCTGCTGTCGCACCATCCCCTGTTCTCCGCCTCGGCCCGCATCGGCCCCGGCGGCCCGGACGGCTGGAACCCGCATCTGCTCGCCAGCTTCCGCCGCTTCGCAGCGGCGGGGCGGGTCGCGGCCTGGTTCTGGGGTCACGAGCACACCCTGGCGCTACACGCGCCGTTCGCCGGCCTGGCGCGTGGGCGTTGCATCGGCTGCGGCGCGATCCCGATGTTTGTGGCCGACCGGCCCTACTCGCCCCTGCCGGAATTGCGCTCAGCGCCTGCGTTGCTGCCGCCCCGGCTGGGCGATGACGGCGTGACCTACGACCACGGCTACGCCATCGTGTCCTTGGACCCGGACGGCCCGGCACGGGCGGACTACTTCGGCGTCGGCAGCCGGACCGCCTTGCTGCATTCGGAGGCCCTGGAGACGGGAACATCAGCAATGGCCGCTGAACCGCTCATGAGGTCTCCATCCGGTTGAAGCTGCCGCAGGCTCTCCGCATGGCCAATCAAGCAACGGCAACTCCGGTCATTCCCCGGCGCTAATTCCGGGGACGCCCAGCCGCAACCGCAACACGCCCCCGGCCCGGCAACAACGTGCGCCGCCGGTGGCAGCGGTCCCGCCCCATGCCACCCCGGAGGACGCCGTGCCCCTCAGCCGCCGCTCCCTGCTCACCGCGACCGCCGCCCTGCCTGTCCTGCGATGGACGGCCGCATACGCCGCCGAACCCATCCTGGCCGGCGTCAGCGGCCCGCTCACCGGGCAGAACGCCCAGTATGGCGCCCAATGGAAGCGCGGCTTCGACCTCGCCCTGGATGGCATCAACAGCCCAGGGGCCAGCGATGGCGGCAACAAGGCCCGGCCCCTCGCCTACGACTTCCAGGACAGCCAATCCGACCCGCGCCAGTCCGTCACCGTCGCGGAGCATCTGGTGGCGAACCCGCAGGTCATCATCGAGTTCGGCGACTTCTCCTCCCCTGCTTCCATGGCGGCGTCGCCGGTCTATCAGCGCGCGGGGCTGGTGCAGTTCGGCTTCACCAACTCGCACCCTGACTTCACTGCAGGCGGAGACCGCATGTGGTCCAGCGCCCCCAGCCAGGCGCAGGAACAGCCGCAGCTTGCCGCCTACGCCGCCCAGCTCGGCTTCAAGCGCCCGGCGCTGCTGCACCGGAACACCGACTGGGGCCGCACCGCCAAGGACGCCTTCCTGCATGCCGCGCCCGGCCTGGGCATGGAGGTAGCGATAGCCGAGGGCTACTTGCCCGCCGAGCCGGACTTCCGCCCTACCCTCGCCCGCATCCGCGACAGCAAGCCGGACGGCCTGGTTCTGTTGTCCTACTACGCCGATGGCGCGCTGATCTGCCGCCAGGCCAAGGACGCCGGCTTGTCGTTCCCGGTCCTCGCCGGCACTGGCAATCACCTGCCGGGGTTCATCGAGCTGGGCGGCGCAGGCGTGGAGGGTGTCCATGTCATGACCACCTTCTTCCCCGGCGACCCCCGGCCGGAAGCGCAGGACTTCGTCCGCCGCTACCGCGCCAAGTACAGCCAGGAGCCGGACAGCTTCAGCGCCGGGGCCTACGACGCGATGGTGCTGTTCGCCGCCCTGTGCGACCAGTACGGGACCACGCGGCAAGCGATGCAGGAAGGGCTGCTCGCCATCAGGGACGTGCCGAGCGTGATCTACGGCACGGTCGCATTCGACCCGCGCACGAGGCGCGTGCCAGACCCGGCATACCGGTTGCTCACAGTAAAGGACGCCAAGTTCGCCCTCTTGGACGGGGCGCGGGCCACGACGGGATAACCGCCGCATGAGGTCGTGAGCAGTCCATGGGTCAGCAGCAGCGCAGGAATAATGTAGGCTGCGTGAAATGAACGACCCTAGCATCCCGGACGACCAGCCGCTGGAACCCTGCTTGGCCCTATACCAACAGCCATCTGCCCTGCCCCCCCCGCAACTGCACCGTCATTGCGAGCCGCCCTTGCGGCGTGGCAATCCAGGGACCGCCAGCACGGTCCTTGCCGCCTCTGGGTTGCCGCGACGCTATGCACCTCGCAATGACGGGAAAAACGGTCAGGGTGGATGGCCACTGGTTTTTGTCCCGCAGAGGGCTGGCCCGCCCATCGCGGCACGACCGAGGGTCCAGGCCACCACATGCTGACCAGTCCGCCGCTGGTGCGGACCTAAAGGTGCGCAGCCTCCTTCTAGCCCGCCTGGCAGCCGCTTGCGTGCGCCGGGCCGGATGGGTCGCGCTGCTGGCAGTCGTGCTGGCTGCCGGCTCCGCCTGGCTGGCCGCGACACGGCTTGGCGTTTCGACTGACACCGGATCGCTGTTCTCTGCCAGCCTGCCTTGGCGGCAGGACGCGGTCATCATGTCGCAGGCCTTCCCGCAGAATGAGGACCTGCTAGTAGCCGTCGTTGACAGCGCCACGCCCGAGGAGTCCGAAGCGACAGCAGCGGCGCTGGCCGATGCACTGAAACTCGACACCCAGCACTTCAAGGAGGTCCGCCGCCCCGACGCCTCGCCCTACTTGGAGCGCAACGGCCTGCTGTTCCTCGATGCCGGGCCGCTCGGCACCCTGTTGGACCAGACCGTGGACGCCCAGCCCTTCCTGGGCCAGCTTGCCGCCGACCCCAGCCTGCGCGGCCTGCTCAGCGCGCTGGGCCTGATCGCCGAGGGCATCAAGGCCGGCCAGGCCAACCTGACCCCGTTCGAGCCATCGCTCAAAGGCTTCCACGCCGCCTTGTCCGAGGCCGCGGCGGGCCGCGCCAAGCCGATGTCCTGGGAGCGCCTGTTGGCCGGCTCGATGGCGGACATGGGTGGCGCCTACCATTTCGTGCTGACCCAGCCGCGGCTGGACTATGGCGCACTACAGCCCGGCGCCGCGGCAACCCAGGCCATACGCGCCGCCGCCGCCAAGCTGGAGTTCGTCAGGGCCGGCAGCGCCCACGTGCGGCTGACCGGATCAGTCGCGCTGGAGGACGAGGAGTTCGCCACCATCGCCAACGGCGCGGTCACCGGCCTGCTCGGCAGCGCGTTGCTCGTGGGCGTGCTGCTGTGGCTGGCGGTGCGGACCTGGCGGCTGATCGCGCCGGTGCTGCTGACGCTGGTGCTGGGCCTGCTGCTGACCACCGGGTTCGCGGCGCTGGCGGTCGGCACGCTGAACCTGGTGTCGGTCGCCTTCGCCGTGCTGTTCGTCGGCATTGCCGTAGACTTCGGCATCCAGCTCAGCGTCCGGTTCCGCGATGAACGGCTGCGCACCTCGGGCACCCCTGCCGCGCTGGTGGCGACGGTCCGCTATGCCGGGCCGCAGGTGACGGTGGCGGCGGTTGCGAGTGCGGCGGGGTTCCTGGCCTTCACGCCGACCAGTTTCGTTGATCGCCTTCGCCTGCACGATGACGGTGCTGCCGGCGCTGATCACCCTGTTCCAGCCGCCCGACGGCGTGACGGAGGCCGGACTGGCGTGGCTGGCCCGGCTGGACCAGCCCATCGTGCGGCAGCACCGGCTGGTGCTGGGCGTTTTCGTGGTGTTCGGCGTGGCAGGGCTGCTGTGGCTGCCGCTCCTGGCCTTCGACAGCGACCCGCTGAACACCAAGGATCAGACGACCGAGGCCGTCCGCACCCTGCACGACCTGATCGAGGACCCCGTCGCCAACCCTTATACGATAGACATCCTGGCCCCCTCCGCCGCCGATGCCGGCGCGATGGCGGAGCGGCTGGGCCGCCTGTCCCTGGTGGACAGCGTGATCACCGCCAACAGCTTCGTGCCGGCGGACCAGGCGGCGAAGCTGCCGTTGGTCGCCGACGCCGCAACGCTGCTCGGCCCGACGCTGGCGGCGCGCCCGGCTGGGCCGCGCCCGGCGGCGCCTGAGCTGCGCCGGGCGGCGCAGGAGGCATCTGCGGCACTGCTGGCCGTGCGTGACCAAATCCCGCCGGGCAGCACGCTGGCAGCAATCAGCGGCGATTTGCAGGCCCTGACCGCCGCGTCCGACCCGGTGCTGCTGGCCGCCGACGCCGCGCTGACGCGCTTCCTGCCGCTGCAGCTCGACCGGTTGGGCACGGTGCTGCAGGCGGCGCCGACCACGTTGGCCGACGTGCCGGCGGATATCCTTCGGGACTGGGTGCTGCCGGACGGAAGGGCGAAGCTGCAGGTGGTGCCGAAGCGTGCGGCAATGAGCAGCACCGGGCTGCACGACTTCGTGGCGCAGGTGCGTACGGTGGCGCCGAACGCCGGCGGAGCGGCCATCACGATCACGGAATCGGCCGACACGGTTGTAGGCGCATTCCGTACCGCCGCGGCGCTCGCGCTAGCAGCCATCGCCGTGATCCTCGTGGTCGCGCTCCGCCGGATCGTGGATGTGGTGCTGGTCATAGTGCCTCTGGTGCTGTCGTCCCTGCTCACGGTGCTGGCGGCGGTGCTGCTACCGCTGCCGCTGAACTTCGCCAACATCATCGCACTCCCCCTGTTGCTGGGCGTGGGCGTGTCGTTCAACATCTACTTCGTGATGAACTGGCGGGCCGGGCGAGAATCGCCGCTGGGATCGGCGACGGCGCGGGCAGTGCTGTTCTCGGCGCTGACAACGGCGACGGCGTTCGGGTCGCTCGCGCTGTCGCACCATCCCGGGACCGCCAGCATGGGGCGGCTATTGTTGCTTAGCCTGGGCTGCACCCTGCTGACCACGCTGCTGTTCGTGCCGGCGCTGCTGGCGGCGCTGGGGCCACCACGGAAGCGGTGACGCCACTCGGCGGGGGCGGCATCAGGCGAGCGGCATCGCGAGCAGGATGGTGGCAGGCTGATCGGTGCGGTTGCTGAGCTGCCGGCCCTCGCCGCCCGCGATGCGGCAGGAATCCCAGCGGCGGAGCGCGACCTCCTCCGTCCCGTTCGACACCGTCACCTCGCCGTCCAGCACGACATACATTTTCTCCTGCGCCGAGGTGTCGAGCGTGGTGCCACCGCCGGGCATGATGTGCGAAACGCCAAGCCACATCACGTCGGCCGGCCCGGCCTCCCGTCCTTGCAGCCGGACCATCTGCACGTCCATATGGTCCTGCGCCTGGTAGGCCGGCGCCTGCGCGAACCGGGTGACGTTCATGCCGCGCCGCCTGGCGCCAGCACGATGCGGTCCGGCGTGCCGCCCAGGACCGCCTGGTAGGCGGCGGCAGCCCGGTCCAGTCCATAGACGTTGGCGGGCAGGACGGGAAACGGCCGCAGCGCCCCGCTTTCGAACCCCGGGCGCAGAGCGTCGAGGATGCCGGCGCAGCCGCCGCTGTCCAGCGCCAGCGTGTCCAGGCCGACGTAGCGGTGCCGCCCGCGGTAGAAGGCGAAGATGTCGAACGGCACCGCACGCTCGGTCGTGGCGATCAGGATCTGTCGCCCGCGCACGGCCATCGCACGGTTCGCAGCCTCGAAGTAAGGCGAGCCGACCGTATTGTAGACGATGTCCGCCCCGTGCCCGCTGGTCGCGTCCCGCACCTGCTGCGCGGTGTCGCCGGCGGCGGGCAGCATCGTGATCTCACCAGCCGCATGGCCCCGGTACGATCCCGGCGTACGCTCGACGCCGAACACCCGGGCGCCGGCCATCGCGGCAATCTGGATAGCGGCCTGGCCGACCTTGCCGTTGGCGCCAAGCACCAGCACGACATCGCCGGCTTGCACGGACCTGGCCTCCCGCAGCCCCTCCCATGCCGTCACGAACGGTACGCCGACCGCGCCGGCCTCGGCCAGGGTAATGGCGCCCGGCTTTTCCCGTAAGGTCGAGGCGTCCAGCAGCAGGTGCGTCGCATGGGTGCCGTCGCGGCGGATGCCCAGCTCGCCGCCGGACCCCCAGACCTCCTTGCCAACCCACTCCGCCGGGCCGTCCACCACGACGTCGGCATAATCGCGCCCCGGCGTACGCGGCCAGACCGCGTGCGGCATGGCGCCCAGCACCGCCTTCACGTCAGACGGGTTCACGCCGGCAGCGCGCACCTCGACCAGCGCCTGGCTGGGGCCGCGGTGCGGGTGGGCTGGCGGGCTCGGCCAGGACGACGTGCGGCAGGGCGGCGGCATCTGCCGCTTCCGCACGGACGCGGATTGAGCGGGGGCCGAACGGGGCGGTCTGCAGGGCTGCGGACAACGATGGTCTTCTGAAACTCATAGGCCAGGCAGGTGGGGGCCAGGCAAGCAGGCCTACAGCGACCGCCCGCCATCCACGACCAGGGTCGTGCCAGTCGAGAAGCGCAGCGTAGTGGCACAGGCGAGCACGGCCTGGGCCACGTCATCCGCCGTGGCGACCCGGCGCAGCGGCGTGCTGGCGGCAGTCTTGGCGTTGAACTCAGCGCCGCGTCCGGGCACGAATCCGGTGTCCACGACGCCCGGCGCCACGCCCAGCACCCGGACCGTGGGCGCCAGCGCGCGGGCAAGGCTTTTGGTCATCACGTCTATGCCGGCCTTCGTCGCGCAGTATGCGATGCTGCTGCCTGTGCCGGTCTGCCCGGCGATGCTGGAGATGCTGACGATCAGCCCGTCCCCGGACGCCTGCAGCATCGGCGCGAAGGTGCGTATGGCGGCGAACTGACCGCGCCAGTTCACGGCAAACATGCGGTCAATCAGCGCATCGTCCAACGCATCCAGGTCGGCGTGCGGCACCGGCTTGGTGAAGCCGGCGGCGTTGACCAGGATGTGCAGCGCCTCGCCCCATTGCTCCTGCAGGTGGCCGCGCAGCGCCAGCAGCGACGCCGTGTCGGCGACGTCGGCCAAGTACGCCAGGTGCCCGCCGCCGGGTAGCCCGGCGGCCAACGCCGCGGCGGCGTCTGCCGAGCGCGACGTGTGGGTAATTGCGACGCGCGCGCCGGCCTCAGCCAGCCGCCGCGCCGTAGCCGCGCCAATGCCGCCGGAGCCGCCGATGACCAGGGCGATCCGGCCTTGCAACTGTGCGTCCATCTACGGTCGCGACTGGACTGGTGGGTTGGAGAAATTGTCTCCATCCGCGTTGTTCAGGGAGCGATAGTCCAGCCTAAGGCAGAAGACAGATGACGTGTGCTCCGCGGGACGGCAGAACACGCCGTCGGCGTTGGCGGTGATGCCGCGCAACGCAGCTTGCTTCGTGCCGTCCAATGTCGCCTCCCGCTTAGGTCCGCTGCCGGTCGTGCAGTCGGTTGCAGCCGCGTTAGGCAGCGGGCGGCACAGGCGCAAATCAACGCTTCCGCGTGCTGCAGCCAGCGATGCCGCCAGTAAACGCACACACCGCGTCCTGGCCCGTTACCCCGCCGCTCGTCCCCGACCGACGATTGCCGTGGGATCAATGAAACGCAGTGCCACCACGAGCCAGAACAGCGTGACCGCCATGTAAACCACCGCCATCGCGTCCACCGACTGGCCCGCCCGTATCCCCGGCGCGAAGGCCGCATAATAGAGCGCCACCACCAGTGTCTGGCTGTCCGGCCCGGCGGTCAGGAACGTCAGCTCGAACATGCCGATCGTCCGCACCAGCACCAGCAAGGACGCCGCCAGGATGCCCGGCGCCAGCATCGGCACCAGGATGTGCCGGAACAGGCTGGGCGTCCGCGCGCCAAACACCCGCGCCGCAGCCTCCAGCCGGGGGTCAAGCTGCTCGATGAACGGCGTCATCGTCAGGATCACGAACGGCACCGACGGCACCAGGTTGGCCAAGATGACGCCCCACAGGGTGCCGCCGAGGCCCGCTTGATACAGCACCGTCGCCAGCGGGATGCCATAGGTGATGGACGGCACGATCAGCGGCAGCAGGAATAGCAGCACCACCGCGGGCTTGCCGGGGAAGTCGTGCCGCGCCAGGACATACGCCGCCGGCACGCCGATCGCGGCGGAGATCAGCACGACGGCGAACACCACCTCCATCGTGGTCAGCAGTACGTCCGGCAGCGCGAACTCGTCCCACGCGCCGGCATACCAGCGAGTCGTCAGGCCTGCTGGGAACCAAGTGCCGAACCAGCGCGTGCCCAGCGAGTTGACCACCACCGCCGCGATCAGCCCGGCGATATTCAGCAGCACGAAGCCCATGACCAGCCAGATGGCCGTGCCCCAGATACGAGCGCGCAGGTCCCTCATCCCTTGCCGCCCCCGGCGGGTCCGCGATACGCCAGGCCCCGTAGTCCCAGCACCGCGCCGACCACCGCCAGCTGCACCAGCCCCATGATGAGCGCGATCGTGCTGCCGAGCGAGGCGTCGAACTGCTCGAACGCCGCCTCGTAAGCCGCAATCGAGATCACGTAGGTCTGCCCCGACGGCGCCCCCACCAGCACTGCGGACGGGAACACCGCAAAGGCCTGCACGAAGCAAAGCGCAAAGGTCATCGCCAGCCCCGGCGTTAGCAACGGCAGCGCGATGTAGCGGAACTGAGCGCTGGGCGGCGCCCCCAGGGTCGCAGCCGCTCGCGCCAGCGAGGGGTCAATGCCGGTCACAAACGACAGCAGCAGCAGGAATGCGAAGGGGAAGCCGACGATCACCAGGGACATCAGCACGCCCCAGTAGTTGTGCACCAGCCGCACCGGAACCGATACCAGATGCAGCGACAGCAGCACCCGGTTGAACCAGCCCTGCGGCCCCAAGTAGGACAGCAGCCCGTCCGCCACCAGCACGGTGCCCAGCGTGATCGGCACCACCAGGATCGTCGTCAGCAGCCGCCGGTGCCGCCACGGGTTGCGCAGCCGGTAAGCGACCGGCAGCGCCAGGCCGACGTTGATGAGCGTTGCGGGCAGCGCGATGCCGAGCGTCGTCAGGATGGTGCCGAACAGCCGGGGCGTATTGAAGAAGTGCTGATAGTTGCTCCACATCCCGCCCTGCATCGGCCGGAACGATAGCACGAGGCCGTAGAAGGCGGGATACAGGAACAGCAGGACCACCAGCAGGACGCCGGGCGCCAGCAGCAGCGGCGCCGCCCCTAGGCGAACGCCCGGCGCGCTCGCCGTGGCAGGACCGGCGGCCGCGACGGTTGCAGACACCCTGCTACTCCGCCGCCAAAGCGGCAGGCTGCGCGGCCGGCGCCCCGGCATAGGCCAGCACCCGGTCGGGCGGCAGCATCAGTCGCAGGGTCTTGCCGATCCGGACCGGCTGGTGCACGGTGGCGTGCAGCAGGCCGAAAGCTGTATCGACGTCCACCAAATAGTCGGCACCGCAGTACTCGGCCTCCATTACCCGGCCCTCGATGCCGTTCGACCCCTCTCCGGCCCCAATGTCGTTCGGGCGTATCGCAACCGTCACCGGCCCGGCGGAAACGCCGGCCTGCAAGGTGGCCAAAATGGACGTTCCGCCCCGGTGCAGCCGCACCAGCCCGCCCTGCGCCGGACGGCGGCGTCGAAGTGCAGGATGTTGCGGTAGCCCATGAAGCGCGCCACGTTCAGGTTCAGCGGCCAGGCATACAACTCCTGTGGCGTGCCGATCTGCTGCACCAGGCCGTGCTGCATCACTACGATGCGGTCGGCGAGCGCCAGCGCTTCCTCCTGGTCGTGCGTGACGTAGATCGTGCTGCGGCGGACCTGGTGGTGAATGCGGCGTATCTCGTGCCGCATCTCCAGCCGCAGCTTGGCGTCGAGGTTCGACAAGGGTTCGTCCATCAGGATCAGCGGCGGGTTGACCGCGACGGCGCGGGCGATGGCGACCCGCTGCTGCTGCCCGCCCGAAAGCTGCCCCGGCAGCTTGTCGCCGTGCGCCTGCAGCTGCACCAGCGCCAGCGCCTGCTCGACCTCTGCCCGTATGGCGGCCTTGGGCAGCCCGCGCATCAGCAGGCCGAAGCCGATGTTGCGGCGGACCGTCATATGCGGGAACAGCGCATAATTCTGGAACACCATGCCGAAGCCGCGCGCCTCCGGCGGCAAGGTGTCTATGCGCCGGTCGTCCAGCCTGATCTCGCCCGACGACAGTTGCAGCAGCCCTGCGATGCAGTTCAGCGCAGTGGATTTGCCGCAGCCCGACGGACCCAGCAGCGCGATGAATTCCCCCCGGCGGACGGTGAGGTTCAGGGCGTCAAGCGCGGTATGGGTGTGGAAGCGCCGGGTCAGCCGGTCGAGATGCAGCGCTTCGAAGTCGTTTGCGCCTGCCATGCGCGCTCCTCCCCTGCCCCGGCTGTTGCTCCGGGCGTTTGCAGCATGACGCCGGGACGGAGCGGATTTGTCAACTATGGTGACAGGATGGCCGTATCGGCTTCAACGACTCCCTCTCCCTCTCCCTCCGGAAGAGAGTTGGGGTGAGGGAAAGGCCACCCGAACCGCATCGTCCCGCCTACAGCGCCGATCCGCTCTGCAAACTGTAGAGTGTGCACTGGTGGTTTCCCTCACCCCAACCCTCTCCCGGAGGGAGAGGGAGCAGGATCAAGGTGTTTGGGTGCGGTCCATCACGCGGCGGCGGGCTTGGCCGACGTGGACCTGCATCGCCAATCCCGCCATCTCGGCGTCGCCCAGCCGGATCGCCTCCACAATCTGCGCGTGCTCCTGCACCACGACCGCAGCCCGCTCCTTGCTGCCGGTCCGGGTCAGGCCGAGCGCCACGCCCATGAATCGCAACAGCACGCCGTGCAGCCCGTTCAGCAAGGCCAGGAAGTACTCGTTGCCGCTGGCCGCGGCGACCGCGCCGTGGAAGGCGTAATCGGCGTCCGGCGTCATGCCGCCCGCCTCCGCCGCGTTGGCGAAGGCATCGTGCGCCGCGACGATCCGTTCCAACTGTTCCGGCGTGCGCCGCTCGGCGGCCAGGCGGGCGGCGGCGGCCTCCAACGGCAGCCGCGCCTCGATGCAGCGCATCAGGGCCGGCACGTCGCCGCTGCTGGCAAACGCGCCGAGCCGCTCGGACGGGCGGGCCAGCACATAGGTGCCTGCGCCCTGCCGCGTGCGCAGCAGCCCGTCCACGTTCAGCCGGGTCAATGCCTGCCGCACCACCGGGCGGGACACGCCGAACATGCCCGACAGCTCCTGTTCCGGCGGCAGCCGGCTGCCCTCCGGCAGCCGTCCCGACAGGATGTGGTCCAGGATTTGGCCATAAAGCTGGTCCCCCAGCCGCTGCCGCCGGCCCGGCACCAGGACCAGCTCGCCGCCGGCCAGGGTGCCGCCGGGCAGGGAAGCGCCGGGCTGGGGGGTGTCCGGCAGGAAGGCGTCGGCCATACGGAGGCGCCGGGCGCTATTTGCTGGTTTTGGCGCCGACCTGCTCGTCCCAGCGGCGAAACGCCTGCACCATCGGACCTGCGTCCAGCGGCGTTTCATTCGGGGTGTCGGCGATCAACTTGTCATAAAAGTCGCGGCCGAACTCGCGCAGCGTGTCCTGGCTTTCCTGCGGCGCCATGCCGACCGGCACGTCGCGGACGGCCGGGCCAGGATAGAAGTAACCGGCGTCGTAGGTGAAGGCCTGCGCTTCTTTGCTCAAGAGAAAGGCCATCAAATCCAGCAGCACCGCCTGCCGCTCCGCCGCCAGACCCTTGGGCAGCGCCATGTAGTGCGCATCGTTAACGAAGTGAAAACCCTTGAGGGTCCCGACCATCGCCGCCTTCGGCACCGTCCCGAGGGCGCGGGGGTTGATGTCCCAGCCGGTGATGGTGACGGTCATGTCGCGGCTGCCCTCGCCGAACTCCTTCATCGTGGCGCCGGTGCCGCTGGGATAGTATTCGATGTTCTCGCCCAGGGCGGTCAGGTAGGCCCAGGTCTTGTCCCAGCCCTTCATCGGGTCCTTTGGATTGGTGTCCCCCAGGATGTAGGGCAGGCCCATCAGGAAGGCGCGTCCGGGGCCGGAGTTGGCCGGGCGGGCGTAGATGAAGCGTCCGGGGTTGGCGCGGGTGTAGGCCAGCAGCTCCTCCGCCGTGGTCGGGACCTGCTTCACGCGGTCCGGCAGGTATTCCAGCAGCGGGCCGGCCGGGCAGTACGAGCAGATGATGGCCCGGTCCTGCGCCAGGGCCTGCATCGCCAAGGCGCCCGGCAGCAGGGTGGATTTGAGGCCGGGCAGCTTGGCGATATGCGGCGCCATGCCCTCCCACACGCCGGTCTGCATCCCGGCTGCCAGGGCATCGGTGCCGGTCAGCACCATGTCCACGTCCACCCGCCCTGCCGTCTGCTGCGCCCGCAGCTTGCCCGGCAGTTCCGGCGCCGGGGCTTGGCTATAGACGATGCGCCCGACCAGCTTGGGGTTCTTGCGGCGGTAGGCCTCGAACGCCGGGCGAGTCAGGGCAAGGTTGCCGGCCACGTCCACTATGCTGAGGGTCAACGGCGATGCCGGCGTGCCCTGGGCGCGGGCCGCGCTGCCGGCCAGGGCCGCTGCGCCCATCCCGCCGATCACCTGCCGGCGCGTGCCGAGTATGGCCATGGACTGATCCCTCCTGCTTCGTGCATGCCGCACGGCTTGTTGTTGCTATGGATCGAAGCATCCAATATGTAAACCGACCTGACAAGTGCGGCGATGCCTGCCCTCAAGCGCCGGGCCTGCGCCCACCGGCGGATCGGCAGCAGGAACCCGTGCTACGGCCGCCGCTCCACAGGAGACCGCCCCGACAATTCATCGCCCGCATCCAGCGCCAGCCGGGTGCAGGTGGGCGAGGCCAGGAGCGACACGCAGGCCACCACCAGGAACGCCACGCTGTAATCCGACACCTGCGCCGTGGCATGGCCGGTCACCAGCACCGATCCGGCCAGCGCCCCCGCCGCCACGCAGATGCCCAGCGTCAGGTTGAGCTGCTGGAACGTCGTGTAAAAGCTTGTTGCTGCGCTCATGCGGTCCCGCGGGATGTCGGCGTAGGCGATGGTGTTGTAGGCGGTGAACTGCAGCGACTGGAAGAACCCGCCCACCATCAGCAGCCCCAGGATGGCCGCCGGCGGCCAGCCCGGCCGCATCAGCGCCAGCGTTCCCAGCAGGCCCGAGGCGATCAGCCCGTTCCAGATCATCGTGTTGCGGAACCCCCACCGGTGCAGCACCGGACGCGCCACGAAGCGCATCAGCATGGACCCCAGGCTGCCGCCGAAGGTGATGAGGCCGCTCGCCGCCGCCGACATGCCGAAGCCCAATTGCAGCATCAGCGGCAGTAAAAAAGGAATCGCCCCGGCCGCCACCCGGCTGAGGCCGCCGCCGATCACCGACAGCGCAAAGGTCGGCACCCGCATCAGCCGCAGGTCCAGCACCGGCGACGGATGCCGCCGGGCGTGCAGGACATACAGAGTTCCGGCCGCGATGCCTGCCGCAAGCACTCCCCCCCCCAAGGGCCAGCGACGCCCCGCCGCGGCTGATGGCCTCCAGCCCGGTGACCAGGCAGGCCAGGGAGATGCCGGACAGCACCAGCCCCGGGAGGTCGAAGTTGACCCGCCCCGGCTCCCGCACGTCGGCGATGAAGCGCAGGGCGAGCAGGATGCCCAGCACCCCGATGGGCACGTTGATGTAGAAGATCCAGCGCCAGGACAGGTAGGTCACCAGGAATCCGCCGACCGGCGGTCCCAGCAGCGGGCCGAGCTGCGCCGGGATCATCAGCCAGGTCATGGCCACCACCATCTCGGCCTTCGTCACCGAGCGCAGCAGCACCAGCCGTCCCACCGGCACCATCATGGCGCCGCCGATCCCCTGCAGGATGCGCGCCGCCACCAGCGTCGCCAGCCCATTGGCCTGGCCGCACAGGATGGACCCCAGCGTGAACAGCGCGATGGCGCCGCAGAACACGGTGCGGGAGCCGAATCGGTCGGCCACCTTGCCGCTCGCGGGGATGAATACCGCCAGGGCCAGCAGGTAGGAGGTCAGCGCCACGCTCAGCCGCACCGCCTCCGTCCCGAAGGAGCGCGCCATTTCCGGCAGCGCCGTTGCCAGCACCGTGCCGTCGAGTTGTTCCATGAACAGGGCGCTCGCGACGATCAGCGCCGTGGTGCGCGGGCTGATGCCGGGTTCACGGCGCCGCTCGTAGCGCGCCCGCGCCCGGCGGCGGATGCGGCGGCGGACCAGGGCATTGATCGCGGCCGTGACGGATTGACGGAGGGGCATCCCATAAGGTCGCCCAAACTCGCCGAGGCGTGAAGGCCGGACGGTACAGACCGGCTCCCACATCCATTGCACCTTATCATAACGCTGCTTATCTTGAGCGGTATGAGCCATCATGAACCCGACCTGCTGCAGCTGCTGGGCGATGTGGGCCGCATGCTGCGGACCGAGGCCGACCGTCGCGCCAAGGCGCATGGCATGTCGCGTGCCGGTTGGGTGATCCTGAGCCGGCTGGAGCGTCAGTCCGGCCTATCGCAGAAAGAGCTGGCGGAGATCCTGGAAGTCGAGCCGATCACTGTCGCCCGCCTGGTGGACCGCCTGCAGGCGAGTGGTCTGCTGGAGCGTCGGCCCGACCCGGCGGACCGCCGGATTTGGCGCCTCCATTTGCTGCCGGCTGCCGGACCCGTCTTGGATGAATTGGCGGAGCAGCGGGCGAGCCTGGTCGCCCTGCTCACCAGCCGGGTTGACCCGGCCGCCGTCGCCGTACTGACCGACGCGCTGCTGCACATGCGCGCCACCCTGTCCCGCCGCCCGGATGCTAATGCCATGCTGGCCGCCATTGAGGAAAACGCCTGATGTCGCAAGCTATCACCACCGCCCGGGACGTTCCCGAGGCACACTCCGCGGACGCCAAGCCCGTTGCCCCGCCGCGTAACCGCCGGCGCTGGCTGCGTCCGCTGCTCATGCTGGGCGGCATCGCCGCGGTGGGGGCGGGGTCGCTCGGGTTCTGGGTGAACGGCGGGCGATATGTTTCGATAGACAACGCATACATACGCGCCGACAAGGTATCCCTGGCGACCGACGTGTCCGGCTTAATCGCCGAAATCCCGGTGCATGAGGGCCAGGAGGTCCACAAGGGCGACCCGCTGTTCCGCCTGGATGACCGGCAGTTCCGCATCGCGCTGGACTCGGCCAATGCCAACCTGAACCAGACCCGGCTGCAGCTTGATGCCATGAAGCGCGATTACGAACGCCTGCTGCGCGACGTCGGCAGCAAGGCGGCGCAGGTTCAAGCTGACCAGGCCCGGTTCGACCGCGCCAACGGCTTGGTCGGCCGCGGCGACGTGGCCCGGTCCACCTATGACGACGCCCGGTTCCAACTGCTGGCGGACCAGCAAGCCCATGAGTCCGCGAAGGTCGCGGCACAGGTGCAATTGGCTCGGCTGGGCGGCGACGCCAATGCCGACCCGGAAACCATGCCGGCCTACAAGCAGATGCAGACCCAGGTGGCGGAAGCGCAGCGCCAACTCGACCACACATCGGTGCACGCCCCGATGGATGGAGTGGTAACGGGCGTAAACGCGGTGTCGCCGGGCACCTACCTGGCGGCCAGCACCGCGGCGTTCGGCCTGGTGTCGTCCGAGCACGCCTGGGTGGAGGCAAACCCGAAGGAAACCGAGCTGACCTGGGTGCGCCCTGGGGACAAGGTCGCCGTGACCGTGGATACCTACCCCGGACGGACCTGGACCGGCACCGTGGGCAGCATCGCCCCCGCGAGCGGCAGCGAGTTCTCCATCCTTCCCGCACAGAACAGCAGCGGCAACTGGGTCAAGGTGGTGCAGCGCATCCCGATCCGTATCCAAGTTGACCACGCCGCAGGCGACCCGCCGCTGCGCGCTGGGATGAGCGTAGAAGCCGACGTGGACACCGAGCACACGCGCAGCCTGCACGACCTGTTCTGACAGCATCGCCCAACCCTCTCCCGCAGGGAGAGGGAGCAGAAAACCGCCGCTTTGATTTGAGGCGATTTACATGAATCCCGTACCCAACCGCGGCCTCATCACCGTATGCGCCATGATCGCCACGCTGATGCAGGCGCTGGACAGCACCATCGCCAACGTGGCGCTGCCCTACATGCAGGGCAGCTTATCGGCGACCAGCGACCAGATCACCTGGGTGCTGACCAGCTACATCGTCGCGGCCGCAATCTTCACCGCGCCGGTCGGCTGGCTGTCGGCCCGGTTCGGGCGCAAGCAGTTGTTCCTGGTGTGCCTGGTGGGTTTCACCGCCGCCTCCATGCTGTGCGGCATTGCCCAGTCGCTGGAGCAGATGGTGGCGTTCCGCCTGCTGCAGGGCATATTCGGCGCGGCGCTGGTGCCGCTCAGCCAGGCGACGATGCTGGACATCTATCCGCAGGAGCAGCGCGGCTCGGCGATGGCGATGTGGGGCGTCGGCGTGATGGTCGGCCCGATCCTGGGGCCGACCCTGGGCGGCTACCTGACCGACCTCTACAACTGGCGCTGGGTGTTCTACGTCAACCTACCCTTCGGCGTGCTGGCGACGGCTGGGCTGATGCTGTTCCTGCCGAAGACCGAGGGCAAGGGCAGCCACCGCTTCGACTTCCTTGGTTTCGGCGTCCTGGCCCTAGGTGTAGCGGCGCGCAATGATGTACGCCTCGACGCGCAATCAAGGACGGTTTCCAGCGCACATTGGTTGAGACTG
>JAABUS010004736.1_pt1 | contig 19066 bp, 10 predicted proteins | sample 5560161 | NCBI WGS metagenome assembly JAABUS01 (sample SAMN10711885, study PRJNA513376) | rock metagenome | isolation source: Antarctica rocks | place: Antarctica: Victoria Land, Trio Nunatak nord | collected 2016-01-04 | reverse complement strand
AAGGAGCGCAGCATATGCTTAATTTAAGAGTGGTAAGAAAAAATAATGATTGGAACAAAATCATTGAACTCACAAAAGCAACTTCAAAGGCTGCCGCTTAACTGCGACAATTTGAAATGCACCCCAAATTAATTACAGTTATCTGAATTATATTATCTTTAGCAACTTAACTTTAACACCTCCGTAACGATAAGCTTATTATCAATGATGTTTATCACCCCGCCGAAAGCAGCTGGCACTCTTAATAATAAAAAACCATATCACTTCTTTCTAATAAAAAATAAATTAAAAAACATGAAACTAAAACGAATGCTTCGTGTCATGCCTTTTCAACTGTTGCTTTTTTTTGTATTTCAGCAAGTTATTGCGCAAAACAGAATAATAAAGGGTGCTGTTTCTGATGAAAAAAATAATCCTGTACCCGGTGCTACCGTTACAATCAAAGGTACCTCTGTTGGTACGGCTGCAGATTCTATGGGTGCTTTTACACTTACTGTTCCGGCTTCAGCCAAAGCATTAGTAATTTCTTCTGTTGGATACACTAATCAGGAAGTAAGCATCGGCAGTAAAACTACCATTGAAATTACATTAGCATCTCCCTCCCAAACTTTAAGCGATTTAGTGGTGGTAGGATATGGCACTGCCCGCAAAAAAGACCTTACCGGTTCGGTATCGAGCATATCCAGCAAAGATTTTAATCAGGGCCCAATTACTAACCCACTTCAGCAAATTGCTGGCAGGGCAGCAGGTGTAAACGTTTCGCAAACTGGTAGTGAACCTGGTTCAAGCCCAAGTGTACGAATAAGGGGTATAACATCTTTAATTGGAGGGAACGACCCTCTGGTAGTAGTAGATGGAATTCAGGGAAATATGGACTTATTAAGACAGGTACCGCCTAGTGAAATTGAATCAATAGATGTATTGAAAGATGCGTCTGCCACTGCAATTTATGGTTCACGGGGTGCCCCGGGGGTTATAATAGTAACTACCAGAAAAGGCAGGGCTGGAAAAACATCTTTAGAATACAGTGGCTCCGCTTCTGCAGATATGATACCAAAAAAATTAGATATGCTGAATGCAGCTGAATGGGGACAACAGGCAACAAAATGGAAAGTTCCTTCATCTGCTAATTTTGGTGCAAATACCGATTGGTATGACCTGCTTACCCGTACCGGGTTAACACAAAACCATACTGTAGCATTTGGCGGAGGAACTGATAACTTTAGTTACCGGGCTTCGCTTACTGCCATACTGCAAAGTGGCGTTGTAATTAAATCAAACTTTAAAAATTTCATTGGCCGTATTCAGGCTACCCAGAAAGCGCTGGAGGATAAATTGACGCTTACCATGAATCTGAATAGCGGTATTACTAATTCTTTAGGAAGCCCTAACAATGTAGGCAGGGCTGCATTTAGGTCCAATTTGATCAGTAATACATATATATCGAGACCAACCGATCCTATATATAAAACCGATGGCACTTATTTTAGTGACAACAATGTGTTTGAGTACTTAAATCCTTATGGTTTGGCACAAACAGTTGTAAACGAGGGACTGTTCAATAATTTGTTCGGAAGCCTTAGAGCCGATCTTGAATTGGTAAAAGGATTGACCATGGGCTGGTTTGGCAGTTGGCGAAAAGTAGATGAGAACTCGGGATATTATCTGCCTGCAAAATCAACTGACGCCAGTGCTATAAGAAACAAAGGCATAGCGAGTATAACCAATAAAAGGCAGGATGAGAAATTAATGGATATAAGCCTTAATTACAGAAAAAATTTTGGCGCTCACAATCTGGGGGCAACCGCTGTATATGAATGGCAGAATCAAACCTACCAGGGAAATTTTGCCCAGGCTAAAGGATTTGTAAATGATATTACAACATATAATGCATTGCAGAATGGCGATCTTAGTAAAGTAACTCCTGGCGATATTACTTCTTATAAAAATGACCGGGCTATTGTGTCATTTCTTGGCCGGGTTAATTATTCGTATTTGGATCGCTATTTAATAACTGCAAGTATAAGAAGAGATGGTTCATCTGTGTTAGGCGCTAATAACAAATGGGGCAACTTTCCATCAGCATCAATTGCATGGAAGCTCAGTGAAGAGCCTTTTATGAAGAACCAAAAAATGTTTTCTAACCTGAAATTACGGGCTGGTTACGGTGTAACCGGAAATATACAGGGGTTAAGTCCTCAGAAATCTCTTCAGTTGGTAGGTTCATCCGGGGTTACATATTTTGCAGGCTCACAAACTACCAATTTCATTATTACTCAAAATGATAACGCAGATATTCAATGGGAAACAAAGAAACAGGTAAATGCGGGGTTGGATTTTTCTATTTTAAAAAGCAGGCTTTCAGGTACGATTGACATTTATTCTGCCAAAACCACCAACCTTTTATTCAATTATACAGTTCCTCAACCTCCTTATCCCTTCCCCGATATTGTTGCCAATGTGGGCACATTGTCAAACAAAGGATTTGAGCTATCACTTAGTTACCTAACAATACAACGAAAAGATGTTTCACTTACGCTTGCTGGTAATATATCCTTAATGAAAAACAAAGTACTTTCATTAAGCGGAAGCATCAACGGGATACCCTTGAATACCAATTATATAGGCTGGGGTCCAAATTCATATTTAATAGAAGGCCAGCCTATAGGCACTTTCAATATCCTGCAGCATTCAGGTAAAGATTCTGTTAACGGGGAAACCATTATTGATGTAGATAAAGATGGAAAAATCGATCAGGGAAAAAACAGCAAGGACCGGGTGCTTAAAGGCTCTGCATTGCCTACCTATGTTTATTCATTTACGCCTTCTTTCACTTACAAAAACCTCGACATATCTATGGTATGGCGTGGTTCAGGTGGCAATAAGATCTACAATAATTTAAGACAAAGCCTTAGTTTATACGAAAACATAGGTAAGTCAAATGTGCTTAAATCTGCTGAAAATCTGGGGTTATTTACATCTAAATATGGATCCGACTTGTGGTTGGAAAACGGTTCTTTCTTAAGGTTCGATAACCTTACAATAGGGTATCGTTTTAACCTAAAAGATATTAAGTATATCAGTGGATTGCGTGTTTCTGCTACCGGTAATAATATTGCTTTGTTCACAAAATACACTGGCATTGATCCTGAATTAAATGTAAGCGGTTCGAATGGCTTTGGCGGTGATGGTGGTATTTATCCGCGTACCAGATCTATCGCTTTGGGATTAAATATAATTTTTAAATAATTCTAAATAATGGAGACAATGAAAAAAATACTAGTTATATCATCGTTTATTTTCACACTTTTTCTGGGTTGTACAAGAGTATCTGAAAAAGTTTACGACAAATATGCTGCAAACGATTTTTATAGCACGCCTGCCGGTTCAGATGCGGCCCTTGCAAGTGTATCATCACAGCTAAACAGTAATTGGGGAGCGAATTATATCGGGTTCGATAACTGCTGGTATGATCTAAACTCTTTCTCTTCGGATGAGCAGGTAATACCACATCGTAATACTGGTGACTGGCAATTGGATTTTTCTATTCTGTACAAACATACCTGGACTCCCAGTACCCCTGGTATCATCAATAATACATGGAACTGGCTATACAACTCAGTTTTTAAAGCTAACCTGGCTGTAGAACTGTTAACGAAGGCTAATATTGACCCTGCAAAAATTGCAGAAGCAAAAGTGTTACGCGCCTTCTATTATTATTTGCTGGTAGATGATTTTGGTGACGTACCCTTCTATACAGAGAATAATTTAACAGTTGATAAAATTCCGCAAAATAAACGCAAGGACGTTTTCGATTTTATCGTGAAGGAGTTAACTGAGAATATTGATAAATTATCTGAAACAAAGGGGGGTGCTTATTATGGAAGGTTTAATAAGTGGGCAGGATATACCTTGCTGGCAAAATTGTACCTGAATGCACAGGTTTACACAGGAACGCCTAAGTGGAACGAATGCCTTACGGCATGCAATAAGGTAAGCACGGGTGGGTTTACGCTTCATCCCGGCGGTGCCAACGCATCAAGCCCATTAGGATACCGGTATTATGAGTTATTTGGCGATAAGTGCCCTGATGATGAAACGATCCTGGCCATATATAACCAGGCAGGAGTTATTGGAAATATGATATATGGTGTAAGGGGTCTTATTTTCGATGATGGTGATAAGAGATTTAATCATTTAGGCGGATGGAACGGTACGGTTGTCGTTAAAGACTATGTTGACAAATTCGATGCAAATGATGTTCGCATAAAACAATTTATATGGGGTCTGCAGTCGTCAGGCGTAACTTATTCTCAAAGTATAGCATCTTTGGACAACCCGGGTGCAGGCGTAAATGAAGGTACCAGGAATTTGAAATTCTATCCTGCCGGTACAATTAATAACGGAGCATCCAACGATTTTCCTGTTTACCGGTATGCTGACATTTTGTTGATGAAAGCGGAATGTAATGTACGCCTCGCAAATGCAGGAGCCGCAAAACCTGATATAGATGCAGTAAGGATTCGTGCAGGTCTGCCTGCATTGACTGCAGCGCCAACTTTGGATGATATTTATAATGAAAGGGGCTTCGAATTAAATTGGGAAGGGCACAGGAGACAGGATATGATACGGTTTGATAAGTATTTGTTACCTCATGATTTTAAAGCTGTGTCACAGTCTTTCAGAAATTTATTCCCTATTCCTACTTCGGCTTTGGATGCAAACAAACTATTAAAGCAAAATCCGGGGTATTGAAATAAATAAATATAGCAAAGAGCTGAATATTTGAATAAAAGAAAAACACCTTCCATCAGACGGCGTTTTTTTCTCATTTTTTTTAAGAACCATTAAAAAATAATAGTGAATGAATTAATATCTTAAAATAAACCTCCCGGTATTTAGTGTTAAGTTAACACTAAAGTGGCGCGTTTTGCTTTCAGCCATCAGCTATCAGCCGTCAGTAGATCAATGTATAATAAGTTTCCTCCTGATACCTGATAGCTGACGGCTGATAGCAAATTTGTCAATTTACACTTAACTTAACACTAGTGTTTTCCTACATGATTAAATTATTGAAAAGTACGGGTATTATCAGAATAGCTTTTTTAAGCATTTTATATTTACAAGCTTGTACTTCTACTACAAACAATGTGGAGCCAATTTTTAAGGTATTGGATAATACACAAACTGGTTTAAACTTTACCAACAAGCTAATTCCCACCCAGCAGTTTAATATATTTAAGTATTTATATTTTTATAATGGCGGAGGGGTAGGTACAGGAGATTTTAATAATGACGGGTTAATTGACTTATTTTTTACTGCTAACCAAGGGGATAATAAATTATACCTCAATACAGGAAAACTCAGGTTTAAAGAGGTAACTGCTGAGGCAAAAATACCTGAAGATGGAGCATGGTCTACCGGCGTATCTGTAATCGATATTAATAATGATGGCTTACTCGATATTTATATATGCACAGTTGGTAACCACAAGATGCTGCAAAGCCATAATCAGTTACTAATATGCCTGGGCATTAATAAAAATGGCGTTCCTTCTTATCAAGACAAGGCAAAAGAATATGGTCTAGATTTTTCCGGCTTCAGCACACAGGCTGATTTTTTTGATTACGATATGGATGGCGATATGGATATGTATTTACTTAACCATTCTACCTACCAAAATAACTTTTTCGGCCCACGAAAGGAGAAGCTGCAATCTCACAATTCACTTTCCGGTGACCGGTTGTACCGCAATGATGGTGGAAATAAATTTACTGATGTTACAAAGGAGTCTGGGATTAATAGTTGCGTAATCGGATATGGTTTAGGGATCGCTACGGCTGATATTAACCTTGATGGATATCCTGATTTATATATCGGAAATGATTTCAATGAAAACGATTACCTGTATATCAACCAGCATAACGGAACTTTTAAAGATGAACTAACCGACAGGATGATGCATACCAGCCAGTTCTCTATGGGTGTGGATGTGGCCGATATAAATAATGATGCCTACCCTGAAATAATATCCGCAGATATGCTTCCTTATGATCCTTACATGTTAAAAAGAACTTTAGGAGAAGATAACTACGACATTTTTAATCTTAAAATTGGCTATGGTTATAATTGCCAGTATACAAGAAATAATTTACAGTTAAATTGCCGTAACGGCATGTTCAGTGAAGCAGGCTTATATACTGGCCTGCATGCAACAGATTGGTCATGGAGCCCTTTGTGGCTGGATTTTGACAATGATGGGCTGAAAGACCTTTTTGTAACGAATGGGATTTCAAAAAGATTGAATGACATTGATTATATCAGCTTTATTTCAAACCGGGTATTACAGGAAAAAATACGAACCGAAAGTCTGGATGAAAGGGATATGGATTTATTAGACAATTATCCAAAGATAAAAATACCTAACAAACTTTTTAAAAATAACGGTAACCTGCAATTTAAAGAGCTGGAGAAGGAGATTCAAAACCAAAAGAACACCTATTCTAACGGTGCCGTATATGCTGATTTTGATAATGACGGCGACCAGGACATTCTGGTAAACAATATTGATGAACCTGCTTTACTGTATGAAAATAAAAGTAATGATAAAAAAGAAAAGGCTTTTGTTGAGATAAAATTAAAAGGATCCGCACAAAATATAAATGCTATTGGCGCTAAAATAATTATGTATGCAAATGGTGGCTTACGCACCTATGAAAAATTTCCGGTCAGGGGTTTTTTATCGAGCATGGAAACACCTGTTCATATAGGATTGGATAAGACGAAAGTGGATTCCACTTTTTTAATCTGGCCTGATAACACCTATCAACCTATCCAGTTACAAACCGGTAATTCCCGGTTAACGATCAACTACCAAAAAAATCTTCCTAAATTTGATTACAGCCTGATTGCCGATTATTGGAAAAATCTTTCAAAACCAATGGAAGATATTACTTCGAAAACCAACCTGAGGTATAAGCATGAAGAAAATGATTTTCATGAATTCGACCAGGAGCCATTGATGCCACATATGTTGTCAACTGAAGGTCCGGCGCTAACGGTCGGTGATTTAAACCAGGATGGATTAGATGATGTGTTCATTGGTTCATCAAAAGGTAAAAAGAGCGTTATCTTTTTTCAGCAAAATTCAGGTAAGTTTTTTAAATCAAATCAACCTGACATTGAAAATGACAGTACTTATGAAGATGTAGATGCATGCATATCTGATGTAAACAAGGATGGATATCCCGACCTGGTGGTAGCCAGCGGAGGAAATGAATATTACGAACAAGCTTCTTATCCTGCGCCCAGGATATATTTAAATGATGGGAAAGGAAATTTAAGGAAACGTAATAATGCATTTGATAGTTTGTTTGTAAATGCATCCTGCGTTGTTCCTAATGATTTCAACAGCGATGGTAATACGGATCTCTTTATCGGTGGAAGATCGGTGCCGCATAATTATGGTCAGGTTCCTCAGTCATACCTCCTTCAAAATAATGGAACAGGCAGATTTACAAACGTTACAGAAAAATATAGCAAAGAACTTTCGCATATAGGTTTTGTAACAAAAGCGTTTTGGTTTGATTTGAATAAGGATGGACAAAAGGATTTGATTCTTTCTTTAGAATGGGGAGGTATCGTTGCTTTTATAAACCATAATGGAACATTCACAAAAAAAATATTGACTGACAAGAATGGCTGGTGGAATTTCATATTGCCTGTTGACTTAAACAATGACGGAAATATCGATTTGATTGCCGGTAATCTCGGTTTGAACAGCAGGTTAAAAGCATCAGACAAAGAACCGGTAAAACTCTATTATTCCGATTTTGATAAAAACGGGAAAAAAGAACAAATCCTGACGTATTATCTGGGAGGCCGTGAAATACCATTTGCAAACTATAGTGAATTGCTAAAACAAATACCCGTCTTGAAAAAGAAATTTTTGTATGCAGGTGATTTTGCAAAAGCTTCTCCGGAAGATATTTTCTCTGCTTCAAAACTTGCTAAAGCCGATGTGTTAACTGCCAGCTATTTTTCCAATGCGGTTTTAATGAATCAGGGTAATTTGAATTTCAGTATCAAGGCACTCCCCTGGGAGGCTCAATTATCTCCGTATAGGGATGCTGTAACAGTAAACGCTAATGATGATGGTTTTCCGGATATTTTGATGGTTGGTAATTATTATGAAAATAATATACAAATGGGAAGGTATGACGCTGATTTTGGAACTTTATTAGTGAATCACGGAGATGGATCATTTAAGGCGGAAAGCATCAATGGCCTTCAAATAAAAGGACAGGTGCGGCGAATCAGTAAGATCAATATTAGAAAAAATGAAGCGTTTATATTGGCAAGAAACAATGATAGTTCAATGGTAATCCGGTTTAAGAATCCTTGAATAGTAAAATTATAAAATTCATATGCTACTATATTCCTTCAGGCTTGAACGAATTTTGACCATTAAAAAATTATGAATAAGGATACACTATTCATCATTTATCCTGTTCAATAAATAAAGGGCAAAAGGTAAATAAAGTAAATCTTATGTTTGATGTGATTCTGGAAAACTGATTTAAGCATCTAAATGTTTAATGATAATGAAAAAAAATATTTTATTTGTATTGCTTGCTATTCTGTGGTCATGCAGTAAAAATCCAACTGTAGAAGACTCACATCCAATTTTGCCTGCAGACCCTGACCCATCGCAGTACGGTACTCCTTATAATAATGTTCCTTCAAGTCAGGATGTTACCTTATACCAGGTAAATATGCGGGTATTCAGTACGTCGGGTAATTTTAAAGGTGTCGTTGCCCGTTTGGATTCTATTAAAGCATTGGGAATTAATGTAATTTATTTAATGCCTATATATCCTGTAGGTATATTAAAAGCTGTAAACTCGCCTTACTGTATTCAAGATTACAAGGCTGTTAATAGTGAATTTGGAACACTCAATGATTTACGTGCTCTTGTTGATAATGCACACAGTAAAAATATGGCAGTAATACTCGATTGGGTTGCCAATCATACATCATGGGATAATGGATGGACAAATAATAAGTCTTGGTATCAACAGGATCTCAGTGGAAATATAATAAGTCCGCCCAATACAGGATGGAATGATGTAGCACAACTAAATTTCAACAATCCCGAAATGCGATTAGCTATGATTAAGGCTATGAAATACTGGGTACTTACAGCAAATACTGATGGATTCCGTTGCGATTATTCAGACGGTCCCCCAACTGATTTCTGGAAGCAAGCTATTGATACCCTAAGGAATATTTCTACTCATAAATTAATCATGCTTGCTGAAGGGACTCGAAGCGCTAATTATGCCGCCGGCTTTGATTTTAATTTCGGATTTAAATTCTTCGAAAATCTAAAAACTATCTTTAGTAATCAGGGGTCTGTTCAATTAATTGATAATTTAAATGTAACTGAGTATACTGGTGCCTCAGGTGATCAGCAAATAGTAAGATATATAACAAATCACGATGTTAATGGCTCAGATGGAACACCCTTAGAATTATTTGGTGGAGTAAAAGGTTCTATGGCAGCTTTTGTAGTTGTTGCTTACATGAAAGGTGTTCCAATGGTATATAACGGACAAGAAGTGGGAACTTCCTATAGATTACCCTTTCCATTTACATCTAAAAAAATCGACTGGACAATTAATCCGGATGTAACTGCTGAATACAAAAAGATACTTGCTTTTAGAAACAATAGTGCTGCAATCCGAAGAGGCCAATTACTCTCATATAGCAACGATGATGTTTGTGCTTTTACCAAACAACTGGGTAATGAAAAGGCATTGGTGATTGTCAATTTAAGGAACAAAATGGTAGATTATACTTTGCCTGCTGCTTTAGCTAATACTTTATGGATCGATGCCATGAATGGTAGCAATGCACCTTTAACAACGAAGGTTACTTTGCAGCCTTACACATACCTTGTTTTAAAAAATCAATAATAATGTGAATGTAAATCAGGTCATAAAGATTTAATTTACTTAACGAGCGATAAAAAATAGACTTTAAATGCTAAATATTATGCAGAAGCTTTTAATTTTCATATCCTTTTTATTAATTATTGCCTGTCTCAGTCCTGTTATTTCTATTGGCCAGGCAGTGGCGTCACTACCAACGCAACAAGAGCCAAAGCAATATGGCAAACCATTTAACAAAGTGCCTGACCGGCGTGATGTAACAATCTACCAGGTAAACATGCGTGTATTCAGTAAACAGGGAAATTTTAAAGGAGTACTGGCACGTTTGGATGCTATAAAAGCATTAGGTGTTAATGTAATTTACCTGATGCCTATTTATCCTGTAGGTATATTAAAAAGTTCAAACTCTCCCTATTGTGTAAAAGATTATAAGACTGTCAACAGTGAATTTGGTACACTTGATGATTTACGTGCTATTGTAAATGGTGCCCATCGCAGAAATATAGCGGTTATACTTGATTGGGTTCCCAATCACACCTCATATGATCATGAATGGATAAAGAACAAGGACTGGTACCTGCAAGATTCAAGCGGCAATATTATCAGCCCGCCAGGACATGGATGGAATGATGTAGCGCAACTCGATTTCCGTAATGCAGACATGCGCTTAGCTATGATTAAGGCTATAAAATATTGGATACTTGCTGCCAATATAGATGGTTTTCGTTGCGACTATGTAGATGGCCAACCTGTTGATTTCTGGAAGCAGGCCTTTGATACGCTAAAAAATATTTCTACTCATAAGTTACTCATGCTTGCTGAAGGCTCACGGAGCGCGAACTACACTGCCGGCTTCGATTATAATTTTGGATTCAGGTTTTTTGAGAATTTAAAAAAAATTTATAAGCTTGATCGCCCGGTGTCATCAATTGACAGTTTAAATATCACTGAATATGCCGGAGCTTCAGAAGGACAGCAAATTATAAGGTATACCAGCAATCATGATGTTAATGGTTCGGACGGTACTCCGTTAGACTTATTTGACGGAGAAAAAGGTTCTATAGGCGCTTTTATTGTTGCTGCCTACATGAAAAGTGTACCCATGATATATAACGGCCAGGAAGTAGGAACTCCGTTCAGGTTAACCTTTCCTTTTACATCTAAAAAAATTAACTGGACCATTAATCAAAATATAACTGCCGAATACAAAAAGGTTGTAGCATTCAGAAATAACAGCAAGGCAATAAGACGTGGTAAATTAACATCGTACAGTAATGCAGATGTTTGCGCTTTTACTAAACAGCAAGCTAATGAAAAGGTAGTAGTGGTTGCAAATTTAAGAAACAGAGCTATTGACTATCCTTTGCCATCAGCTTTAGCAAATACTTCATGGACAGATGCAATGAAGGGTGGTAATGTAAAATTAAAAGGTAATGTCACTTTGCAGCCATATTCTTACCTTGTATTAAAAAATAAATAATGTTATGTTAACTCTAAATTGACGTACCGCTATCAGCTGTCAGGAGAAAACTTTTTACATATTGATCTGCTGGTGGCTGATCACTGACAGCTAATATCAATTCAATACATGATTTGATTGATAGTTGCTTACAGCACAAGACATTCATGTTTTCTCAAATTATTAATAACGAAAGTTAAATTTTCTAAAATCTCCGCACAACTTTTGTAAATACATCTCTGGCGTATTATCTTTAATCAAACAGGTTCAAATCCACCCTCCCGATAATGAATGGTTATGATGTTATGACAAAATATTTACTGGTGGTGTTTTTATTAATTGGATGTATTTCCCTGAAAGCGCAAAATAAAATTCTTTCACTGCCTCCTAATAATGAAAAAATATTGCAAAATTGTGGTTCAGACATCATGCTCCATGAACGGCGTAAAAACCCTCAGTTTAAAGCAATGGAAGACGAGATGAATGCCCGCATATTAAGAGCAACCAGAACTCTTGATGACACAATATATACGCTGCCTGTCGTTTTTCATATTATCATGCAGAATCCTAACAGCATCACAGACCAGAACGTGGTGAATGAATTAAAAACCCTGAATGATATCTTTAGTAAGACAGGCGCTTATAGTTCCAGTGCAGGAGCAGATAGCAAAATAAAATTTTGCCTGGCACAAAAAGATCCTGATGGTGGCAGTACAACAGGTATAACAAGAACCACATCTTTTTTTGGAGCAAATCTTGAACAGCTTATAGAGGATGATAAACTCAAAAACCTGGTGCAGTGGAATCCTTCCCGTTATATAAATATCTGGCTTATTACCAATATAGTAACAGAAAACATTGCTACTTTCAATTGCGGTATATGGAACCGCCTGGGAGAAAGCGGCTATGCATACCTCCCTGGTTCCCAGGCTAAACTAGATGGTATCGTTATTGCCGGAGTTGGAGACCCTATTACCCTGGCACATGAAATGGGTCATTATCTTGGTCTTTACCACACTTTTGAAGGCCTTGGCTGTGTTAACAACAATTGTGAAACGGATGGTGACCGGGTATGCGATACGCCACCCGATGCTTTCACAGGCAGTTCGGGTTCCTGCAATAATCCCCCAAATTCATGTTCCACTGATACCCTTTCCAATCATTCGAACGGCTCATTTTTGACGGATGTTCCCGACCAAATCGCCAACATCATGGACTATGGAAATACTGCCTGCCACAATGAATTTACAGAAGGACAGGCAAAGCGAATGCGGGCAGCTATTGTAACGCAGCGCAGCCAGCTGTTGCAGAATGAATGCGATAAACCCTGCGCTGAAAATACCATAGCAAATTTTACGAGGAACAATTGGGACCCTGTACCCGGTGATGTTATTCAGTTTACAAATACAGGATCAGGCGCTTCAAATTTTACATGGTACATAGATGATGTTCCTGTTAATGCTACTGCAAACTTTTCCCATGCTTTTACCGGCAACGGTAAATATAAAGTTATGCTCAAAGCATATAACAATGACCCCGGCTGTTATGCAACTTATTCAGATTATGTAATAGTTACCTGTGGCACCCACGCAAGATTTTTTGCGGATAAAAGAAGCATCGCATCAAAGATCCCCGTATATACCGATAGTATGAGGTTCATAAACAATTCAGTGAATGCAAGCACTTACCAATGGCTTATGAAACTAAACGATGAGCCGGAACAAACAATAAGTACCAGTAAAAATTATACGCATGTATTTGCAAACCCCGGAAATTATACGGTTCGTCTTATTGCTACAACTGTAAGCTGTAATGATACTACGGAATACCTTCCTGTTTCTGTTGCCGATCCAACGCAGGATGGAATCATGAATTTTACTACCGGCCAGTGCTACCAGCAATCAAAGATCAGGGTAATGGTGCAGGTGTGCAATTATGGCTATGCACCCATCCCTGCAAAAATTCCAATATCATTTTACGATGCAGATCCCCGGAATGGTAATGCGCATAAAGTAGGATCTGCCTTCTTTTTCCCTGATGCAATAAAAGGCAACTGCTGCAGTGTTAGTTATCCGTTCATCATTGATAGTGTACCCGGACTTAATCAACTATATGGTGTGTTCAATGATAGCGGAACTACCATACCACTCCGGTTACCCAATACCGGCCTGCTTGAAACAAACTACAAAAACAATATAAGCTTCATAAATAATTTACAGGTGCAGGTAACCGTTATACCTGCAGCCGCTACACTACTTCCGGGTGATACATTGCAGCTTGGTGCTCAGGTAATTAACGGGTTTGGCTCACCTTCTTATTTATGGAGTAGTCCCCAGGATCTTAACTGCACTACCTGTCCGGATCCATATTTTATAGCCGCTAAAAAAGTATATACCGTAACCAAGCAACTGGTTGTTACCAATGCATTCGGGTGCACAGACACTTCACATACAATAATAAAAATTCCTCCTTATGATGATTTTACAATAACCACAGACAGCATCAGATGTGCAGGTACTGATAGCCTGTACGGCTGGTTCACCCTTTGTAACAGTTTTATAAGAGGCAATATACCAAAAGGCTTACAAGTAGCTTTGTATGATGCAGATCCGGCAACTTCCAATGCTCATTTATTAGGGCCCGCATACACAGTAAGCCAGTCACATAATGGTACATGCTTTTCTTTTGTTCATCATTTCAAACGAACCGGTGCCGGAAGTATTTACGCTGTTGTAAATAACCGTGGGCTATCCGTTCCCGTTAGTTTTCCATCAGATACTACACTTGCGGAAAAAGATTATTCAAACAATACTGCATCCTTTAATTACCAGGTTGAAACTGTATTATTACAACCGTCGGATACCATTGTTTTCAGAAAAGAAACAGTACCTATCATTATCAAAACTCCTGTCTATGACCCCTCCTCTGTCTTATGGTTACCTGCAAATGGATATACCTTAAGTTGTTTTGACTGTGCCGGTCCGGTTGTAACCGTTAAGGATTCATCAACCTTGCAAATGCAGATGAATAACCGTTATGGTTGCCTGATTAAAGGCAAGGCTGCATTACATATTTTCCCGCCTGACTTAACCATACGAATACTTGAAACAAGTTGTTACACCAATACCACCACTCTTGTTAAGTTTACAATTTGTATGAACAATGCTTATGATAGCGTAAATCCCGGGATACCTGTATCATTTTATGACGGTGATCCAAAAAATGGTAATGCCGTTTTATTAGGCCCTGTTTTTTATACTAAGGGAAAGCATCCCAACAACTGCGATACTTTGTTTCATATTATATCATCCCCCACTACTTTCAATCTTTATTCAGTTGTTAATGACAGGGGAAATACTCCGGAGGTAATCTCTTCTCTCTTTATTAACGAAACCGATTATTCAAATAATGCCGCTGATACAATCACAAAACGTTTTTCTGCTTATATAATGCCCAAAGACACTACTGTTTTTCGGTTTAACCAGGTGCAGCTAACCGGTTCTGTAATAGGCGGAAAACTTTTATCCAGTACCTGGAAACCTGCGGATTTTCTTTCCTGCTCCAATTGCATTGCTCCTATTGTTACACCGGCTCATTCACAAAAATATTTGTTTATCGCCCACAATGAAAACTATTGTGTTGATACGGCTTATACAGATATAAAAACTTTTGCAGGCGGGATGATATCCATACCTAATGCATTTACTCCCAACAACGATGGAAACAATGATGTGCTCTATGTTATAGGCAGCAAAGATGTATCAGTTGTAAAAGAGTTTGCTATTTTTAACCGGTGGGGACAAAAAATATTTACAGCAACCAATGTGCCAGCTAACGATCCCCAATTTGGCTGGAACGGTTTAATAAACGGGCGGCTTGCCGCCGGCGATACGTATGTTTATGCAGCCAATATTCAATTTGCTGATGGCAACACCCGATTATTTAAAGGAACCGTGATATTGATAAGATAAAGTTTATTTTTCGTAATAATGACATCATTACTGCAACGATGATTGTTTTTGTTAATGAAGGGAAGGGAGCAATACCAGCTGGTATTGTTTTCCTGATAGTTGACGGCTGACAGCTATTTATACCTAAACCGTTTTGATCCTTATATCAAAAACAAAGTCCTTTATTTCTATGATTTTGCACGTTGCCGACAGCAGATGCCGGGGATTAATCAAATAATTAAACTCTTCAGGAATCACGGAGGAAGGAATCTTAATGACAGCATGAGATTTCCCATTCAGCAAATGTGTTCCAAAGTCTTTTGCCGAGGATGGCAAAGGAGCCGTTTTCCAATCTCCGGATAAATCACGAATTTTCGCTTCCAGGATATCATGTGGAATTTCAATTTCAACCATACTTAAGTAACGAAGTATTCTATCAATACTAACATTAACAGAAAACTCCAGAACAGCAAGAGACCTGCTCTGAGATGTGTACATGCATGGTATGCCTATGTGGTTCCATCTTCCACCATGAAGACGGGCACCCTCACCCGATAAATCATCTGCATATTTTGTATTTACTACTCTGTATACACGCATGCTTCAGGAATAAACACCATGCTCAATCCGTCCTATAACATGTTTTACTTCTTCTCTCCCGTATTGGTTATCCATTACCTGGTAAGGCGATTTTCCACCAAAAGCGGGTACAGGTTGAAATATCCACTTATTAAATTCTTCTTCGCTTCCAAACACTTCATAACCGTAAGAATAGATATCAGCAAGACTCATTATTTTTTCACTCAGCAAAGAGCCAAATTTCTCCGTACCTTTTTTTCCGATCAAAGTGGCTCTGGCGACATGTAAAATATAAGATAACTGGTCATAGTCCAGGCCGGCTTTTTTCTTCAATTGCTCCAGCTCTTTTTTAGTAATCCCCTTTCTGGTTGCTTCCATTTTTTCGATAGTAGTCATTCTGTTTTCAGGCCTGTGCGCGGATTGCATTAAAACGGAGCCTGCATGGTAGCCTTTAGTTTCTTTTACCAGACCCTTGCTGTGAGGATTACTTATTTTTACCCCGCCATAAACTGTAGATCGTGAATCTTTAGACATGCTTGTTTTTGGATCCATGCGCACAAATTTACCAGACGATTTATCTACTTTAACTGCCCGTTTTCCGTAACCTCTTATATTGCCATCTATTTTGCCACTTTTTGCCATAATACAAAATTTTACTAATGTAGTACAAAAGAAGACTTTTAAATATAAACGTACAAAAGATTTGATTGTTTTAGGTTTTAATAAAAATCTCTTTACTTATTGATAGTACCCTTTAGAAGTCCTGAATAAAGAAAGTCTTTAAGCCTTATCTTGAAGACGCCGACTTCCGAAGTCTTGACTATCGGCATCTTACAATACGGCCTCAGACTTCGAAAGTCTTGAATGAATACGCTGTCTCTTATATCTTAAATTTCATCTGTTGTGGAGATTTCTTATTTAAGACTTTCGAAGTCTGCGTTTGTATTGAACGTTGTTGAAATTTAAGACTTCGGAAGTCGACGTCTGCATGGTAAGTCTCAGAAACATCGTCCACTCAAGACTTACAGGTTAATTTATCAATGCTTACTGCTGATCTTCCTTGGCATTTTTATAGTTACATCAGATCCTTTGGCAAGAAACACCGATACGGGTTTTTTATCCTTGATGAATGGAACAAACTCTTTACCATATAATTTTTCAATGTCGCAGGAAAGAAGGTATTCAGTAACCGGATACACCTGCCAGTGTGGATGCTCCAAAGAATATTCGATAGTAGTATTTACGTTTAACTTATTATAACCATAATAATGTTCAAATATGAATTCTTCTTCAGATCCTGTTTGTATGTCCTGTAATTCAGGCACTGCTTTTACCTGTAATGAATTCCATTGCGTATTTTTAATTTTCCAGTTATATTCAACCTGCAGTTCATTGCCAATAATTTCTACCTTATGATTTAATAACGCTGTACTGTAATGCTCATTATAAAATGCGTTGGCAATACCGGCAACCAAAGTGCTGGGTACGATCTCTGAAATAAATCCCACTCCCCTTTTCCAGGTACTACCATCAAAATGCCTGATATAATAGCGAAGATTCACTTCCTCAAACTTCACGAACCCCGGCCAACGTATTCCCATAACCCTGGTGTTATTAAAAAGAAATCCTACTACGCTCACCAGGGCTTTGCCGTTAAAATAATCGACTTCAGTATAAGGAGGCAAATGTTTCGCTAATACTATTGGATCAACTTCGTAATTAAACATTGCCAGGTATTCCCAATGCGCTGATAAAAATATTGAAGGCATGTTAACTGATTTCTTCCTGATTAATTCCCATATAATTATTTATGAAAATGACTAACATCAAAGTTGTAAAAATGTTTCAATCTGCAGTTGAAAGGAACTTAGTGTTATAACATGTAAACTTTTATTGTTAGTTTGCAGGAGAGATTAGGAAAGCAGCTACAGATGGTTGTTTAATTATTCAGGTCAATATTTCCTACTCAGTAATAATTTAGTTTGCACCGTATTTAATATAATATATCCTTAACGTGATTAAAAAATTACTATTTATTCTCTTCATGGTATCAGGTATGAACCAGTTTTTACAAGCACAGGATCCTTTACTGTATGGAATATTCCCGGTTAACAATAGAAAAATAACGTATGAAAATAATGTGTCCATTGATAGTGCAAGCAAAGATGAATTATTTAAGAGAGGCCGGGACTGGGCACTTAGAACTTATAAAGCTCAGAAAGATACCAATCAAATTGAAGATAAAGAACAGGGATTATTAGCCTATAATGGATATGTTAGGGTATTATTCACTGAGCCAGACAGGAGGGTAGCCGCGGAATGGAATTGCTGGCATACTATCAAAATATTATGCAGTGATAACAAGGCTAAAATTATTATAACAGATCTTGAGCAAAGAGCGCCTTCCGGATATGGTACCATTACTTCCGTAAAAATTGAAGGAATAAAAAGTAAAACGGATAGTTTACCAAAATCTGTTTTCTTTGGTAAAAATAATAAAGCAAGATACTGGAAAACGGAGCTTGTAAGTCTTAGGGAAATAGACAGCAAATTAAAAGCGCTTATTGCATCTTTGGAAAAATCATTGAAGTCAGGTAAGCCCGATTGAATTTAATCTAAAACCTTAGTGGCTGATATTCCATCCCCTCCCCGGAGTAATGGCACTAACTTAAGTAAATATTCAATAAAAATAAATGTTGTTTAGTTCAATGATGAATGAGCGGTACGTTCCCCTCCTTTTTCAAGGAGGGGACGTTCGGAAACGATGTGAAGCACGTTTCCAAACGGGGGTGGTTACCGGCTTTGATTGCTTGAACTGGTCGTTTAGGTGAATGTATTGATTGCAAGTTATTGACTACTTACAGTTAGTAACCACCCCCGTTGACTTAAGTGCTTCGCATCTTAAGTCAACGTCCCCTCCTTGAAAAAGGAGGGGAACGTACCGCTCCTTCGAAAAACGTTGACTACGAACTTAATTGAATACTTAAAACCTTAATTTAACGTGAGTTCGGCGGTTAATTACTTGGTAAATATTAGATTAAGGCTAAATTTTTTTGAAATAAAAAAGTTCAGAGCTAAATTGGATAAGCAAAAAACCACAATTTATTAAATGCTCTGAACTTAT
>JAABUS010004735.1_pt1 | contig 19067 bp, 27 predicted proteins | sample 5560161 | NCBI WGS metagenome assembly JAABUS01 (sample SAMN10711885, study PRJNA513376) | rock metagenome | isolation source: Antarctica rocks | place: Antarctica: Victoria Land, Trio Nunatak nord | collected 2016-01-04 | reverse complement strand
ATACGGAGTAGTCCCGTGGAGCCTTCTCTGCCCACTCCGCTCCGCTTTCATAATTAATATCTCGGTGCTGAAATACGAACCACGCGCACTGAACATCATCGATCTCACTTCTTAATGGCCCGAACGGCAAACTAACCCTACGCCGGACTTGCCTCCGCTAGGCTTGCCCAACAACTTTCCAGCATGATCTACAAAACAGCGTAAGAGCCAGCAGTTCGATCCGGGTCTACTGCCCAGAGGGAAGTTCTCTACGAGTTGCAGCTCTTCATTTTAATATAGTTCTATCTGGCCCCCGATTAGGATTCAGGTTGGACATCTGTTTAGAATATACAGAAATAGACTCTCCTTTCTGCGACCTCTTGTGCTCGGTGCCGCGTAAGCCTACCCCTTCTGAATACTGCTCTTTTTGTGTCATTGCACTTTTAGTGTTTTGCGTGCCCCTTTTCCCTCGGAGATATTCTATGGTCGACAAAGGGATGATTTGGAACCAAAGTCCCGGAGACTCGAACAAGGTTGTGTCCTAGTTCAGGAAACACCACGGATGACCGGCTCAACTGTACTCTGTATCCACGGCAGAATATTTTCAGATTCTCCTTCCAATCTCTTCCTCTTCCAGAAACCCGCCTAGACCTCACGTCTGCTGCTCCTGTTCATGTTTTCCCACAGTCTATAGCTCTCAACCTTTCCAGACCCCCTGAAAATCCAGCACTGCAACCATGTTCACGGCCTGTCAATATACCTCATACCTCTCATATCATTGCTCTCCAACGCATATGCTCTAATGATAACGCCATCGCCTTTCTTGTATACGCTCTGAAGCCTGCTTCAGCTGACTGATTCACATTCTACCGAATACGAAAATAAGAAATGAATATTGCTGAACATGACGCCCTGCCTTCTCAAGCAACAAGAAGAAGCATAGAATACTGAAATACCAAGACAGGAACTTTCAAACCCCCTTTCCTTCGCCCGTTGCTATCCCCTTCCTTCTCCTCACCACAAAAGCACGCATGAGCCCTACGTTCACAAACTATCTATCCTATGCTCACTTGTCCAGTTGATCTCTCTCCCGGCCCCCCCCAAAACCACAACCACCACCAGTCCCTCCACAACCCCCTTCTCCCCCTCCACCCGACCTACCTACGCAAACCCACAATTCCTAACCCTCCAATCCCCAGCCCCACCCCATTCATACTCACGGTTCAAGAGTCCGAATCATACCGTTCGAAAAAACCATCCCATCCGACAACGAACCCTCCATCCCATAACCCATCATTCACGCCTTCGACGATCGTTGGAGCCTAAAGTCCAGAATCCGTAGTGTTGCTGCCCTCCATCAACGAATTCCGACTCTGAGCTGCCCTCGCTGATAGGTGAAGCAGGCTTATGCTACCAGCCTACCAGCCTACCAGTAGAGGTGTTCCAAAAAAAAAAAGAAGTGGAGTGGAGTACAGTAATACGAGAGCGCTTTGATTGCCAACACGCCAGCTACTCTCCTCTCTCATCTTCTGTCTTTTACAACAACAACAACAACAATCATGCGAAATACCCCGGTTCAGCTCGCGGTATTCCTCTTCTCCCTTGTCTGCGCGTTCCATGTCGGCGGAGCTTTTGGGGGGAAAAAGGAAAAAGGAAAAAGGACGGTTTCGGATCTTTGATATATGTGCAGTGGCGTTCTTGGAGATGGGGTTTCGGGGGAAGGGGGGGGTGGAGTTTTCGGCTTTTGCACAGGGAAGAATGAGATGTCGAGCTCAACCTATCCATTCCTTCGTGCCCTCGAACCTCTGTCCCTCAAGCATACTTCCAATCCACCGACTCTCATCGCCCCCCACCAACCCACCCAATCGACTTCCTGCACGCACGCCTCTTACCTCATTTCTCACCCCCGAAAGATCAAACCAGGCCACCTACATACACCAAGGAAAACCCCCCAACACCTTCTGTACCTGGGAACCGGACAATCTAATTTAAAATAAATAAAGAAAGAAAGGTACGGGCGGGCAATAGACTGGCACACACAGATGGTATGAAAGATCCGAATGTACAAATTATATGTAAATCCAAAAATCCCACCCACCACCACCACCACCACCTCTCTCTCTCTCTCTCTCACTCCCTCTCTCTCCCCCCAGCAACCGCATTCCCATCCAAAAAACAACCTCCTACACAAAAAAAACCACAAACAAAGCTCACCCCCGCACGTTTGGAGGCAGAGCGATAGCTACCAGCCCATCAAGATCCAAAAGACCATTTACGGGAAAGAGGGCTGTGATTTCTATACGACGAGGGCGCCAACGGGCCCGGATGTTTTGGGGGGGAGGAGAGGAGACGGGAGAGGGCAGAGCGGAGCATAAATCTGTAAAAATCCCCACCCCCAATCCATCCATCCGCGCACAACCATTAAAAAAAACCAAAACCTCACCATCACCATCATCGTTTTTAGCTGCGTTCAAAAAAAACAGGGAAGGACAAGGGCGGGCCAGAACCGAAGTGCGAATGGGGGGGAGAGGTGGAAACTGACCTCGGTGGTGGTGGTGGTTGTTGTTGTTGTTGTTATTATGGGATGCTATGTAACCTAGAAGAGAGAGAGAGAGATAAGAAAAAGCGGACGACACTGCATGCATGCATGCATGCACACGAAAAAAAGAACCAAAACGAGAGAACGAATCGCATTGAATCGAATACCCTAAAACCCAGCAGCAACAACGACGTCCCCCCCCCTCCCAAATCGTCACCAGCAGGAGGAGAAGGAGGAGGAGGTAAATATCCGTAATCGCAAAAAGGGCGTGTGTGCACACATACATGCACCCAAAAGGAATAGCGGTTGCCGAAAATGGAAAACAAGCGTTATAAAGAGTGGGGGGGGGGGGGGGGGGGTAAAAACGGTCATTTTCAATGGGGGTTCTTTCTTTCTTCTTCTCTTGAGCGAGAAGAAGAAAGGCAGCGCTGCCTTGAGTAGATAATGTGCGGCTTTTCGTAATGTAAAGAAATGAAACACGCACGCCTTCGTGACCGAGATGCCTAGATGGATGGGCTCGTGGGTTATATAAAACAAAGAGGGTTGGGAAATATCTTCACTACGGAAAAAAAGAGAGGTCCCTAAAGGGGACTCCGGACGCCGGTTCGTGTCAACGTATTAGAAAGGTTTGGAGTATATGCGTCGCCTGCGTCCGTTGTTGCTTTGTTCGAGGATGTGCAACCCATCCCCCGCTCCGACGCCAATCGCACGCCGTCTGCACACCTCTACCTCTCAATGACGCGACTCAAGCCCCTCAACACGCCTCTCATGCCCACCCCCTCCTCACCCCCATTCGCCCTCCTGACACCCTCCCTCTCCCTCTCCTCCAAGGCCTCAGCGCTCATTCCCAGGACTTCATCCGCGACCCGCTCGGCTGCGTCTTTGTATGCTGAAAGCGCGTGCACGTTCCCTGCGAATTTGTCAATCTCGAATTCGAGGGCGGAGGTGACTTTAGAGAGGCGGGCTGTGGTGGTTGATTGGAGGGACGTGGAAGAGGCTGTGGTGGTAGATTTTGAGTCGTCAGTGGTGGCTTTTGAAGAAGTGGCGGGTAGGTCGGTTGTAGTGAAGGGGAGGGCTGTGAGGGCCGCTATTTGTGATTCGGAGGAGAGGAGGGTGGGGTCGATGGAGGTGACGTTGGGGTTGTTTGACGGAAGAGGGGGAAGAAGGGGTTCTGAGGTGGGAGGGCGGAGGAGAGATTCCCAGGTTTGCCGTTCGGTGTGGAGGCTGTGGATAGCGTGTCATTAGTGACTTGTTCAAGAAGCAGGAGCAGAGAGTTAAAGAGGTATTCACCGGGCGATCTGTTGCTCTAGGTCTTGGATTTTGGCGAGATTCGACATGTTTTTGGGATTAGGCCCTGGAGGTTGCGGAGGCGGGGTGGAATCCTTCTGTGCAATTGTTAACGCCCTCTATACACCTCCTAGAGACAAGTAGTGCATACCCTCCCGAACCAGTCCGACAGTTCGGACTTTGTCGAGAAATCCTTTAGCAGTTGCTGCTGTATCTCCCGCGCTATCTATCGTTACCATCTAGCTTCTCAGCCCTAGAGCAGCTAAACATACCTGCTAGTCTGGCATGACTATCTGCTGACGAAAACGATGGCTTGTCGCCCAGAGCTCTCGTCCCACACCAAGTTAGAAGCTGCCTCATTCGCCGTGGTTCCGAAAGTCCGTTCGCTTCAATGTGCTTATAAAATTCCGAACTCTCTACTTCATCATGCGGTAAAGCTAGGTCTCAGTTAGCGGTCTTCTCTAGCCAATTCACAAAGGCTTCCTACCGTTGGATTTCCCGCCATCGATCAGTGAACTTGCTCTCCGCCCCCGCATGCCTAGACTGCTCCTGCGTTGCCCTTCACCGGATCCTTTTCTCATCTCTTGATTCCTGCGGATAACCGGGGTATCTGCGAATGGCAAGGAAACCTTGGTAACTTCATGAGACCTTTCCACCCGCGGTGATCCTTCCACAGGCTCAGTTCTTTGCTGGAGTTCTTCACGATCATGTGCGGCAGTAGACGTTTCCTCTCTTTCCCTTGCCTCGTGGTCAGACTCTTTCTCCTTCACCCTCCTCTTCTTGGGATTAAGCGGCGGTGGACTCGGGGCACTGTGTTCCCCACTGTGCCTCGCACTTCTTCTCCGCGGCTTTTCAACCCCTTCTTTCACTGCAGGGACATTGCTAGATGGAGCAGGGGATTTCTTCCGCGTTTTCTTCACAGGTGCTGTTCTTGGTTCCGGTTCCGGTCTTTCCTCCTCAATTGGTGGTACTTTAGGCTCGGCCTTCGCCCTCTTGAACGTGAAGCCATCAGATTCCTCGTCGTAGACTGCCCATGTTGTTAGCTTTACCATCCAATCACTAGCAGAGCGCCCGTATTAAGAGGCTGTGTGCGCCCAATAAGGTCTCGTAGTCTGATAACCTGCTCTGGGGGTGGACGGACCAATTTTCCTCTTCCCTCGCCCTCCCTTCGCATTCGTACCAGTACCATTGATAGATGCCTTTCCTTGTTTCCCACCCACTCCATTGCTCTGACCGCCCTTTGCTCGTTCTGTGCCATGACCAACGCCGTTTGCAACATGCAGGTCCTCCTTCTCTGGCTGCCGTGCGCTAAGTCTTCTGGAGCTCCGTCGCGGTTCACTCATCATATGCGGGTTAGACAGAAGCTGTAGCGGAGAGCGCGTCGCGTAGGTGGTCATTGATGCTCTAGTGACAGTGAAGATGGTGGAAGATCAAGCGCGTGTTCGATGCGGCCCTCCGGAGGTTACCAGTGATTTTGCCAGGAGGTTCGTTAGATACAAGCGACCAAGACTCGCGTCGTTACAGTTGATATTGATACCTGTAACGAAGGGCAGGTTAGCTACGGTCAGTCGCAATCCCCATTAGATATCCGGGGGAGGGGAGTAAAGTGCATGTTCCAATGTTGTTGTCTAAGCGCGCCTCGGCCGCTTGAACCTAGGCTACAATGAGGATAGCGTCAAAAGCGTTTACCTTTTCAACCCTCCTCAGATACCAAACGATAGCTTCAAGAACGTGCTGTATCATCATGTGGTCTATTCTATTCCTTAACATCAAAGGACTGCTTGACAATCAATCGGCTAAATACTCATACTAGCCTGATGTCCTACAAATAACGACATGTTTCTCCAGAACGCGCAAGCAGCGACTCGAATCTAAGGGGACGCTGTACTAACAATTTTATTTGGTATATCTATAAACACTCGAGCCATCCAGTCGTATTAACCATCAGAGGCGCATCGAAGTATATACTCAGAGTTTACTTCATCGAAGCAGGCCCGCCTAATTCGGGAGCTAGGCTTCCTTCTATCCTCCGCTTCGCTTCCTGCCTCTCTTCCATAGTGATGTTTTCCTCTTTTTTCCGCATATCGGGCGTGTGCTGCAATTGATCAGGATGATGTCCAACAGACATGCCAACGCGGACCTACAAGACAGTCAGCACTGAAAATCTTAAGATTGCCGGACATAGTTACCAAAGTCTCCAAGGCTCCCTTTGAATTTTCGATAAGATCATCGTCAAACTTCATTGTACCAAGCTCGAAGAGAACCAAGAGTGTACTTCCCCCAAATTTGAAATACCCAAGCTCTTCCGCTCTACCAACTCTCTCACCCCTCTTCCTCGTGATGACTGTACTACCAACCATCATTGCTCCTACACAGATAACCATCACCCGGCCGTGAGCCACCGAGTTGATGGGCACGACGACTCTAACATTCTCGCTGTATACATCAAGAGCAGATCGGATAGCCATAGGATTGACCGTATAGTATTCGCCACTAATCAGCTTTGGCTCATCCATTATCCCATCAACGGGGACGTGGAAGCGGTGATAATCCTGAGGCGCAAGCCGGAAAATACCCAAGGCACCATTTATATATCGCTTAGCATCCTGAGGATAAGCATTCCCGAGTAGCCGCTCAACAGAGAACTCCCGACCCTTGACCCAGATTTTCGTAGCTTCCTCCAGGTTGTTGAAAACCACACAACGAGAGTCTGCAGGTGAAACAATGATTCTTGGGTTACCAGGCGCTGAGCATGGTCGTGCATTTGGTTTGAGTTCCCTGTAGAAGAATTCATTGAAGTTCTTGAATTCCTTAACGGACTTCAGAACCTCATTCATATCGAGCTGATGGAAGTTTATAAAGCCCTGGATATATCTTGCCGAAGCTGGATCGTCGTATTTTTTACCTTGTTTGATGCTGAGTGATTTTAAGAGTTTCCGAACTATCAAAGGTCAGCAATACGCCAGCGAGCCCCCTTGGGCGGACTTACTTCGTTTCTTCTCCATGTCCCTGCTCTTCAGTCCTTTGTACATTAGACGAATGCCTAATCTGACATACACACTCATCCTCTCTTCGTTGATTTGCCCAGTAGTCCTATCTTGCACCAGAATATTCGCGGAATTGGCACCAAGCTTGTAGCCACCGTAAGATATCTTTGTAATTACCTTGGAGTACCATTTACGTTGTGCCTGGCTCGATGTGACGAAGCCAGCCATGACAATATTATTTACTTGCCGCCAGTCCTGACTAGCGCACGTTGCAATATGAGTAATAATATCAGCATCCGATTTCTTATTGAGACGCGGCTGGTGACAAATCGGGCATTCACGAATCTCTATTACATGCTCTTCTCCTAGCTCATCGGTGAGATCATCCTTCTCGACATGATCACCAGTTTCACCTGGCGAGCCAAGATATTCTTGTGCAATTGCAGGAACAGCAGAACGATTTGGTTGCTCATTCAGCGGTGTATCAGCATTACCTTCCATGGCTGGAGTGCCAGTCTCACCGGGCGTACTCTCGTCACTGCCAGCAGTAGAGAAGTGGGCGTTGGCCATGTACCCCTTCATCGTGTCGCCCCAAGACTTTTTCTGAGTGGACTGTTGCAGCTGGTCTTCTAAGCAGATCACAGCTTGATCGAACGTCAACAAGATATTGTTAGGATCTTGGGACTCATCATCTTCCGCGAATCTACGGAAGAAACCGTCGATTGTAGATTCCTTCAATGTGGAGCCCAGGGTGTCCAGCATCGTGGTCAGCTCAATCTTGCTGACTCGAGCATTCTCGTCAGTGTCATACTGCTTCAACATTGCTCGCCAGAATTGCTGACGAAGGGCATGATACGGTACGTATTTGACTTTGATTATGAGTCGAGGATTATGTTTGTCCTCCCAACGTTCCCTGTGTCTAAGGATGAGGGGGAGCGTATAGGCTTTGAGATCCGGATCATCAGGATGACCACAATAGTCCTCTGTAACGTCTTGACCATTGTTGCTTGTTACTGGGGTGAGGTTGATAGAATCATTCGGTATGCTAGTCAAAGCCGTCGGTAAATCCAACTGTGAGCTGCTATGGATCACACTTTGAGAGTTCTTTGGAGTCAGACTAGGTCTTGCAAGCTTGTTAAGGCTGGTAGCGGAGGAAGACCGAGATACAGGAAGCCTAAACCTTGATTTATTAGGAGTCGGTAATGCTGGAGCGTCAGGCGGTTCAAGCAACTGGTAAAGTCCAGTTTCAGGATCAGCTTCTGGGCTAGTCGCGATGATGTCGGATAAAGCAAGATTTGCTGTGCCAACAAAGTCGTTGCCAGAAAGCTTGTCCCTGTCAACGACCGAGAAGCTTAGTGAATACGCCTGCTCGTGTCGCATAACCTGGAAAACCATCTTCTCATCAAAGACCGGGTTCAAATTATGACGAATAACCCGAGTTCGATAGGTCTTTCGGCCGAGAGAAGCGACCACAAACGGATCCATATCGAACGATGTCCGTGTAACTGTCCTCGTCAGTATGTTTACACATCAGTAGGCTCAGTCAGACCCACGATTCCGCTCCGGGGGAAGATCTGTTATCTTCCCAATGTCCAAGAAAATAATTCCAACAACATCAGTTCCGCCCGTGAATTGGTATGCCCTAGCTTTTGTCTTTCTCTTTAACCTCTTCAAGCGTAGCAACCTCTTTCGCTTTTCTTTCTCTACAACAACGGGTTTGGTTGGATCGTCGGTCTCGTCCGATGTTTCCAAGTTGTTCTCCTCGTCATCCTCCTCTTCATCATCGTCGTTGCCCTCTTGCCGCTCTAGCTTGTCAAAATCGTCATCCTCGTCGTTGTCGCCCTCCGAGCTCATGGCACTGATTGCGGCGAACCTTTGGAATATTTCCTCGGGGGGCGCGGTTGGGTTTGACGGGTCAGCAAGCGCAAATTGCAGTTGAACTTCGCCAGATATTGCTGACCCCTTTTTCTTACTCCCCTTTCGCTTTGATTTCAATGTACACCATTGGGGCTACATTAAATTAGCTATTTTGTGATGATTCGATTCTATAGAGCTTACATTTTGTGAAACCTGCCCATTCGAAAAGATCTCCTCGACCGCGAGATCGAATTCACCGAGGTAGTCTTTACCGAAGCGGTCTCTATCCCAGCAAACCGCCTCGAGAAGTAGGCTTTCTACCCCAACAATGGGTATCTCGAACGAGACATTCCATTCAGGATTCAGAGTCTTGCTAATTGTTGGGGTCGACTGCTTTGCATCACCGAGGGTCACGACCAAGTACTGCCAAAGGCGTTAATTAGGAGGCGATACACATTAAGATCGGCCCTGGAACAAACCGGATCACTCGTCCCACTTTTGTCCTTTGCTGCCAAGTTTCGTGCCTACAAACAGGTTGGATTCGTAATGTTTACGAGCTGGGGGGTGTTGCCTACTTACTCTCAAGACTGTGGTCTTGAGGACCAAATTTTTAGCGTCAGCAGGAGCACGCATAGGGCTCGAGCTTCTGCTGATGTCTGGACTGTTTCCGTTGGTGCCATTCTTACCAGCGTGGCTTTTCAGCCGACTTGGCAAAGCAATCCGGACCATGCTGGAAGACGTAGAGAGCCAAGCGAAAGACTCTAGATGTTCAGCGTAGCACCAACAATGGTATTGATCATGGTAACAATGTTTGTTAAATTGTTTGAACAAGCTGTACTTTTTGCAAATCGTAAAAAGAAGTGCACAGAGAGATGGCAGGATGCCCTACCTTATGCAGCTGAATCCCAAGGCAGATACATATCAACCCCCGCGCAGGGACCTAAAAACAAACTTTAGGCGCGTCTCAATTAGAGTGGCCCCGCGGAACCGCAAGGCATCCGTGATAGTCGCAACCCTCCATACTAAATAAAGTCTGTCGACAAACTTCTGAAGGACAATGGACCCATTTTCCGGCGAAGGAGGTAAGTCAAATAATGTTACGCCCTATGACTCCCGTATTAAGAAGTAAAACAGAGCTCCTCAACATCCTCAACGCATTCCACCAAGGCGAATACCAAACCGTAATCGACACCGACAGCGCCTCCTTTTCCAAATCAAACGCCGTCCAACTCCGAGTACTCCAATTGCGCTCTCAAATAGCCAGTGGCTTCGCCGAAGAAGCCCTTGCTGATATAGCGCACGAGAAGCCAGATGTCCCAGATTTCAAGGCGGTCAAGGCGTTAGCTTTATTAGCCACGGGCAATACTTCAGAAGCACTCAGCGAAGCAGAGAGCTTAGCCAGTGCTTCCCCAGAGAATGCTACGGTGCAAGTACTAGGCGGGACGGTATTACAGGCTGCCGGAAAGACGGAGGAAGCGCTTGCACTTCTAACAAAGCATCAAGGCAACCTCGAAGCGTACAAAACCCCCAACCTATTATCTCCTTCAAAACCCTACTGACGCTCCATCACCTCCCCCCCCCAACAGCATAGCCTTAACAACCCAAATCCACCTCCAACAAAACCGCACCGACCTCGCCCTCAAAGAAGTCCAAGCCGCCCGCAAATGGGCCCAAGACAGCCTCCTCGTCAACATCGCCGAGTCCTGGGTCGGCATGCGCATCGGCGGCGAAAAATACCAACAAGCCTTCTACGTCTTCGAAGAAATGGCCCAAACGCCCTCCAACAGCAGCTCCACCAAAGCCACAAAATCCCTCGTCGCGCAGGGAGTAGCGGAGATCCACTTGGGGAGGTTACCAGAAGCGGACGCAGCGTTGGAGCAGGCGTTGGGGAGGGATGGCGAGGATGTGCAGACGCTTGCGAACTCGGTTGTGCTGGGGACGATTGCGGGGAGGGAGACGGCGGCGCTGAGTTCGACGCTTCGGCGGGTTGCGCCCGAGCATCCGTTTTTGGTGGATTTGGAGGAGAAGAGTGCGTTGTTTGATCAGGCAGCAAGGAAGTACAAGGCTAGAGTGGCGTCGTGAACATGGGTTTGAAGCGGGAGTGAGGCGTCGGTGGTTGTGGGTGCATTTTGAGCATGGGGGTGACGGCGCTACATTTGAACCTCACATCGAAAAAAAAAGTCGTTGAAACAGCCCATGAATTTTATCAATCCACCACTACTTTTCACACCGCATGCTGGCTTCATCAGATGAGACCTCATCATAGCCTTCCACCCTCATATCCACCATAACCGAAAGCAGCAAGACCCTCTCAAACGATCCATAAGCACGACCTTTGGTAGAACGTAAAGCGAGCGTCTCAAGCCCATTACCCAGAGAGCAACCATTTCTCAAAGATTATCCCACGCTTCCAGCCATCAAAACGCACTCGCTAAAGCCAACAGGAAAGTATATTTTACAATTGCCAGCATCCTTACACCAAACCGTCCTTGCTTTCCGCAACCAAGCCATTTCATCTCCCAATGGGGTTAACCATGGAAGATTAGTGTTCTAGCCCGAGGGAGCATCCATCCGTTCATATTGTTAGAAGATCCGTCGTTCTTGCCGTAAAAACCGAGAAAATTACACACATGTCTTGTAAGTCAAGTTCTCACTCCGTTCGTTTCGTGCGGTGGAGGACGCGGCGCGGCTCGGTCTGGTGGAGAGCCTCGCCCATCGTCCAAAGGAGTTACCCTTATGTCCCTGAGATACTTTTGTCCTTCTGGGTTTCCCCTCTGCATCTGGAACAACTCCTCCGCCGTTGCCCCAACTGCCTCATACAGCCCCTCCGGCCCCAACCGCTGAATAGTTTCTTGTATTTCCTCACCGCCCAGGTTTTCCAATTTTTTTCGCAGTAGCTGCAAATACTCCGCTTCGGTTTCCTCCCCTGTAGTGCCGTGCGCGTAATCCAGCGTTTGCGGCCTTAGCAGATCTCGGCGCATGCGCTGTCCGATGCGGTGCATCCGGCCTTCCTCTTGCGCCTGGCGGGATGCGAGAGAGATGTCGGAGCTGCGGCGCGAAATAGGGGCTTTGATGACTTCATCGGTTTCGGAGTCGTCAAGGTAGACGTGCTCGGGATTTGAGAATTTGCGATCGGGTTGAACTGTGGCGATGACGGAGGTATGGTCAAGAGGGGAGGGGGTGCTGCCTGCATTGGAGGAGTTTTCGTAAGTGGTGTTTAAGGGTTGGATGCGCGTTTCGGGGTATTCGTCTTCGAAGCGGTAGATCATTCGTTCCAGCGTTCTATCGAGGAATTGCAGACGTTCTGATAGTAACTCATTAGCTGGGTTACGTTAACAACGTTGATTGAGAGGTCTCAAACTTACTGTAACTCAATTCATCACCAGCTCTGGCTACTCTGACCAAAGCTGGCTGCAGTCTTGCTCTGATCTTCCGTGCGCTATCTAGAAGGTTCTTCGACATTTCCTTAGCTTTACCTTTTACAGCTTCCTCTCCGTGTATAACCTTCCTTGGGGTCACCGTGCCACCATCGCCTGGTGACATGTCGCGCGAGCCTTTTCGGAGATCAGCTGCTCTGTTCAGGCAAACGCCCAGAGCCTTGACAACACCGGTTCCACCAACGATGTAGTCATCATCAGGTGCTGTTTCGTCTTCAGGAAGGCTTTCGGAATACCCTTCAATATTGCCAACAATGTGCAACAACACGTCAGGCACCGTGACTTCCTTCTCAGCTCCATAATCTTCAGTAGAAGCTCCAGGGTCATAATTTGGGGCTTCGGTAACAGGTATACGCTCCAAGTTTCGCAAAGAGTATGCGACAACTTGCTTCGCCAAAGCTTTGACTACTTCACTTGAGTCTTGACTTGGAACGTCAATGTCAAGGCAAATGATGGTTTTTGAGACGCGTACTGCGGCCATCAAAGAAGCATACAGCGCGCAAGCTTCTTCTTGACTGGCTTCGTCCTTTGCGGATGCGAGGGGCGTCAAAAGGTGGTTCTCTAAAATATTTACATGGGCGAGACTTTTATTTTCCGGTAATATTTCGGCCAGAGCTATTGCGTGCTCGGGTGACATTGCGACATCGAGGAGATGAATACGTTTCATGATGGGAAACTGAGGTAGGTATCTGCGAAACAAACCAAGAGCGTTTGGATGCGTAGCAAAAAGATTACGATTATGTGAAAGATCAATGAAGCGGAAGTTCGGGAGTCGTACCAGTGCAGGGAACAGAGATGTAAGTGACGAGGGTGAAAGATTGCAGTCGGCGAGGCTCAGCGCGTAGAGAAAGTTCTTGTCGTCCAAACATTCTGCCAGCATGCCCAAATCTTCACGAAAGTCGTTGCCACCAAGATCCAAGCCCTCGCATTTTCCGGTCTTGACGAAACGCAGGACATGCAGGAAACCCTCACGCGTCAAGTTATTGCTGGCAAGACCTAGCCTGGTGAGACCACATTGGATAGCACCATCGACGATCTTCCCAACACAGTCTGTGTCCAGACTGCATTCAGCCAGGACGAGCTCTTCAAGATGAGAGCCACCGAGCCTTGACGTTATAACCTTACTGAGAAGAGTGGGGATGTCTATCGGAAGCTTTTGGCCGTTTTTTTCATGAGCGCCTGCAGGTGGAGTGGATGGTAAACATGGTATCATCGAGAGATCTAAAGCTTTGAGCGATTTCGACATGTATATGAACAGGCCAATATGCCGCCAGCCTTCACGACCAATTTTGGGATTGTTCTTCAAGGAGAGCTTTTCGACCACTCCGGACTGTTCCACTTTTTTGGTAGATTGCCCTTTGTACCTTTTAGCCAGCCTTCTATTGTATTTTACTTGTTCCGGAGTCTTCGCCGCGAGAAGGCCGGCAAGAATAACACGAACAGCTTCATCGCTCAAACCACAGTCTTCGAGGATCAACTTCTTTACCGGTACGACGGCCAAATAATCACCAAGAGTGATAATGTCTGGCAGCTGCATCCAGAAACCGGAGAGATCTAGACAAGAGATGATACCTGGCGTTGCCGCAGGACAAGCAGACGGTGATGAGATCTGTTCGGTAATTCGTTTCAGAATAGACGTCTCCCTTAGCTGACAACACCGTCTGTAGATTCGAAGAGGGTCTGTCGTAGGCCGATCTTGGGATTTCTGCGGCGTATGAGCCCCAGAAGAAGAGTCAGCTGTTCCGCCATTGCTGCCGTCTCTCATTAATTCTGCCGGGACGGTACCGTTAGCCAGAGCTTCAGAGTGCTTTCGCTCTTTTCTATCTTTCCGTTCCTCCTCCGAACGCTTCTTCTTCTCTTTCTTCCGAGTCGTTTCCTTGACAAGGTTTGGGACTGCGTCATCTGGCCCAAAGCTCATCTGAGACCCAGAATGCTCTCCACTAGGTTTGACAATACCATCTACCTCCTGCTCTTCTGCCACGCCTTGCGGATCTTTCAATGCGGCACCTTCGCCCCTTTTAAGCTTTTTGTCCTTCTTTTTCCTGATGTCAATTTGGTTCTCCAACTGAGTCAGACTTTGTCTTCTTCCAGGAAGTGGTGGAGGAGGGGGAAGCGATGGCTCTTCCTCTTCTTCCTCAGTATACTTTGCAGGGGCAGCAATCTCAACGTCTACACAAAAAGCTACCCTCCGTAATTTGGCTGATTCGAGGTCCGGAATGCTGCACCTTTCACGATAGGGATCTATGTTCATTGTTTTCCGTGGACATACTCCACCAGACCCTGCTGCCTTTCCCACATTGCCCTGACCACTATACGACAAGCGGCGGAGGGCACTCTGTATAAAAGATGGACTGCCGGACTTCGGGGACCCTTGTAGAGTAGATGTGTCTGGCCTTTTGACGTCTCTTGCGCCCGTTGTGACCGCAGCACCGAAGGGATTCGGCTGTTCTGCTTGTGGGCTTGGGGCTGGCTTTGCAGCCGTGGGCGAGACCGGACCAGAGCTTCCAGTCGGAGGATTCGAACCAGAGGAGAACTTCGAGCTGATGCTCGACATCCACGAATTCCGCCTGCCAGGAGAGTGCTGAGGTCCCGGTCTGGGTTCCTTGGGGTTCTTCGCAGCGGATCCATTCGGAGAGTCAAAGCCATCCGTGCTTGCGCGATTGATATAGTGAGGTCGGTGAAGCAGATGATGATGTGATGACGAGATGCCGTTCGTTTGCGCTTGCTGTCTGTCGCCGCTCTCTTGTCGGTCGTCTACGTCTGGTGTAGTCTCTACCTCGTGGACAGTCGATCCATCGAATTTCGGACCATTGTTACCAGCAGACTTCTGTATCTGGTGGTCTAGATCGCACAATAATTAGCATCATCGAGCTTTCCATATGTGTGTGAGGAACGTCATGTCGGCAAGAGGGTTATCTTGGAATCGAAGGGCTGGATTTCGGTGTACCTTTCTGAGAATGATGGAGCCAGCTAACGTCAACTCCATGCATCCCCTCCATGGCGATTGACTAAATGCGTCAAGAAGAGTTCTCAATCTGAGAGCTTTCAAGTTCGGTGTATCCAAGGCGGGCGGGGGTTTATCGGGTAGGAAGAGGGACTGTTATCGCATGCGCCGAGGTGACCTGGTAATGATCGAAGGCGGAGTGCACAGCAATGCGGGAGGAGGACTCGTTCATCGTGACGAGTTGTTGCTCATCAGTTCAACGTAGCTTGGGACGAGCAGGAATGTCTACGGTCTGCACGTTGTGATACCTACCTTACATTGACAAGCACGACGAGCGATTGACTATGACATGGGTAGGTGGGAGGTGGAGGGCCAGGCCGAGAGCGGGGCTTACAGTAAGAGTAGGTATTCTAGAGCTCAGCGAGTCGCCTCATTGATCCTGTTCGAATCGCATCGACATGTTATCACTCATATATTGAATATTGTAATCATTATAAATACTACATTACACCATAGTTCGACGTTGCCACTTGACTGCCCACCGCCATATGATAGATATCGTTGTATGCAAAACCTTGTACGTTTTTTAGGATTTGCCGAGAGCCCCACCAAAATTAGTGGTAAATCTCCAAAAGTGCAAAATAAGAAAACAGAAATTGTAAAATCAACCCCACTGTCCCCCCCCATGCCGTAGCATTAGGAATTGAAGTTATACTCATCTTAAGGCTAGCCCTATCACTGCTGCCACTGCTGTCAGCCCCAGTATGCCGCCGTCGCTCCCTTCAGTGATGCGAAGTCGTATTCGTGTTCATTTCGATCGTTCAGACTTCACTGCCTTCATATCTAAAGTCATCGAAGTCAGCATGACTCAGATCAGAAGAATAAGAAGAGTATACATCGTCATCGACACAATCACTGCTTTCATAGGCGAAAGATCTTTCAAGCTGAGCGACTATCATGCAGAGCAGCTCATTGAATATCTGCATCAACAACTCACTGTCTATCAAGACGAGATAATCTGATTTCTGTTTGACGAGTTCAGCATAGTCATCGATCAAAGCACTGTATTCAGACTGTTAGTCACATGAAAATAAAGCAAGAAACTCATCAAACGCACGACAGCTCAGCGAAGTGAAATCTTAAGAAAGAAATGAAAGCTTTGTCTGATTGATTGAACAGCAGATCAGCTGATGTTTCTGAATGAAAGTGTTGCATGCAAGCGAACAGATAGAAATTAAGATCAACGTTTGAAGCTTTTATGCTGATTCACTGACTAGATGATTGAAAGTATGATTGATCTTCTATCAAAGTTTCTCTACACATCAGTCAAATGCTCAAGCGATCAAAAAGATGAAGCATACTGTCGACATACACGATAGAGAAATATATGACATGAGAGATGCATCACGACTTCATAATCAAGACTATCTTTTTGAACTTCATGAAAATCAAAGTTCTTTTTCAATGCACTTCAAATGATTCTGAATCTCATTTCATTGTAGTCATGAATAATGCTTGAATTCATCAATCTATTAAATTAAATCAGCTTTGTATGAAGTTTGAAGTACTGCTGATTAAGCTGTCATCATATTCACTTAATTTCAATCTCATAGAAATTTTCTTTGCAATGCTGAAGATCTGAATTAAGAAAAACATTGAATTGATTCAATATTACACAAAGTTCAAAGATGAATTTGACAAGTTTCTACGTGATGCAGTGAGATCACAGCGATCATAAATAAAAGATGATTTAGACAATCTGTTTCAACTTGCTAACATAAACTATAATTCATAAATGTAGATAAACTGCTAGAAAAACAAACATTCAAGCTCAGAAGTAGTAGTAATTTTCTGAGACTTCTTCATAAACATCATTGTTATATACTAAATCATCAAAGTACTTCTTCTGCTTCTACTTTTGCTTTTGTTTCTTCTTCTGCTTCTGCTTCTGCTTCTGCTTCTGCTTCTGTTTCTGCTTCTACTTCTGAGTCTGCTTCTGAATCTGATTCTGAGTCTTTATCTGTGACTGTGACACAGACATAGTTCTAGTTGTTGATTCAACATGTAAAAATCTTTGCAATCTTCAAATATCATATTTGCTGATATCATGAGCTAATTGTATATCAATGTCAGACTGTATATGCATGTTTTTTCAATGAACTTCAGACTTGTTCTTTCAGAATTGCAGTATTTGCAGATTGTAATCTTGAGCATTCAGCTTAATGTATGCAGTCATAAACGTTTCTCTTTGTCAGAATTGTGCCTAGATGAGTCAATCAGCGAAAGTCAGAGTTGAATAATGCTTGATCTTTAAAGATAGCTATAACTGAATATTAAGAATACAGAAGAAGATGAGTACAAAAGCTTCTATTTAAGTAATATTCAGAGACTGCGTTAAGTTTGAAGAAAATGTGTTTGTGACACGAGTAAAATGTGATGTAGAAAGAAAGATGATGTTGAACAAAGAGATGTTGAGAAAAGAAAATAGAGACTGAGTCAGATCTGAGTCAGATCTGAGCTAAAGACACTGACTAGCTCTATTCAATCTTGATACGCTCGTAACATTACTCTTCTCTTTGAAAATTTATGTTCACATGAATGTCGCTCGTTTGCTTGCTTTCTTATTGAGTTATTTCAATACTAGCGTGACTTTCTTGAGTATAACGTATGAAATTCATTCAAAACTTTCTCGAAGTCATTGAATTCATCTTTATCAACATAGTATCATTCATCGTCTCTATCTAGATCTTTTCATTTGATCTTGTACTGTATTTGATCTCGATAGCGTCTGAAGTTCAGAATGTCATCTATCTTTCAGTGTTCATCATCATCATCATCAATAATAATGAGTCTGAGAAATTCTGCATGCTGTTCTGATAGAGAGTCTTCTAAATACGATTGCAGTAGCTTTAAGCTGAACATTGAATGCAGATGCTTCATGCTGACTGATAGAAGAAGATGATAGAAAACTCTCGCTTTGACAGTGATCTGATATAAATCTAGTTGTTTGTCTTTCAAATCTTTGCATGATCTCGTGATTTTGACGTTTCTGAAGAATAGTCAAACTCAGTTTTCTACTTCATAGATGACATCTCATCTATGTTTATTGATTTGTGCTTCGATGATCAGTTTCGTCTTTTTCAATTGTTGATGATCAAAGCTCAGTAACTTTTTCATTTGAATGACAATATCATCTGCTTTTCTAGCTTTCAGTCGTTCACAAGTGATTTCATAGTCAGTCATATCTGAATCGAAACTCATTCGAGAGTGAAAATCTTTATTGAAGTAGAAAGAGATCATTGAGATGATTGAGAAGATATTGAAATTGTCGCTGAATTTCATCATAGATATTCATTTAACTCAGTCGTTCTGCATGTAATTGCAGTAAATTCTAAGTTCGCATTCAACGTCTTGATTGACTCGTTTCGTCTGATCGTCGATCTTTGAATGATAGACTGTGAATAAACTAGCTGTGATTCTCAGTCGCTTGCAAAGACTCTTTCACATAGTTGATATGAATTGAAAGTCTCTGTTCAAAACAATAGAACTGAGTAGATCATGCAGTTGATAAACGTTTCATAGCATGATTCAAACCGTTTCTTCAACTGAAATGTCATCATCTTCTCAATGACAGAAAACATAGTGACGTTCTTTGATGAGACAACATATGATTGTGCAAATGATGTTATAGTCTTCTGATAGAAATAGCTCAGTAATGAAGTTCATAGCTATATCTTTTCAGCGTTCTTGTGAAATGAGTAAAGAATGATGAAGTTCATTGATGCTATTTCTAGAGACTTTGCTTCGCTGACAGGCATGACAGTTTCAAATGTACTGTCTGACTGTGACTCAATGATCTGATCAATAGTAGAATCGTTGAATTAGATCAATAGTTCATCTATTGTCAAAGTGAGAGATTGAGAGCTGATCATGAATTTTCTGTAGCAGTTTCGTATGCATATTCTCGAGAATTCACAGTAAGTCTTTTCTAAAGAGAACGCTGTCAATGATTTTGCAGTTCTTTAATTTAGTGATAT